>JAABVA010006036.1_pt1 | contig 10799 bp, 4 predicted proteins | sample 5560331 | NCBI WGS metagenome assembly JAABVA01 (sample SAMN12812661, study PRJNA571458) | rock metagenome | isolation source: Antarctica rocks | place: Antarctica: Victoria Land, Mt New Zealand sud | collected 2016-01-07 | reverse complement strand
TTTACTGACAAAGTATTTATTAATTATTTATGCAAGATCATTCTTAATGAAGAGAACTGTAGTCTTAAGAATTTCATTTAAAATGTTATTTAATTTTAAAACTTTATTATTTAGTAATCTATGAATTGTCTGCTTAATCTGCTTTACAATAACTGTTAAGAAGATGTTGAGTGTAAAAAATGCAAATAACTCATTATTGATGTCTTTAAGATCTGTTTATTCTTCTTTTAAAAAGAACTTCTCTGTCAAAATTTGTGTCTTAATAAAACTATTACTACTTATGTTATTCTGATCTGATCTTCACAAAAATAAAATGTAAAATAATGCTTATGATTTGTTTATGCAGAGCTTGCTTTACTATAACAGTTTTTATAAATTCTTTTTATAAGAATTATTTAAGACTAAGATTAATTATTTAATGAACTGTCATCAGTTTGTATATCTTACACATTGTAGTTTCTTCTTAAGTAGATCTTAAAAAAATTGATAAGATATTTTGTTATGATTTATCTCAGTGTCATTATATTGTCATTTTGTACATCTTGCACTTACAAGAAGTTTCAAGATTCTTAATGATTATTGAGAATTTACTTATGAATATAAATAAATTTTTAAGCAGTGTTTCTTTAGATTCTTATGAATGATCTGTTGCAGAACTGTAAATAAACATAATGTATATTTACTTTTTTTAACATAAATGCTGTTTAAATCTCTTCTTGTCAAGCTTTTTCAGTGTGTAGCACTTACTTAATGTTAACTTCTTCATTAATATTACAATTTAAATGTCTATTAAGATGTAGTCTTAAGTGATTGCTCAGTAATTCATTGAATTATAGAATTGAATTAATTTCTTAATTGTTACTAAAATAAATATAAAATCAATAACACTTTATTAATTATCTCTCTTTCAGATTGACAGTTCTCTTAAAGTAAGTAATAAGAGATCATTTATTATTGTTACAGTGTAAAGATGTTTCAATTGTGTTTTATAAGCAACATATAAGTCTTCTTAAAAGAAATAATAAGTATTAAAATCTTTTAAAAGCATAATTTTCTCTTTAACTTCATAAATAATTTATTATATGATATGTTAAGTTTAAATTTGTGATCTGTTGCTTCATAAATTATATATATTTATGATGATGATGTTCTTATCTATAAGGCACATGTGCAGTGCTGTTACATATTGATTATATAATTAAAATAATCAGATGTGAACTGAAATCTTTTTGCTAATTATGAAGCATATCTTGAATGCTGAGTCAACATTACTTATTAAAATATAATTTTAAGAACAGTAAATAAATATTATGTATTTGTTGAAAGTCTGTTTCTGTATGATCAGCACTTAATGAGTGTTTGAGTTAACTGCATTTAAAATGAGTTTTGTTATGTTATAATTTACAAAGTTACAGTTAAATTGAAGAATTCAGATGTTTAATATAAAGAGAACTTTAATTGTACAGCATTTTCTTTTATAAGATTTGTTGACATCTTATCATGCATTAAGTAACTTTTCTAATCATTATCATTAAATTTTAACATAAAGAGCTTAATCTAAATGAAGTCTTATGCTGTTGTTAAGATGTTTTGTGAATGATTAGAGCTTCACTTAATTAATGTTGATGCAGTACTTAAAAATTGTTCTTACTTTCTTGATTGAACAATTCTAAATTTATTAAATTGTGATGATAGTTACATTATAATTGTAGAATGACTGCAAATTATCATTATTCTGACTGTTAAAATCACACATTTCTTTTAATAAATGACAAAAAAGCTTTTAAAGATTTTGCATACTGTCTTTTGTCATGTCTTATAAGTCTAATCACAGTTTATACATAAAACTCTTTTCTTAAAGCAGTTCATGATTTAATGTATATTTATACATATACTGCACTTCATTATCTTTTCATAGACAGACTACATATAATCTTACTGTTCACAGTTAAAATACTGTTTAATCTGTATGTCATAGTTATAAAGATGAGCATCATATAACTGAAAATTAATGATCAGTCTTTTCTGAATGATTTTATGCTGTAATGTTTATATGAAAAGACTAACTATTATAATTTCTTTAATTTTGTCTTTTTGCAGTTAGAACTCATGCTGCTTAAATGTGTGCAGTCAGCAAATCTTATTTATGATGAATGTAAATATAATGATCTTAAAAGTAATGTAGATTCTCTACATAAAAATTACATTATTTACATCTTTTCTGTTGTTGATCTGCATGAAGAGTGATACTTTTCAGAGTTTTATTAAATAGATTTAATACAGAATTTAAAGCTTCTTTATCTATAATTAATTGAGTACTCAATTCTTTGTGTACTGATCAGAAACTAACATCTTAATATTATTGCTTTGTAATTATTTCACTGCATATATCTCTGCAATCAGAGACTTAACTGTGACAAGAAGTTCAGTAAATGATTTGTCTTATAAGTTTAATAGCTGTATTTTGACTGCTGTGCATTACATTAATGATTTAATTATTTAATGAATATCTTGCATCATCATATTTACTCATATTTAATTCATTGAATCTTATTCTTTCTGCATTTTCAGCTGAGCTTAATTCATTAAATCATCACTTATTAACAAATTATTTAATTTTTTCTTTATTCTTAAAAGCTGTTTCTAAGCAGAGTTCTTCTTTCAGTTTAATTATGTTTCAAGAATACATATCTGTCAAATCATATCTGATATCTTGTTCTGTTGTTGATTTGTCTCTTTAAACTTTAAAAGATCATCTACAAGTTTCTTAAGTCTGTTAATTAAAGTGTATCAATCAACATTAATGAGTTCAATAATGTTTTGTTGCTTTCTATTCTTTTGCTGTTGAGATTTAAGCATAACTAACAGTTTAACAAAGTTTTTATATCTTCTCTGTACTGCATCTGTACTCTTCATGCAACAGCAATCTTATTGTATTGCTATAGCTAATCACTACATTACAATGCAGAGTCAGACATCTCTTTACAGAATCTTTATTATACTTTTTCTGTGTGATTCACTGAACTCTTACTTATGTTTATTACTTAATCTCATACTTAAGACTCAGATCTTAGATAAAATTCTTGTCTGCACTTTAGCTGCAGTTTGCTTCTTAAGCTTATATTTTTCATGAAAAAAACATCATTATTATACATTCTTTTAACATATAAATCAACATGCACATTCATTCTCTTAAATCACATAAACAGTCTTGTTGCAGTCAAATCTGCTTTCATCATTGTCATTATGTATCATGCTTTATAGCTATTAACTATTTCACATTATTCTCATCAGTCTCTCAATAAAGATCAATTATGTCTTGCAGACATTGTTTAATCTGCATATTTAGTCAACACATGCAGTAAAGTGTTTTCTGTTCATTAATTAAAATACTGCTTAATTTTCTCACTTCACTGCTCTTCATATTTTTTCTTTAATTAATCTGTAAATTTCTTTTATTATCATCTATTGACAGATGTCTCAGTCAACAGTAGATGCTGATGTCTTACAAAGTAAATATAATGAAGTCTTAAATAAAACTGTTCAGTCTATATTAATTTTTAATTAATTCTTATAAACATTATTATGACACTCTTTAAGCTCTTTATCTATCTTAACTATCTTTCTTTCTTAACAAGTGTATTCAGTTCAACTTAACAAGCATATTCAAATCACTTAATAAATTGTGATGATGATCTAATTCATTTAAACAATCAATAAAAACTCTGCATTTATTTAAGAGATGCTCTTAACATTGTATAGACTTTACATTCATTGTATATAGATGTTGATTTCAGTCTGTTTTGCATATAGTACACAATGATTAAATAATTTTTATACTTACTTTAATTGCAGTTCTCTGTTCTGTTAAGATTACATTACAAGATGTGTCAGCAATGTCTACATAACACTGTTGTAACATCTTGCACTGCAATAATCACAGCTTAACTAATAACTTTATTAACTTTAAAAAATAAATCTTTCAGATTCTCAGTCTGCATTGCATGAAGAAAGAGTCTTTGCAGATTATTTATGTTATGTGTTAATACTGCATGAAAGATAAAGTCAAAATGTATAGTTTTGATGTTTAGTCTTAATCTGAGTAAAATATTTAATAATGTTTTACATAGAAAGCTGCTGCACATCATATAGAATGCAGACTTCTCATTATGAATTATTTATGCAATAAAGTGCTTTTCAAGTAAATAATAAACAAGAATAGTCTTATTAAAATTTAAAAGTAATTAAATATTTATAAAATTAAAAATTTCATAAGAATCTTTACTTTCTTTAATTCTTTTTCTCTTCTTCATATCAGAACTACTGATGACATTCAATTACTTAAAAAGCAAAATCATAACATTTAACTTTATAAATGATACAAATCTAATTATATAAGAAATCTCAGCATAGATAAACAGTCAAAAATTAATGTCAATTTATAGTTTTTTTTATTTATCTATTTATTCTTCATACATTGCATGCAGTCTATAAGGCTATGACAGTTAAAAACAGAAAATAATACATAAAACTTTTAACATAAAAAATTTCATATATTGATGTACTTTTTAATCACTTCTTCTCAATTAAACTATTTCATTAATTGTTAATTAACTTTTCTTTTAACTTCTTTCTCATTTAGTCAATTTCTTTCTCTACTTTCTCTTTTAATAATGATGAAGTGAATGACACAGATGACTAATGTGTTGTTTTAATAATCTTAAAGATTAAGTGAAATTTTCAGAAATAGTAATCTTAAAATTTTCAACTTAATTTAAAAGATTATAAATTCAATTTCTATCTCTATTACAAACATTCATCACTGAATCTGCCATGTTGAATAAGAGAAATAAGCAATGAAAAACTTTCACAGATCTTAGCTGTGTATAAAACATATTAAAATTACATTTATTAACTACTTATTCTGATGAAAACTTCATTTTGTTTGTTACTACTATACAAAGTTAATTAACAACAAAGAAAACAGTCTGACTATAAAGAAGTAATTAATAAGTATATTTATATATGTCTTTTTTATAAAATATCTATATTTAAAACATCTATTTAGAAATCATCATAGCCTTATAGACTGCATACAATGTATGAAGCAAACAAACAAATAATTCTCTTAATGAAGTAAATGATGCAGATAACTAATGCATTGTTCTGATAATCTTAAAAGATTAAGTAAAATTTTCAGAAATAGTGATCTTAAAGATGTTTGCTTAATTTAAAAGATCATAAATTTAATTTCTATTCTCATCACAAATATCATCATCAGATCTGTCATGTTGAATAAGAAAAACAAGCAATGAAAAAACTTTCATAAATCTGAATTATGTATAAAACACACTAAATTTACACTCATTTAATCATTATTTAACATAAAAACTGTATTTTCATTTGTTACTACTATACAAAGTTGATTAACAACCACAGAAACAGTCTGACTGTAATAGAAGTGAATTTCTCAGCACATTACATGTATTTTTCTTATAAAAATATCTGTACTTGATGCTTTCAATCATCATAGCCTTATAGACTGCATGCAATGTATAAAAAATAAATAAGTAAATAAATAAATAATTCTCTTTTAATAATCATTTTCTGATTTCTACTTTCATTTCTTTCAAAAACTGTAAAACAGCCTGAATTTCTTCTTTTATGATAAAAAGAGTTTTGATTTTTAATAATAAATATTGTAGTTTTCTTTTTAGAACTTATTGCTTCTGTTTAAAATAATAATATTTAATTAAAAAAATGTTTTGATGTTTATCTTTAATGATATAATCAGTGACATTTATCAGAGTCATAGTTAGATAATCTATTTAAATAGAATTTAAAGTAATTATGATCTATTTTTATCTGAATAAATGTGAAAAACTAAAATCTATTAATGTTTTTAAGATTTTTATTCTGATTTCAGTGTGATTTAATCTTTATTTTAATGTAAATATATTCTTTTTTAACTAAATTTCAGTGATTTTCTTAGCTGATAAGTGCTTCAGTCTTTATAAAATCTTTTATGTAATTAATTAAGATAAATCTTTCAGAACAGATTCTAATCTTCTGTTCTGCATTTTTTTATATAGTTATATTATCTTTTTCATTTTCAATGATGTCTTTGTGACTAGAAATTCATTGAATGTGAATTGTAAAACTTTAAGATTTAAGAATATGCATTAATAAATCATTTAATCATTAAATGCTGTTCAGATTCTGATTTAATGTTTTGAAGTCTTTGAACTGTAGTTTAATTGTCAAAAAAATCTAAATTTCTTTAATTTTTTCTAAATTAAAAGCTTTGTGTTCATTTTAGAGTCTGAAATATAGTAAATAGCTCTGCATTAAAGACTTTAAGACTATTTTTAAGGTTTTAGAACTTTTCATTTTTTTTTATTTATATATATAGATTATTTCTGCATTCACATTGTTCTGAATTTTAAATCTATTTATATAAATCATTATATATTGTAAATTTTAATTGTTTAAAATGATTCTTTAATCAAATTTAGATAATTTTTGATTCTTTAGTCTTTGTTGTCTTTGCTGATTTGATTATTTCATAAATTTTAGCTAAAAAAGTTTTCTTTTAAAGAAGAAATTTCTTTTAGATCAGATTCTTTCAGATTAAATTCATTTATACTGATTTCTAAGCTATAATTTTTCAATTTTAAGATGTTCAATAACAATTTAGATGATCATTGCAGAATATAAACATCTAATAGAGTTGCAACAGCAGCAAAACTCTCAATACACAACTTAAGTAGTTAAATAGATTGTATTAAACACTTTAAAATCATTTTCTTATTTACTTGTCATCACATTGATGATGACTTGCATAAAGAGTACAGACACAACACAGAGAAAATATAAAAACTTTGTTAGACTGTCAGTTACATTTAAATCTCAACAGCAAAAGAGTAAGAAGTAATAAAACATTATTGAACTCATTAATGCTGATTAACACACTTTAATTAATAGACTCAACAAATTTGCAGATAATCTCTTAAAGTTTAAAGAGACAGATCAACAATAAAATAAGATGTTAAATATAATTTAATGAATGTATATTCTCTGAACACAATTAAATCAAAAAAAGAACTCTGCTCAGAAGCAGTTCTTAAGAATAAAGAAAAAACTGAATAATTTGTTAATGAGTGATAATTTAATGAATTAAGCTCAGCTAAATATGTGAGAAGAATGAGATTTAATGAATTAAATATGAATAAACATAATGATGTAAGACATTCATCAGATAATTAAATCATTGTTGTAATGCATTGTGATCAAAATACAGCTATTAAACTAATAAAATAAATTATTTACTGAACTTTTTGTCACAGTTAAATCTCTGATTGCAGAGATATATGTGATGAAATAATTATAAAGTGACAACATTAAGATGTCAATTTCTGATTTATATACAAAGAATTAAGTACTTAATCAGTTATAAATGAAGAAGCTTTAAATTCTGTATTAAAACTATTCTGTAAAACTCTGAAAAGTATTGTTCTTTATGCAGATTAACAGTGAGAAAGATATAAACAATGTAACTTTTATATAGAGAATCTACATTACTTTTAAGATCATTTTATTTATATTTATCATAAATAAAATTTATTAACTGCACACATTTAAGCAGTATAAGTTCTGACTGCAAAAAGACAAAATTAAAGAAACTGTGATAATCAATCTTTTTACACAGACATTACAGCATAAGATTATTTAGAAAGAGCTGATCATTAATTTTTAGTTATATGATGCTTATCTTCATGATCACAGCATACAGATTAGACAGTATTTTAATTATAAATAATAAAATTATATACAGTCTGTCTGTAAAAAGACAGTGAAGTGCAACATTTATATAAATATACATTAAATCATGAATTGCTTTAAAAAGAGAGTTTTATGCATAAACTGTAATTAGATTCATAAGACATGACAGAAAATGATGTATAAAATCTTTAAAAGCTTTCTTGTCATTTATTAAAAAAATGTGTAATTTTAACAGTCAGAATGACAACAATCTGCAGTCATTTCACAATCACAACATACTTATCATCACAGTCTGATGAGTTTAAAGTTATTTAATTAAGAAAGTAAAAATAATTCTTAAGTACTGCATCAACATTAATTAAATAGAGCTCTAATCACTTACAAAATATCTTAATAATAGCATAAGACTTCATTTAGATTAAGCTCTTTATGTTAAAATTTAATGATAGTGATTAGAAAAGTTACTTAATGCATGATAAGATGTCAACAAATCTTATAAAAGAAAATGCTGTACAATTAAAGTTCTCTTTATATTAAACATCTGAATTCTTCAATTTAACTGTAACTTTGCAAATTATAACATAACAAAACTCATTTTAGATGCAGTTAACTCAAATACTTATTAAGTATTGATCATACAGAAACAGACTTTTAACAGGTATATAATATTTATTTATTATTTTTAAGATTATATTCTGATAAATAACATCAATTCAGCATTTAAAATATGCTTTATGATCAGTAAAAAGATTTTAGCTTACATTTAATTGTTTTAATTATATAATCAATATATGACAGCATTGCATATGTATCTTACAGACAAGAACATCATTATTATAAATGTATATAATCTGTAAAGCAACAGATCACAAATTCAGACTTAATATATTGTATAATGAACTATTTATGAAGTTAAAGAAGAGATTATGCTTTAAGAAATTTTAATGCTCATTATTTCTTTTAAGAAAGTTTACATATCACTTATAAGATATAATTGAAATATCTTTACATCACAATAGTAATAAATGATCTCTCATTTTAAGAGAACTGTCAATCTAAAAGAAAGACAATCAATAAAGTGTTATTGATTTTATATTTATTTTAATAGCAATTAAGAAATTAATTTAATTCTGTAATTCAATGAATCATTAAGCAATCACTTAAGATCACATCTCAATAGACATTTAAATTGTAATATTAATGAAGAAATGAACATTAAGCAAGTTCTATACACTGAAAAAGCTTAATAAGAAGAAGCTTAAACAGTATTTGCATCAGAAAAAATAAGCATATAGCTCTGCAATAAATCATTCATAAAAGTTTAAAGAAACACTGCTTAAAAATTCATTTATATGTATAAGCAAATTCTCAGTGATCATTAAGAGTCTTAAAACTTCTTATGAATGCAAGATGTACAAGACAATGATACAATGACATTGAGATAAATTACAATAAGATATTTTATCAATTTTTTTAAAATTTACTTAAAAAGAAATTACAATGTGTAAAATATGCAAATTAACAACAGTTTATTGAACAGTCAATCTCAGCTTTAAACAATCTTTATAAAAAGAGTTTGTGAAGACTGTTGCAGTGAAGCAAACTTTATATAGATAAATTATAAATATCATTTTACATTTTATTTTTGTGAAGATCAGATCAGAATAACATAAATAATGATAATTTTATTAAGATATAAATTCTAATAGAGAAGTTCTTTTTAAAAGAAAGACAAGTAGATTTTAAAGACATTAATAATAAATTGTTTATATTTTTTATATTTAATATCTTCTCAACAGTTACTGTAAAGCAGATTAAGTAGACAATTCATAAACTGTTAAATGATAAAGCTTTAAAATTAAACAACATTTTAAATAAAACTTTTAAGATTGTGATCTTCTTCATTAAAAATGATTTTATATAAGTAATCAACAGATACTTTGTCAGTAAATTGATATTTAAGAGCTTTTAAGAATTCATTACAGTAATTTTATGAAAAAACAGAAAAATAAATTATTTACTGTTAAGCAGTTATTATTTCATTGTACTGAAAAACACAATTATAAAGCTGCTGAAAAAGCTGATTATAAAGTGAATTACTGAGACAATAAAGATACATAATTTTATTTTATGAAATTAAATAAAAATCAAAAAAAAAAGATTTACTTTCACTGCTTTAAAGCTGCTTACATTCTGTGTTAACACTGTATGAAAGACAGAGTCAGAATATATAGTCTTAATGTTTAATCTTGATTTCAGTAAGATATTTAATAATGTTTTACATAAAAGATTATTACACATCATGTAATCTGCAAAATTCTCATTATAAATTACTTACATTATAGAATGCTTTCTGATCAAATGTCACACAAAAATAATCTTTTCAGAATTTGAAAATGACTAAATATTTATAAGAACAAAAATTTCTTAAAAATCTTTATTTTCTTCAATTCTCTTTCTATTCTTTGTGTCAGAACTGCTGACAATGTTTAAGTGCTTAAAGAGTGAGATAATGATGTTTAACTTTATAAATGATATAAATTTAATTATATAAGAAATCTCAGCACAGACAAACTGTTATAGACTGAAGTCAGTTTATAGTTGATGTATTGCATGAGTAAAGAGATATAAAGTGAGATTTATATTAAATAAATATAAATTGATTTATTTTATAAAATGTTATAAAGATCTCAGTGAGAATCTGATGAGCATAATGTGTTTTGATGATTAAATAATCTTGATAAAGACAATATTGTAAGTATTGAGTGTTTAGATTGACATAAAACTAAAATGAAAAGAATATGTATAAAAGACAGTTTAAAAAAACATTATGATATTTGAAGTTCTTTTATGTATTATGTTATTTATATAAAGCTCATTTATAAAGCATTTGAGACTGCTTTATACAGCAGTGATTTAATTAATCATATTATATAAGTTGTAGATGTGAAATCTGCAAAATGATGATGTTTCATTAATTATTTTATTCATTAAATTATTGAAGTGTCTACAGAACT
>JAABVA010006034.1_pt1 | contig 10804 bp, 5 predicted proteins | sample 5560331 | NCBI WGS metagenome assembly JAABVA01 (sample SAMN12812661, study PRJNA571458) | rock metagenome | isolation source: Antarctica rocks | place: Antarctica: Victoria Land, Mt New Zealand sud | collected 2016-01-07 | reverse complement strand
CGAAAAGTCATGATTTTCGTAACTTATTCAGTAATATATCTTGCGACCATGTAATTTATCCCTATATGGCTAGTTAAGGTGTAATTTATTATGACTAATATATCAATAAGCTTTCACATTTTTGAGCCCTAGCCCTGACCTTACCCATAATGGCTAGCTTCACCTGCATGCAGATACTCACACAGATTGTAGATAAAGTTGATCTGTACATGAACTCAACTCAACCTGACCTGAATCCTAGCGCAGGTTCAGGTTAAGTGCACTTTTTTTCAACCTGACTCAACTCTACACTCAGTCTAAGACTACTGATTATTTCTGTTTTAAGAAAAGCTTACAAAACTTTTTTCTCAGTATGTTGTTGTCTCAATTTTGATTTAAAGATTAACAATACATAAAATTAATTAAATATTCTATTTTTAATATTGCTTTCTCTTTTCTCTTTAACAAATTAACTGCTGATCAGCTTAGCTTTTCATTACTTAATGTTTTGATTAATTTGCTGTTGAAGAGTTGACTTAAAATTAAGCTTAAGATGTTGTCAATAATTTAACAATTAATTCTGTACATTAATATGAATTTAAATCATTTTTACATTCATTAAACATATTGTAAAGCTGCTGTCACTTACATTTATAAGAAATGTGAGCTAACTGTCTGCAAAACTATATACATAAAGACAGATCATTTACAGTGTGCATTTAAACTGAATTTAATGACTATTATTTTCTTTATAATTTGTGTATAAACTGTCATTAAGATGTGCAGAGTATTTGATGCAGCTTTTGTAAATATAAATTTATATTAATATAATAATTATTTATTATTCTAAATTATATAAAGTTCAAATTCTCTTTATCTGCTAACTCAGCAACTTCTTATTATTATTATATTACTGCTCTGTCTGCTGTCTCTATCATCATTATCAGCAACATTATGCTTCTCATTAACTACAATTACTTATTAATAAAGAATGTTTTAAGCACTATAAATAAATTAAAAATAACTGCTAAGATTTTTTGTTGTTGAGCTGAAAAACTTAATGTTGATGTATTTATTGCTTTACTTGTGTTGCTGTCTCATCTGCATCAGTTGCATTCTTATTTATCATTGCATCATTACAGTGAACAGTAGTTTTGCTTTGAATACAGTTTGTATTTAATTCATAACTTTTTTTTTTTTTTTAATAAATAGATAGTTAATGAAATTGCTTTGCTTCTGATACTATCATCTTCTAGTTTATAAGAGCCTTTTTTTTAAGTCTTTTATATAGATTATATAAGCTCATATTTCTTTTATAAATTATCATTAAATCACTGTCAATTCTTACTGAAGTTAAGACTTTTTAATCTTTCTTTTTAGCTTTACTACTTGTTTGCTTTAACTTCAACTTATTGTATTATTGTTGCAAGTCTTTACTGAGTCATTTTTAATTATTCAGTTTTTTTTTAATACTGTATAATGTCAGAACTTCTACTCTCTTCTGATTACATCTCTCTTCTGTTATAAATATTAAAGTTAAGTCATCAGTATTCTTTTAACTTTTAATAATTTTCTGTAATGTATTCATCACATCACTCACTTCAGTTAAGATTAGTTCAGAAGAAACAATACTTTAATGTACTTTTAAAATGTTCTGTAATGAGAATATAAATGAGTTTATTTATTCATAACATTTTTATATCTTATAAATTGTCTTTTAAGAAAGATCTTCTTTCTTCTTGTCAGAATTATTACCTAATCACAGCTTATCTCATCATTATCATCTTTATCTATTAGATAAATAGTCTACTTAGTCATTTAGTCACATAAACTCAGCCATGTACCTTAGTGAATTACTTAGCTACTATTTAAGTAGTCATTGTAGCTCTTACATTTACTTATCTTTCACTCATTTCATAGTTTTATCATTAAAGTTATAGCTTTTAGCCATTAGACTTAGAAGACTGTAACAATATGATAATATTAACTTAAAGATTCAGCATTAAATCTTTATATTTAATAATCTCTTTGTTCTTTACTTTCATCTCACTTTTACTTCACCTCAATACCTCATCACCTTCTTCAACCTCATTAAAACATCAACAACACATTGATTTATCTATTTATTTAATTATCTTTTCACTACTTTATCTTTCTACTTTACATTCACTCAAATCATTGTAATTCAACAAGCTAAACACTACTATCTTATTTTACTTTCATATCAGTACAAAGCTATGTCTTCAGCTTATTTATCTGACTCTTTTGCTCAAAATGAGCTTCTCAATCTAAAAGACATAAAAGAAAATCTTTTAATTATATAAATTTCATTATCTTTTTCTTCTGAAGTTAAACAGTCATTTAATGAATTCATCTGTCTAGATATCTTAAAACAACAGACTTGTATAACAAACAAGTTAATGAGTGATATACAAGAAATTCTAATTACTTTGCTTTGTCATTTTAAATTAAGGTCACAGTCACAACAATTTATTAGCTTTTTAAAATCATTTAATTAATCTCATTAAGCTAAGAAGTCAACAACAATTAATTTATCATATTCATATCTTTCAGCTCTTACATCTATCTCAGTAAGAAGATCTGCTTTCAAGCTTAATATAAGATGATCTGCTTTTGAGCTGAGATGAAATAATGATTATAACAGTGATTATGATATGAAAGAAATGAGTGATAAGTGTGTCAGCAATAGAAAGAAAGAAGAGCTTAAACATAGTTATTATTAAGAATTTTTGTTGCATTCTGCTGCTACATCATCACTAGTCTTTTAATCAAAGAACATTAACTATTTTAATTTACATCTTGATGATGCATATAAAAAGAGCAATTTTGTTCAGCTAAAAAAGAATGTATACTATCATGATGTGCATCTCTTTCTGAGTTAAGCAAAGATCATCATCATGATTAAGAGCATACATCTTATTCATATTAGTCTTTACATTTGTCTTTGTGACTTCACTTAACAGTAATATGTCATCAAACTGTCAAATCTATAACAGAACAGTTTACATGAAGATCTCAGCATTAAAAACTGAGTAGATATCTTAATGACTTGATTTAAACAGTCAGAGCAAGTCATCTTAGATATTTTACTTACTTTATGATTTACTCTTAACAACTTATAAAACAATCACATTAATCTTACAGCTTACATGCAAGCAATGATCTGAAATAAAAGAAAAACTAACTTATTCACATTAAATCAGCTGTCATTAGCCTGAAACAAGCTCAATTCTAAACTTCAGCATGACATTCTGTGGCTTAGATATGACACAATGATGACTAGCTTTATTGAACAGCTAAAAAAACACAAAGATATGTGAAAATGTCTGTTCAGTCAGTCTTTATATCAATATGAACAGCAAGATTATGAATTGCAACTTTAAAGTTAATTATTATTATACAATTTTGCTGATAACAATCAACAGTCTTGTCACTTTAACTACTTGTCAAATAATACCTCTAAAAATGCTGCAAATCAAGACTATGAAATGAATAATTAAGACTATGAAATGAATAATTAAGGCTATGAAGTGCAACAACTAAATTATATATTGTCATATAATTTTACTAGTAATAACTGACAGCTTCATTGCTCTGAGTATTTGAATGATTAATGAAACAAATTACAATTTAAATGTTAAAATGAAGTCTTACTGTCATCTTACTCTGTCTATTTCATCAAAATAAATGAGTCATACAGAGCATATAAGTCAAATAATGCATTGTTTATCAATAACAATGTTAAAAACAAGTCTTCACATCATGTCAATGTCTCTAAATCTTCACATCACACTGATGTCTTCTTTAACAACTTTATGCAGCCTACTCAATATGATGATTCACTCTATTCATGTTGTTCATGTGAAATGTCTCTAGAAACAAGCAAAAACCTTTGAAATCACATTCTTAATTGACATGAAGTTGATACTCATTTCAGTATCACTAAGATGATTACTCAGCAAGTCAATTACATTAAGTACATTCTTTAAAATGTTGTCATCATTTCATAATCATCAGTTTATAAATACATCACTGTCAAAGCAACTCTATTTTGACATGACATTAAGCAGAAAATGACTATTTGTCTAGATACTGAAAGCACAACTACATTTATTGATTAAAGTCTAGTGAATAAGACTAAAATCAAATAAACATTCTTTATAATGATGAAAGGCTTTTCTGAAAAGCAGATACTTAATTAATTGATGAAATTATTACTTTACATAGTCACATCAACATCATCAATAAGACTAGATATCATAGTCTATTTAGTGAATAATCTCTGCACTGAAGTTCTATTAGAAATGAATATCTTAACAAGAGAAGAAGTTAACATTGATTTAAAACAAAATAAGCTTACTATAAACTATTAAGAGACTGATTTAGTCTTTAAAACATCTTAAAATTCTACTGACATGCATATTATTATGCAGTCTACTATGTACAAAATTCTTCATCAATGAAGACTCAATTATGCTGCTCTTTCAAGTCAATTTTAAGTCAAAACATCATCACAACAAGATAAATTGTTAGCTTTAACAGCCTTAAGTATCTTATCACTTACCTTACTATGTAAAGATATTACATCAAATCATCACACAAGCATCATATTACATCTTATTGTTGCTGATCTATACAATCATTTTTGTCATGACACAAAGACTTCATAAGACTTCATATCTATATAAAAAAAGCTCATTACATCTTTCTCTTACAGCACAAAGCCTTATCTAATGATTCATGACTTACATAAGTATTTTGTTTACACTATTATCTCATTGATGTCTCATCATTCAATTAATTTCAAGATGCCTCAATATCACATCATTATTAAGTCATTTAGTCATAACACCTCAATGCTGCCTCACAAGCTCAGCATCATCACTGCATTTTCAAGCTCATAAGGCACAGACTATTTAAATAAAGACATAGCAATGAGAGCATTGTAGTTTCTTTTGTTTGTGACACTTATCAGAATTATTATCTAATCACAGTTTATCTCATTGTTGCTTTCTTCACCTATTAGATAAATAGTCTACTTAGTTATTTAGTCACATAGACTCAGCCATGTGTCTTAGTGAGTTGCTTAGCTACTATTTAAGTAGTCATTATAGCTCTTACATTCACTCATCTTTCACTCATTTCATAGTTTTACCATTAGAGTTATAGCTTTTAGCCATTAAACTTAGAAGACTGTAACACTTCTTTACTAAGAGCTTATGTAGCTTTTCTTTTTGTCTATAATCTCATTTAACTCAAAATATAATTAAGAGTTCTTTATAAAAAGACAATGATGATTCTTTCTATTTAAGAATCTTGTCAACTTTAAGATTTAATTGCTGCACAAATAATTTAGCTCATTTCAGACTGCTTTGCAGCTCTGAATTAGCTTAAAATTCATTGACATTAAAGATATGTGCTTTTATAAGCTAATTATCATGAATTAAATTTCATAAAACACATTCTGTGAGCATTTCTAATGCAAAAGTTTCTAATAAATGAGTTTTTAATATTTTATAAGACTCAAATCATTTAACTTTAAACTTCTAAAGCTCTTCATTTTATATAAGCACTCAGTCTTTTTTCTTTGTAGTGCTTAATCATACTATTTCATTATGAATTGTTTTTGATTCAATAATCTTTCATAAAAGAATTTTATTAATGATTGCTTAAACTGTCTGTACCTGTCTGACTCATTTTAACTGATCTTCAAAGTCAATTTTTCTCAGCAGTCAGAGATTGTTTAAGTTGTCTAATAATTATAAATTTATCTTATACAGTAGATAGAATGAGCTCTGTTTAGTTATATTATGAACTCAGATTTAAGTTGCAAAAAGTATTTGTGATAAGTATTTGTTTCATAATTGAGTTAATTTATTCATAAAATATTTTGTAAGCATGAAGCTCAACATTTCATTTAGATTTTCTATCTTTTCATTTGTACAGAGATAATAGAAAGTCATTGTTCTATATTGAGTTCTGAGCTTTTTCAAATAGTAGATCACAACATGACTGAGAAAGTTTGTATTATTATTAAATAGTAACTCTCTTAATGAATTATAATTTGTAAAGATTTTATTACACAGAAAATCTGTAACTGTTGTTTCTGTTGCATCTGAAACAGCTTTAGTCATAGATCAATCTGTAACATAATTAATTGCTGTTATAATTCAGCAATTTTCTTAAGACATTCAAGATAGTATGTTTATTATATTGATTTCTTATCTTTTAAACAGTAATAAATTCTTATAAGCTGAATATGAATGTTCTTTGATCTCTTAATGTTTTCAGAGTCATTGAGCAACTTAACAGTTAAAATAATGCTTTATAAACAATTTAATATTCTGCAATAGTTTATGTCATCAAGCTTAAAGTTAAATGACTTTTAGCAGTCTCAGCACTTCTAAATGCTCATATTCAGTATATATATGTTTCAAAAAGTCTGCACAGTACTGAAACTGTAGAAATGATGCTTCATCATTGTCTTACTTTTAAATTAAATATAAATCATTTAATTTTGAATTGTAATGCAGTCAAAATTGATTCATCACATCATTTTTACATACATGCTTATGAAGCAGTGACTTTTCAGATTCTGTATTATCTTTCAGATACAGTATCATTGCTTTCTTTCATTTCACATTGTCTAATTCTTACAAAGCATTTAAGAACACTTTATTTGCTGAATCTTTCTCTATAAAATTAAGTTAATAACTAATTAAATCTGATACAACAGTCTGAGCTTCAGATTAATATTGAATGTTGAGATTATATTGCTGAAATTTGTTAATTTATTGAGCTAGTCATTTAAATGAGTGCAGTGTATTCTTTAAATATTGTAGATCTTCATGATTCATAATAATAGTTATAGTATAACTGTTTTCAATATAGTACTGTTAAGTTCAAAGTGCATGCTTAATGATTAATAACTTCTTTTCATAAACAGAATAATTAAGCTCTGCATCTTGTAACTTTTAATTATCATAAATAATTAAATAATGTTTCTTATTCATTTCATTCTGCATCAAAGCACAGTCAATTGCTTATTTGAAAGTGTTCATTTTAATAGTAAATGATTTGCATACAGCTACTTAAATAAGTATTGATTTAGATATAAGTGCATTTTTAAGCTGTTGAAAGACATTGTTACATAATGTGTTTCAGACAATGAGTTAATTCTTTTTTATATATAACTTAATGTTGTTCTTCTTAAACAAATTCAATAATAATGCTGTGATCTATACAAATTCTTGTACAAATCATCAGTAATATAAAGTCAGTTCAAGAAACTGCTGTACATGATGTGCTGTCTTCAGAGTAGATCAATTCTTAATGACTAATATTTTAATAAAGATTAGCTGTAGTGTGTCTTGTCTCATAATATATTTACAAAACTTAAGAATTTTCATCTCAACAATACACTTATTAGATTTAGTATATAGCTTATGTTTCTTTAAGATACTGAGAATGATCTGTAAGTGTTTCTGATGATTTAAAATTGAGTTGAAAAAGATCAGTATATTATTGAAATATATTAGACAGAATTTATTGAGTAAGTTCTGTAATATAGAGTTCATCATTAACTGAAATGTCATCAGAGCATTGTATAGCTTAAAGAACATAGTTATAAACTTATATTTGCTGTAATGAGTGTTGAAGACAGTCTTTTTTATATTGTTTTTAATTATATAAATTTGATAATAGTTTAAAGTGAGATTAAGCTTAATTAAATATTGAGCTTTGTCAATCTGATCTAGACATTTCTGAATTCAGAAAAGTAAATATTCATTTTTAACAGTAATGTTATTTAATGCTCTGTAATCAATACATATTCATTATGTATTCTTCTTCTTTTTAATGAACAGAACTGAGAAGCCTCATAAATTTATAAATTTACAAATCAGATCTTTATTCAGTAACTTTATTATCTGTTTAATCTGTTCATTCAGCTGTAGCTGTAACAGAGAGTAAGCATTTATGTTGATAGACTTAATGTTGCTGATGTTAATGCTATGTTTAAACATTCATTTAAATAATAATTTATCTAATAAAATCAATCTAAATATGAATTAAAACTCTTTAATAATGATTTATAATTATTCATTTATAACAGTTAACAGTTCAGCTTCTGACTTCTTTAAGTTTTGTTAAATTACTAATAAGTATTTAACAGTTCTGTGCTTTTGAAGTGTCTTCATAGCTGTGCATTCTTTAATTACATTTAATATTAACTTATTTACAGCTTGTTGTCACTTTTTCAGAAACAGATAATGATATTTTCATTATTAATTCTGAATTGTTATACAGTCTGTAGCTTAAACAATCTGAGAATTAGTGACTTTCAGTTAAATTAATCTCAGAATGAAATTATATTCTTAAAGATTTACAATTTATGCTTTTAATCATTATCAAAAGCTATTTATCTTAAGATGAAAGATCAGCTTTATGATTAATTAAATGATCTGTCTGTTTAATAAGAATATTTTAAGTAATTTGATTTTATATTGACTATTAATCAACATTTAATTAACAATTATTAAGAAGACATATATTTAATCTGCATCTAAATTAATTAATACTTTCATGTTTATCTTGTTCAGTTCATCTCAAATGTAGTCTGCAAGAATATATGTATTTAAATTGAGAGCATTGATTTAATTAAAGATTATACTTAATAATAAGAATTCTGAGTCATTCAGTGCAGATGCTTTACTCAGATTATTATTGAGTTGAATAAAAGCTTCTGTTAACTTATTCATGAATACTTCTATATTTATGAACAACTTTAATTTTTCAAATCATTCAAATCAACTTCAATAATCTTCAGCTTCTTCTTATCTTTACTTTTCTTCTTATTTTTATTCTTATTCTTATCTTTATTCTTATCTTTACTCTTATCAGTGTCCTTGTTGTCTCAGTAATCTTTAACTATATGCAAGAACTTTTTACAATAAAAGTACACTTTATTCTTTTTACATCAGATTCAATAAACTTTCATATTTAACTTATTTAATTTAAATGTAATTAATCTCTCATAGCTTTGAAATCAGTCTCAAGAATTAATTGATAAGTTATTATAATTTGAATTTGAGTTGCTAAAGACATTAAGATAATTTTTATTATGTATTTCTTAAAGAGTTTGTTCAATTCAATTAACTTATTAAATTAACTCATTAAAAGTAGTTACTTCAGTTTCTAAATATTTTTAAAGTTTAAATTAAATCTTCTGCTTTAAACTTTAAGTGAACTGTCATTTCTGTTTATATTTAACTGATATAGATTAAAGAAGTTGCACAATCTTTGTAAACTTTACTTTATATTGTTAAATTGATTTCATTTGTTTCAGAGTCTCATAATGACAACATTGATGTTTTATTTCATTAATGTTTTTAAAGATCAGTAGAAATGCTAAAAAGAAATTATTTATATTTTAAGATCTAATATTTAATGAGTCTTCTTTAACTTAAAGTCATTCTTCTTTTTAAAGTCATCATACTTTAACAGTATCTTTTAAATAACTGATCATAACAATAATTTTTACTTCATTACTTAAAAGTTAGTTCATCAACATTTTATAAAATTAAAAATAAGCTTTTATTTTGAGAACTTATATCTCTGCAGTATCTGCTTTTTAACTATTCTTATAAATAGATGATGTTTTCATCTTCAAAGAATTCTTAAACATCATTGCAGAAAAAGACATTATTACATTAAATATTTCTTAAGTTTCTGAAGCTGCATTAAATAGAGATGTAATCTCAGACATAGAGCTAAAAATTAATTAATTAACATAAATATTTTTTAATTAAGTCTGAAGAAATGCAATTTAACTTGTCATTATTTTGTAATTGATTTAAGAAGTCATTTCTGACATTGATGACTAATTAATGATAATGAGTTTGTTCATTATTATAAAAATAAAGTTAAGCTTTATACTGAGAAATTATAAACAATTAAAGATATTAATTAATAAATTAATTCTGATTTGATTTGAATTGCTATTGAACATATTACAATATAAGAAAGATAGAACTTTTCTTTATATGATATAGCATAAGAATTTATCTTTTTATTCTGTAATCTCAACATTAAAGTAGTGATGAACACTGAAAAGAGAGTGAATATGTAATTTTTGTATTATTGTATTGAAACTTTTATAATTAAAATATAAATTAAATCAGCTTAAACTGAAGCTTAAGCTTCAGAGTTACTTAAAAGTGTGTTTTAAATCTTTAATGCTATTAGATGTGAATTGATCTGTAGAAAGTTGTTTCTATTCATTTACACTATGTAGAGTATATATAGGAAATGATGACTAAGCCATAAATAGGGGCGCTTAGTAAGAGATGAGTAAGCAATGATATCACAAGTTCTTGACTCAGTCACAACACCTTCCTGTATTTATGGAACTGTGTCCTGTCCTTCTCGCTGTCAAACTGAGATTAATTGTATATGTCTTTCTCCTCTTGCGTAAGTTCTTTCGGCTTAGCTATGAGGACATTGACGGTTTGATCTTGTCAGACATCTCCTTTAGAGCCATGTCATCATGCTAGGGATGGAAGATAGTGTCATCAATGATCGCTGCGGATGCTATTTTGAAGACAGCTGCATCTGAATAGAAGCAATAAGAGCAGCTGAGGTTGAACAAAGAAAACAAGACTTCGCTGAGGAAACAATCTCAAGTGGTCTTATCAGATCTTATATTGAAGGCGAGTCGATATCTGAACACAACGCTAGCCAGGACCAAACAGTACCATTGACATGTGGCACTCTCCTGTAAGACTCTCCCAATTCGGGAGTTTAT
>JAABVA010006031.1_pt1 | contig 10806 bp, 14 predicted proteins | sample 5560331 | NCBI WGS metagenome assembly JAABVA01 (sample SAMN12812661, study PRJNA571458) | rock metagenome | isolation source: Antarctica rocks | place: Antarctica: Victoria Land, Mt New Zealand sud | collected 2016-01-07 | reverse complement strand
ACGGTGGCCGTTCGCGTCAACGCGCTATCCACACGCCGACATGATCGCCTCCCCGAGGGCGCCGGCCCGACGCGCTGTCGTCCCGGCGATCCCCTCAGAAAGTCCACCACTACTTGGGACTATATCAAAGCTAACGGGAGGCTCAAGGATTTTTGCCCATTGACGCGATGTGTGAGCAGTGTGTATAACGTCAGTAACTGGAAGTGTACCCCTGGCCGCACGGCCAGGGGTTTTTTGTTGCCGTGAAGAGGGAGGGGGACGCCGATGAACCAGTCTCAGCCACAGCCGACCGTGGACCAGGGGATGGGCCGGGCGACGCGCATCGGGCCGCGTCGCCCGGCGCGCCTGCAGATCTGCCTCTCGCCCGAGGAGCGGGTCAGCCTCGACCAGCAGGCCAAGGCCGGCGGCTTCGATTCTGTCGCCGCCTACGTGCGCGCCCGCACGCTCGCCGCGCCCGCCGGCCAGTAGGGACGCATAGGCGACCCGGTCGGGGGTGCCTCGTGGCGTGTGCCGCACGTCGCGCCACAAAAAAGAGGGCGGGCGTGTGTGAACGGTTCGAAATCACACACGCCCGCCATTGCGGGAGGAAACCGTGACGGGAGCCAACCCGCCACTGGGGTTACGATAGATGGTTGCCCGTCGGCGAGCTATAGCCCGTTCGGGCTATGCGTGTGGCCGAGACGGGAGCGCGGCGTGACCTGGAGGGTAGAGAGGCAAAAGCCCCTCGTGGCCTCGGGAGGAGAGGCCACGAGGGGGAAGAAAAAGAAAATGACGTGTGTTGTCGCGACCCGTTCGGCTGCGGCGTAGGCATAGAAAAGCCCTTCAACGGGCATGCTGGGAAGGCCCGTTGAGGGGCGCCAAAGAGGGAATCAACCGCACCTCATTGTGCTGCACCCAACATAGGCGACGCAGGCGATGGTGGCTATAGCCCGAACGGGCTACCGCGCCGCAGTGGCCGCAGTGGCTGGGACCGTCGCCATCAACCACATCAGCGTGGCTATCCGCGCGCATGCAGCGCGCGTGAGCGCCTGTGCTGGCCGTTTAGTTCATCCGTGCGACGGATATATAAATATCGTCGCACGGATGAACTAAACGGCCAGCACAGGTTGTTCAAGAACTCGCCGCCGTTGTCCGTGTCCAGGCCTCGCAGCGGGAACGGCAGTAGGCGCCGCGCGTGGTCGAGCGCCCGGATGACGGCCTCGGGACTGCGGTACGGCAAGGCAAGGCACGCGGTCCAGCCGGTGGCGACGTCGGTGAGCGTCAGCGTATAGAGGGAAGCCCCCTCCGCACTGGTCCCACAAGGCGCGACCAAATCGGCCTCCATGAAGCCGGGGCGGATGTCATCCCACTCGGCGAAGGTGCGGATGGGCACGCGGTGTTTGAGCAGTGTGCCGGCCTTGGTGGTGCCGATGCCGTGCGGCCGATCGTGCGCACGCGCCCGCCGCAGGATGCGATCGGCCGTGGCCGGGCTCATGGCCAGGAGCTGCGTCCGGACAGCGGCGGGGAGCGCGAGATGCCCATGGGTCTCCAACGAGGCCACCAAATCGGGGAGGAACGGCACCAGGCGTTTGGCGCAGACACAGTTCGCCGCTGCCCAGGCGACGTCGAGGGCCGCGACGACGGCGGGGCCATAGCGCGGCTCCCGTGGCCGCGTGATGGAGCTGGCTGCAGGGATGACCGGCTGCCCGAGGACACGGATGGCGTACGTACGCGCGTAGCCCGTCGCGGCGACGAATTCATCGAGGATGTGGTGTTTCTGTACCCCGGACGCCTCGCGGTAGCGCGGGGCGACCTGGCCCAACAGCTCGCGCTTGGCCTGGAAACTCATGATGGCCCTCACTCTTTTTCCCCTCCGCTGTGCTGGTGGCACGATCGCTTCGGGTTACATTATTCGTGAGGCAACATCTCCGCGAAAGTAAGATCTACCGTGATGCAATGCGCCACCTGCCGCACCAATCCAAGGAGGAACCGTATAACTATAGGCATCGTATCCCTACATCCGTGATGTCTACGACTTGGGTCCCGAAACGAGCATGCTCGGCGTGTACTCCTGGCCGTCGTATTCGTACAACTGGACAGGGACGGTAGCATTCAAGTGGTGCCCGATCAGCGTCATTAATCCCTGGGGATCGAAACGAAGAGGTGGATGCACTCGATGCCCCGTTGCTCCACTGCCTTGGCAATCTCCTCGCGCACCTGTGTGGCCATCGCGCATGCCGTTGTGTTGTCCGTGACGGCTCCCAAGCGTGGCCCGCCCTGCGGTTCGATCCTACAGCCATGGGGGCAATCACCACCTCGTGTGCGTAGAATCAATACCACTGCTGAAACAGTGTGAACGAGCGGAGGAGATCAGACTGAGCCGCCGCAGTTCTCCGCTCTCCGACGGGAAGGGCCGCAAAATCGTTTGCCGTCAGAGCGGAGGGCTGGAACGGCGTGATGAGCGTCTCCGGGCGCGGTACCTGAACCGCGAATGACTGGCCGTTCTTGCGGGGGAACTTGCCCACCGCAGCACACATCACCTCAGACGCTCCTGCTGCCAAAAGAAGGGTCCGTGCCCATTCTCCGCTGTATCCGTCCGTGATAAAGTCATCAAGCACCAGTACGCGCTTGCCCACAACCTGGTCACGGTCCCGGGCGCTAAGCTGCACCGTCCGTACCTGTGTGACGAATTGCGCCTGCCCCACAGTGTTCCGTTCCTCGCGGCTGCTCGGCGCGTCGGTATGCCGCATGAGCAGTGGAGCGGGCCGGCCCCGTGTTTGGATGCTGGCTTGGGCGACGAAGGGCGTGAGCACCGTGTGCTCCTGAGCGCGCACGAGATGCCCTGGCATGACGGCCCACACCTGCGCGCGTTGAGCGAGGCCGGAGAGATACAGGCTGGCGAGCAAATGGGATTGGAAAAACGGGAGATAACGTGCAGCGGCAGCGGGATTGTAACTGGTGTCTACCTTAAGAACATGCGTCGCGGCCTCGGTCAAGACCTCCTGTAGCGGGCTTGTATGGATAGATCGGCACTCAGCCACGGCCTGATAGCTGTAGCGCCTCCCTGCCGTGTCGGTCCCGCTTGTCGTCCAGTACCACGGCGTCGACTTGAGGAGGTACAGATCGATGAAGTGTAGGAGCTCGCGCACGGACGCCAGCGCGATGCCATACTGCTGACCGGGCTTAGGTGCCCACCCGGCGCGGATGTAGAGCACCTTGGCGTTCGCAGCGCAGTACGCGTCGGTCTTATCGGAGTTGCCGACGTAGATCGCCTCGCTCGGCTGTATCCCCAGTTGGCGCAAGGGCTCCGTGACGTACAGCGTTGAGGGCTTGGGGATACGCAAGGTAGCCGGCGTGTGTTCAACTTTGCCATAGTAGCCGGCAGCATGGAGCATCGCAATGTGAATCGGCTCATTGGCAGCCAGGATGCACGCGATGTCGTGGGTCTCGCAGAAAGCCCAGAGGTCAGCGATGCCGGCGACGGGACCGGAAGGACCGAGCAAGGTCCCACTGACATCGAAAATAATGGCCCGTATCGGCACAAACCCTCCCGCGATCTACAGGAATAGCGGCATCTGTCCATCAGACGGCGCGGTGTGTTGGTGTCCAGGAAGAATTTGCATGACGTCTCCGATATCCCGCAGCCGCTGCGCACCGCGTCCCAAGAACTCGTGGGCCCATTCGTGTTCATTCTGGCCATTGATGAGCGAGTCCATGAGGAACACATGGCGCTTCGGCATCTTGACACGCAGCGCGTAGTTGGCCTGCATCTTCGCCCCACTTGTTAGGCCAGCTTCGACAACGATCGTCGCCCGGCTGAGCAAGGCCATCGTTTTATTGCGCATGGGGAAATGGGCCTGTGTCGGTGGCGAGCCGAAGGGGAACTGGGAGACCACAGCGCCACCGTCAGCGATGGCATCGGCGAGGGCCACGTTTTCAGAGGGGTATGTGCGGTCGAGACCACATCCGACGACCGCGAGCGTGCGGCCGCCCGCGTCGAGCGTGGCCAGGTGGGCAGCCGTGTCGATCCCCCGCGCGAGCCCGCTTACGACGACGATGCCACGCTCGACGAACAAGCGCGCGATTTTCCGGGCACGCGCGAGCCCTTCCCCCGACGCCTCCCGTGTCCCCACGAGCGCAACCGACAAGGGATCGCGCTCCTCGTCGAGCGTTCCCCGGACAAAAAGAATAAGGGGTGACTCTAAGGCCTCCTGGAGGTTGGCCGGGTACGTGTGATCTTGGTACGTGAGAACAATTGCTCCAAGGCGGTGGGCGAGGGTCGATTGCTTCTCTGCCTCGGACAGGAGCATGTCCGGTGGAGCGGCTCGAATCTTCTCCAAGACGGATCGGCTGTGGTTATCTAGGTCGCCGCTGGCCAGGATGTCGGCTGCTGACTGCAGCACGTCCTGGGGAGCATAGTGACGCAGCAGGTGTCTAACCGTCGCTGGGCTCCCGCTCGCCACAAGCGATAGGGCGAGAATAGCCTGACGATCACGATCTGAGGGCAAGACGCTGGACGGCCACGAGTCAGAGCAACCGTCCGTACTCTCGTCATGATGATCGAGAATGTCCACAAACGAATACTGCGTCATCGCTGTTACACCACCGTCTATGCACGGAACCCACGATGGGGCGTGACTACAGAGGCCACTAGCACTATAGTAGAACAGATGTACCACAAAATCAACCCTTTGTTCTAGAATAGCACAGCGCCCTCAGACAGGAGCCACAACTATGCACAGTTGGACTAGGGTGCGGTTGGTGGGAAACATAGCTGTTCTACTACTACCCTACGACCGATCTGTCTCACCTGGACTGGATCGTTGTTCTCTCGCGGGCGCGGGCGATAGTGGAGGGGAATCCAGGGCTGACAAAGCGCACGGCGGGGTATATCGACGATTACGTGGCGTGGACGGTCTGGAAGGCGCTCGCGACCGTTGCTGGGGAGCGTGAATGAGGGGAAGACGCAGCGCATGCATGAGGGTGACCACCGCCTTCGCGCGTGCGCCAAGCACGCCATAGTGGACTGGTGGTCAGATGCCAATGGTCGGAGACGCCGCTTGACGTGCCGGTTTCCATTTGTAACGCCTAGCCGTTGTCTGCTATGGTCGTTACACGGTTGTGGAGGAGCAGCATTAGAGGATGATTGTCAATGATTCGCGCGGGAGGGAGCCGGTTCTGCTCGATACAGTGGAGCGTTGCGTAACACCGGCCTATGATAGGCGCACGCTGCGGCACACTAGACGTCTTCCGGCGATCACAGCACAGCTTTATACGGCGGGAAGAGTTTTCCGAACGACTGAACGGTGACAGGGATGTCTTTGACGGCACGCCAGTCAGCTATGAGTTGGTCCGCTTCTGAGACCGTGAGGACATCCTGACGAATGTTCTCCACGACCACATCTGTCATCGTCAACACCTGTATCTTCAGCTTCTGTGCGACCTTTATGGCCCGCTTGTCGTCCATCACCAACGGAACGGACAGGAAGCGGGCAAGCACCATGGAACTGGCCTCACCGTAGCCAAAGCTCTTTTCGACGAGGTCGTTGATGTCGCTGTGATGGACAGGATCAACAATCTGTAGCTCGCGTATCATGGCCCGAGAGATAAGACTGTCGAGACGTGCCTTCTGGATGTCTTCCTGGACGTCAGCGCGCACATGTTCAGTGCAAACAGGGAAGCCGGGGAGAACAGAGAAGAGGTCAAATCGCTCAATCTTGAGGACTGAGATGAGTGGAGACGCGTCAATGATGAGAAACGATGCGTCGCCGGTCTCCGCCATTGCTTACGATTTGTCTTTCGTTTCCACGCGGGCTATCCACAGCAGATCGTCCGCAGGATATCCGGCCAACTGACAGACTTGCCTGAAACGACCCGTCGAGATTTTGTCGCGTCGGAAGGCCTCCAGCGCAAGAAGGACCAACTGGCGAACCAGGTAGGGCTGCTCAACACTGGTATCATCATCGTCAGGGTCAAACAACAAACGCATGATAGAACGCCCTTCGTCTTTCCTAAGAAGGAGTTCATCAAGTTGAGACTTTCGGATCGCATCGATGTCTTTCAGGCGAATCGCGGCCGTCTCGTAGCTTGCCTTGAATTCATAGGCCAGACGTGCAACGTCATGGACACTGATCTTCTGTGCGTTTGGATCTTGTCGGCTTTCATGGTGCATGGGTTCATCGTTGGCTGCATCCCAAATCCAGGAACTCGCGCGACTTGTCCCCCCCTTCCTCATTCGGTCGAGCGCGTCTACCACCCCCGTCGCAGGCAGTAAGAACTCGCTCGCGAACGCGTTTGCCCTTTTCTCTATAAGGGTCTTTGCATTCTCTTTCGTAGTCGGCTCGGTGGCACGATCGCGGTCAGCGATCGCATGCGCATATTCGTGCGCATAGGAAAAGCGTCGCCGCGTTCTGGCATGATGTTCGTTGACAAAAACGGCCAACCCGTAGGTGGGGTGTACGACGAACAATCCTGACGTATCGTCGGGGAAGGGGACGGCACACGTCCATATGCCTTGAGCAGCAATCACGTCAGCGACATCGATGATGGGCGCTGACCCAAGGTCGAGCCGGCGACGCTCCAGCTGGGCCATTTCCTTGCCCTGCTCAATGGCGTCCTCCCATGTCATGGGTACCGCAAAGCGATAGGTCGGCGGGAGCGGACGAACTCTATCCCCCAAGAATCCCTCCATCCGCACGGCCTCTTTTAGCAGCTCAATGGATCGATACACATCGGCCGTTTGCTCAGGCGTGGCATTGCCGGCAATCCGTCCAAGCATCGTGAAGGGATCTTCGTTCAGCGGCTGCTCGGAAAGCAACTCGGCTATGTCGCGGTGATAGAGGTGGGCGAGGCGCAGAAGTTCTGTCCCGCTGACCGCCCGTGTTCCCTTTTCAATTTTCACGAGGGCCGTGCGGTCTAGTCCGGCAGCACCAGCAGCCTCGTCCTGGTGCAGTTGAGCGTTCGCTCGCGCCTCTTTCAACCGGGCACCAAGGGTTTCTTGGGTCAGTGTCATACCTATCCTCTGAATGTTCTCGGTCAGCACGATTGTACCAGGAATGGCGTGGTAGCGTTCGTCAGAACATTCTTGCCAACTACGTCTTCTATGTGCTATATTAGAACATATGTTACCGGTTATGGCAAGAATGTTCTGGAAAGGGGATGCAGGTGAGCCACGAAAATCACGGTCTGGACGTGCAGGATGTGGTGATTGTTGAGGATGTGTTTGTCGACGGGCAGCGTGTTGAAGAGGTCGTCGAAGAACTTGTCATCATCGAGGAGTACGCGAGGCACGGCGACAGGCCGCCGAGAGCGGCGTTGTACCGGGTGCGCATCGACAAGGGGCACTATGAGTTCGAGATCTCTGATCCGACGGGTGAGCAGATCCTTGTAAAGGCAGGAAAGACATCGGCAGGATACAAGCTCTATCAGGTATTCCGCGGAAAGCAGCCTATTCCTGTGGCACCAACCGAGCATGTGGATCTGCGCGCTCACGGCGTCGAGCGCTTTACGACCGTGCCAAAGGATCCCATAGAGGGGATCGTGATGCACGACCTGCGGCGTCAGTTCACGCTGCCTGCAGGAGATGCCGAGTACCTAGACACGCTCGGTCTTCCCTGGGAAGCTGTGAGGGAACCGACCAATCGCATGCTCCTGCTCATCGAGGGATGGCGTATTCCTGACGGCTACAACGTCCCGTCTGCGACGGTGGCGCTGGTGATCCCCCAGGGCTATCCAGACACGGGCATTGATATGGTCTATTTCTCTCCCGCTCTCAGCCGGCTGGATGGACAACTAGTGAATAACCTCACGGTCACGACCTTTCCAAGCGGCGGCGTGTGGCAGCAGTGGTCTCGTCATCGGACGGCTGCGAATGCGTGGCGGCTTGGTGTCGATGACATTTCTACGCACCTGTCGCTCGTCGATGACTGGCTCCGCCGGGAGTTCAGCCTACGATGATGACAACACTGCGGATGACAAGGGCACAGCATAACGACCTGCACTCCCATCTGTTTCCTGGCGATGGCGCTGAAGCCGTCGCCCTTCTGCTGTGCGGCCGGAGAGCGGGGTCGGAGCGTGCCGCTTTTACCGTCCGTCGTGTGGTGCCCGTGCCCTATGACGAATGCTATGAGAGAACGCCCGATCGTGTCCGGTGGTCAACTGATGTTCTTGACCGTCTAGTTGGAGAGGCATGGACATCGGGTGCAAGCCTTGTAAAAGTTCACTCGCACCCAAGCGGCTACCATACGTTTTCTCGCTACGATGACGACTCGGACGTGGCGCTCTCTTTGGCATGGGATGGCCTCTTCGCAGAGGGATGTCCCCACGGAAGCGCGGTCATGCTGCCCGATGGGCGTCTGTTTGGCCGAACGCTCGTTGGGGGCGGTCTGAGCGACGATTTCGCGTCCGTCATGATCGTTGGTGATGATGTCCAGTTCTGGAGTTATCACGACAAGCGCCGCCCGGGCGAAGACGACAAGCGCACGGCTCAGGCGTTTGGGGAAGGGACCATCACCCTCCTTCGGTCGCTGAGGGTTGCGGTTATCGGGTGCTCCGGTACGGGGAGCATTGTCATCGAACAGCTTGCACGCCTCGGTGTGGGAGCATTCGTGCTCGTCGATCCTGATGTGGTCGAGACAAAAAACTTGAACCGAATTCTCAACGCGACGGCAGACGATGCCGCCCTAGCGCTGCCGAAAGTTCTGCTCATGAAACGCATGATCGACTCTCTCGGACGTGGTCAAGTCGTGGTACCGCTGCCTATGAATCTCGACACGGTGGAGGCGGTTGAAAGAGTCGCGGAGTGTGATGTGCTCTTTGGGTGCGTTGATAGCGCGGAAGGGCGACATTTGGCCAACCGACTCGCGGCCTACTATCTGCTTCCCTACATCGATGTCGGCGTGAGTCTTGCCGCCGATGGCGAGGGCAGTGTGTCGACCGTCGCTGGTGCGGTGAACTATGTACGGCCGGACGGCTCCACTCTTCTTGACCGAGGCGCCTATACGATGGAGCATGTGCGGGCAGAAGAGACGCGACGTATAAGCCCAGACGTGTATGCCGACCTTCTTCGCCAGAAATACATTCAAGGCGTGAACGAAGAGCGCCCTGCTGTTATCAGCGTCAACACGTTCTTCGCTGCGCTTGCCGTAAACGAATTCTTGGCACGGATTCATCCTTTCCGCAACATAGATAATGCCGAGTTTGCGACAGTTCGCGGTGATCTGTGCGAATTCGCCCTCTTTCGAGAACCTGAGGACGTCCCACGAGATCACCTTACGAAGAACGTTGGCTTGGGTGATCGTGACCCCCTTCTGGACCGTCCGTCTCTCTCGGTGTTGCGGTGACGCGCTGTCTTCACACCTTTCTCATCCGTCTTGGTGAACGGCTTGGTCTGTGCGCGCGACGCGTCGTAGTGGACTGCGTCGACGAGGTGCCGGACGACATCAAGCCCTGGCGCCTCTATGCGGTGGGCGATGGTCTATAGTGGACCCAGGAATCTGGACAGTGAAAGGGGGCGCTTATAGGTGGTAGACTAGACCACGATGAGACAGCAATACACGTCCGCTTACAAGGCTCGCGTTGTGCAGGAGTTGCTGCGCGAGGAGAAGACCGTCGTGCAGATCGCCGCGGAGAGCGGGGTGCATCCCAACCAGTTGGGGCGCTGGAAGAGCACGGCGATCCAGGGGTTGCCCAGCCTGTTCGACCGGCGCGACGCGGCCGAGGGCCTCAAGGACAAACACGAGCACGACATGACCGCGTTGTACGCCGAGATCGGGAAGCTGACCACGCAGGTGGCCTGGCTCAACAAACAATCTGGCCTTGACCCTGCCTAGAGCGGAGCGCGTGGCCCTGGTCGAGCGGGGGCATCCAGACGTGCCGCTGATGACCCAGGCCGCTCTGCTCGGGGTAAGCCGGGCAAGTTTGTACTACCAACCCGTGGTGCCAGCGCCGGAGGAGGTGGCGCTCAAGCACCGCATCGACGCACTGTACACAGAGTATCCGTTCTATGGCTCCCGCCGCATCGCTGCCGTGCGGGGCCGCGAGGGGACGACGCTCAACCGTAAGGCCGTGCAGCGGCACATGCGGGAGATGGGCATCGCGGGGATCGCCCCAGGGCTGAACATGAGCAAACGCTGCCTGGAGCATCGCGTCTACCCGTATCTGTTGCGGCACACGACGAGCGCGTACCCGAACCACGTCTGGGGCATCGACATCACCTATATCCGGCTGCACGCCGGCTGGATGTATCTGGTGGCCGTCCTGGACTGGTACTCACGCTACGTGGTGAGCTGGCAACTCGACCAGACCCTGGAGCTGGGCTTCGTGCTCGTCGCCGTCGAACAGGCCCTCGCTCAGGCGACGCCGGCGATCTGGAACAGTGACCAAGGCAGCCATTTTACCAGCCCGCAGTACCTGGACCTGCTTGGACAAGAGGACATTCAGATCAGCATGGACGGCAAGGGCCGCGCGCTTGACAACATTTTCACCGAGCGGCTCTGGCGCACCGTCAAGTATGAGGAGGTCTATCGCTACGACTAGGCCAATCCGAGGGAGGCCCGCCAGGGGCTGACCCGCTATCTCGACTTCTACAACCACCGCCGCCCCCACCAGGCGCTCGGCTACCAGACACCGGCCGAGGTCTACGTCGCCCCGGTTGCGACCCGTCACGCCAACGACAATCCACACAGCCCCGCCAGCCGGCGGGAGAAAGACCTTCTATGTCAAGGGTAAATAAATGATGGTACCTTCCGCTACATACACAAGGGGCGACGCGGGCTGGGTCATGGCGCGTACGCTCCGGCTGGGGCTTGACGCCGCCCGTCACCCCTG
>JAABVA010006028.1_pt1 | contig 10809 bp, 10 predicted proteins | sample 5560331 | NCBI WGS metagenome assembly JAABVA01 (sample SAMN12812661, study PRJNA571458) | rock metagenome | isolation source: Antarctica rocks | place: Antarctica: Victoria Land, Mt New Zealand sud | collected 2016-01-07 | reverse complement strand
GCCGTATACGCCGGCCGTGTACGCATGGATTTTGGCGTATATACAGGGCAATTTTAGCATGGACACGTATATACGCCGGTATATACGCGTATACGTACATGATACGCATGTGTATTTCCCAACCCTATTCACAAATTGCCTCAGATTTGTACCAATTCCCAATTCAATTCAATTTCAACCCTAAGTTTGTATTCACGTTTGGAGCGCTCCGACACAAGTCAGCTCAGGTTCCGCCATCGAGTTTGCTGTTCAACTTCTGGCCCATTTGGTAATAATCTGCAGAGCGTCCTTGACGTACTCCGTCCTAGCGCTGCTGCTTTGACCACACAGCTGACGCGCGCATCTGCGGCTCGAGCCTAGACTGGTCAAAGCCCGCGTCGAAGCGCATATCGAAGCAAGCGACGATTACACAGGTCTCAAGCGCGGTAGGAGTCTCCGCGAGTTGGCAACTGTTTGCAGAGACTCGTTTGTGTCAGCGCTTTGCGGCGCATCTCTCGGCTACAACTACGGTGGCAATTGCATAGCTCTATAGAGCAGCCTCGATGCGATCGCGCATTGCACGTTGCACCTTGCTGCACCTGACACCACAATGAGGCGACCGCCACCGAAGGCACCGCTACGCATATCGTGTTTACCGAGATCACCGCGACTCAAGCTAGCATCTGGTCTGGGACTTTTGATTTTGTGTGTCGTCCTGTGGTTGAGCACCAGCCAGGACTTCAGGTCTCAACAGCCTCTTGGTGCGTGAGTCCAGCCTGAAAGGTTCTTACGAATTTAACACAATCATACAGTAAAAGCAAGGCATAAAATGGAAGTACAGGTGCAGGGGTTGTAGGGAAATCAAGGGGTGCTGACTTCTGGGAGGCTGCAAAGTACGGTGCACCACCTGATCTCCTACCACTCTTGTTGCAAGATCAAAAAGTCAATGCAGTTGTGACTCTTGGAGTCAAAGGTGAGTTGCCCGACAGCTTGCAGCAGAGCCCTGTTCACATGCTTGAGTGACATTAAGCTATCTGCGACAAATAGCAGGTACAGATTCTCTCCAGCCGAAAGTAAGTGCAAAGTTTTTCTTCTGTGATTGCTGTAGGACATGAGGTTCCGCTGTCCGTAGCGCTTGCTCATGACATTCCTTTGCAGCTAGCTGAGCAGAATGACACCAGAACTCAGCAGCATACTGGTGGCGATCTGCTGATCCTTATTGCTGTCACCAGTACATGCTGTACTTTGCAGGTTGGTCAACCACCCTCACTGTCATGTTCATTTGTCAACTGGAGTTCAAGTTGTCATGTCAGGTCATCCTGGCCGGATGCTCCTGCCCACAGTCAGGATGCACAGCACTCACTACCTGTGCATATTGCCACTGAATGCAGGCACAGCAACACCGTAATGCAATCAGGCAGTCATGGGGACTGACAATGGCCAAGTCATCACAGCCTGTTGATCTCAAGTTTGTCCTTGCTCAGCCAAACACCTCGGCACTAGCTGAGGCTCGCGCTCTTCTTCAGGTAAGCCATGCAGGCGCAGTCATGTCACATGTCATGTCATGTTTCTCCTTTCTTTAGGGCAACTGCCAACATATTTGTTGTGGGCAGGGTGAGGTGCACCATCAAGATATTTTGATTGTGCGCAATCAGGATATGTACAACAATCTCCCCCAGAAGACTGTCAACATCATGCGCTATGCTGCCTCAACGACTCCAAGGTGACTGCAGACAAGTAGGCATCACCATGCTTACTGCTTCTGTCTGTGGACTTGGATGCTGGATAGGCAGGCATTGAGGCATTGCTAGCAAGCACCTGACCTCCAGGGTCCTGAACATAATACTGCGCTGCCAGGTACTCACATGTTTTGAAGACAGATGATGACTGCTATGTGCGAGTCTCTAAGCTAGTGAAGCTGGTCCAGAAATTTGAGAGAGACGGAGAAGGGATGATGTACATGGGCCGTCAGGAAAACCCTCATGTAAGTTCCCAAAGCCTCCATGCAACATTGCTTTCATGTAATTCCTTCCAGTCATATTAGCAACTGCCTGAGTTGTGAATGGTGAGACAGGCCTCTGTTGCCGACCGCCAGGACTACAAGTGTAACAATGGTGTCATAGGGTTTCTTTCCAATCAGGAACCCTAGGAGCAAATGGTATATACCTTACACAGACATGCCTGATGACGTGGTTCCCTGGAAACAAGTGTGAGCACCCACTTTCATTCCAGTCACATTCTTTTAATCTAAATGTCACAAATGTACCATAAAGGCTGCATGCGTATCTGCAAAACATGTTGGCAGTATTGCTCATAATCCCACAGCAATGATGCTGAGCCAATGTGGGCTCACGGACCACTCATGGTACCTGCCAGTAGTATCTTTATGCCTGGCATGAAGTGCATTGTGATGCACAGCCATGATATCCAGCTGAAGGCATGTTGCAGAATCAACCATGCTCTGGAACGGGTATGGGGTAGCGATGCATGGTAGCACCTGTCTTGCAGGTATCTTGCGGGCTGGGGGTATCTGCTGTCTCAAGATGCAGTGCAGCTGATTGTGAGCCGAGTGGACCTGTATGAGCAGCAGCCCGACCAAGCACCTGGCTGGTTTGCGGGCCTGCACTGGGAGGACGTCCTCGTCGGCCTGCTCTTGCATGAATACGCATCACCTCAGAACAGGCCCGACCGTAAGCTTCCATGTTGTTACGTGCTCATGCTCATCCAGCCTGTCTGTCTATGTGTGAAGCAGTGCTGTTGATCTTGTTTTTGATTTCTCTGGCTGTATCTAGGATGCCAAGCCATGAAGCATGGGAGCTTTGCTTTTATATGATCATGGCTTGATTCGTGACAAACACAGGTGTTGATTACCTGTCTGAACTTCTTTGGGCAGAACACGATCTCGCAAGACAGTTGACACAGCCAAGGGGTACATGCAGAGTTCAGGGCAGCATGGGACAGCTGCAATGCTGGTGCTGTGGTGAAGCATATGGATGTAGAGGCATTGGAGGTATTCCCCATGCTATATGCTCAAGAGGCTGAGGTTGGCGGGGCCTGGGCCATGCAGACTGTCAGGTGTCAAGTGGGGGGCTACAGCCCTGGTGACTACTGGAGCTGGAAGCACTGGCGAGATACCTTGGAAGATGTCTTGCGTGTCTAGACAAGGGTCAACTTTCAGCTTCAACCTCATCCCATGTATTGTGTTCAACAACTGTTGTTACTGTGTTCCGGTTTGGTTCTGGCAGGATGCTTGGAGGTATTACATTCTTGGAGCAGGCCAGGTTCTGTCCATGCTCCTATTGAGCAGATTGTTTGGGAAGCTTTATCTTGCTGCTTGCCCAGTGACCACACCTGACAGAGGCCCTGTACCAAGGCACGTCTTCCAACAGGCTGGTTTGAGTATATGACATCAAACATTGAAACTGCACTGATCAGCACAATGAATAATGAATCATGACCAGTGCACTGCTTATGACGCTCACTTGAGGTGCATACAGATGCGTGCCTCAAGGTTGATTACAGCACCTTTCATTGTGACTGAAAGACATGCAATGTTAAACATTATTTCTCGAGTACAAATAGCTTGAGTAGGCTTCTTCTGATGTTTCCAAGGAAGTGTCATTGTAGGAACACCTAGAATTTTGAAGCTGTCTGGAATGTCGCTGTGACTTTCAAGCTCTGATCCAGGATCGCAGCATTACGTTGTAATCACAAGTTTGTTGTACACCAAATTACATTGTATAAATCTCAACAGGTGCAAGCAACAACTGTGAAGCCTCTGAATTGGACATTACAGGTGCTGCATAATCATTAATTTATGACGCACAGTCACCCCTAGCTTTCATCATGCTTGAATGCACCCAACTGGTGAAACCCTCAATTTTATAAAACCTTGTGCGTTGGCAACACAAGCTGCATCACAGGACTGCCAGCTCAGACTTGCAGGTCAGTAGAGCCTGGCAATGTCGCGTGAGAAGTACACCTCCACCTCAGCCAGCGTAGCAGTCTTCTCTGAACCTCCAAACAAGGAGGTTTGATTCAAGGATTTGGGCAGGTGCTGGTAGGCTAGACCCAACCTGCATTTGGCTGTATGCAGGTCGCCTGCTCCCAAAGTCGGACTGTCTGGCCCACTGATGCCTCCCATTACAGGTGCCTGTGTGACAGCACATACAATCCCAGTCTGAGTCTGCATGGTGCTGAGTCTAGCATGTGATGCTAGTGATTCCCACCCACCTCTTATGAATGCCGGGTCGAAAATATGTGGACACTGGTGCGTGTACTGCCATTTGCAGCCTTTCAGGGGGAAAAAACTGGATGCAACAATGTGGCAGAAACTTGTCAGCAAGCACGCCAAAGTAGCAACCAGATGTTGTCCAGCAGCGGCTGTTGTTGCTGACACAAACATGAGAAAGTGTTAAGACGGCGCTTGTAGAGGTTGACCTGTGGAGGCCCAATGACAAGGGCATCTGCACCCCATTGGGGTCCACCCCTTCCGTAGTCAAAAAGAGCTGCCTCAGTGCCTCCGACCTGTAGTGTACAGTACAGAATGCTATTTGCTGGGGTTGGGATCCTGACACCTGAAAAGCTGATGAACACATATGTAATCTGACCACTTGGCAAACTGCAGTTACACTGAAAGGCAAGAGCGATTTGTCATGCACAACGGTATATAGAGTCCGGTATGCTGTGAATAGTTTAAATGTAAGAGCTCTTGCTTGACAGCAAGCATAGCAAGAGGTGGTATATACGTATGTTTACCTTGCGCAAGATGATTGGTTGCTCTTCTGACTGTGGCCAGCAGAACAGAAATGCTTTGGATGATGGTGAGTAGTCATCAGAGCTTTTAAATCCCTCTGAGTTGAAGCCACCGAAGCGCGCACCTGTGCTGGTGACAGCATATATGACACATGGCCCTTTCATGTTGCAATGCTGGTGGAATTGTAGTGCGCTCCAGCCATGTTCTGTTGCTCTGTATGCAAGTGCCAGTTGCCGACCTGCATCACAGCAGGCGGAGCACATCTGTGTATTGCCTCAATCTGAATCACCTCTCCACAGCTGTAAGACCATGTGCACGTCATGCACAGATCATCCATGTCACAGCAAGCTGGCAAAGCAAGCTTGGTCATCAAAAATCAAAGCATACAATACCATTGTGCATGTCATCAGCTCCAGATGTCTAGATGTGTCTGGACGCAAAACCTGTAGGTCCTTGGTTGCATACCATCAAGTATGGTTGGTACTCGTCTATCACAGCAAAGAATGATACCATGGCCCCAGCCAACAGCTCAGACGCATGTATCTGGGTATGGAAAAAGTGAACTAATCAGGTCAGACATGCTTGGACAAGAACAGTATAATACTGTACAGTGCTGGCCTGATGAAGACAGGCAGCTCGGCGTGCAGAGGTACAGCTGGATGCAAGGAAGGAGAAATGAGCGCAGGCAGGCAGGGCACCTCTCAGATGTGTGCTGTCCAGTATACTCAGGGGGAAGGGCAGTTCATCCTCATCCATAACATCATGTGTCTCTACTGGTTCTGATTGTGATGGCTCTCTCTGACCACCACCAAACCAGCGAAACAAGCTGCATTTGGTTTCCCTCAGCTGCCCTGGGCTGCTCTGCTTCTGCAGAATGGTAGGTACAGTTGCAGTGTTGATGCATAGTCAAGCTGCATGAGCGATTAAGCATGTATAATGTAATATGCAGATAGTGATTTCTGACCTCTTCTTGTGTGTGGACCACGTCAGGGATGGCTTCACAGACATGCAAGAGAATTTGTAGCACTTGTGGCAGTGGGCGAAGCTACCTTTAGCTTGCCGAGATACTGATGTCGCGTCAGCCCCGCTGATGGGCGGTTGTTCGCTGGTCTGCGTTGGGTAGCTTGCCAGGCAGGCGTAACGCCTGCAGCAGCTCCGAATACGTGCGGAAATTTGAGGTGGTGAGCTTGCAGAGCCAATGAAACTTGTGTGAGTCTGACCTAAACTCAAGCAAGCACAACCGATCATGCTTTGGGCCATGTTAATGCAGCCTGTTGGTGATCGAGCAGTGCATGCACTAAAACGCATGCGCTGCCCACGGAGACACTGCAAAATCAGGGTCACCACTGCAGGATTAACAGGCGGGCAAGTTATACAAAGAACGAGCTGATCATTACATGCAAGCTAACGCGACATCTGCCCAGGTGAAGATCAAACGGCACTGTCAGGATGTGGTCAAAGTCCAGCACAAAGCTAGCTGTTGACCTTGCAAGCCCAGGACTTGTTCCAGCTTGCTCACATACACTAATGCTCTTTCGCAGTCGCTTACATGCAACAGTGTTTTGTATCACGTAGCTAAGCAGTTCTCCGATCGTCCAGTTGCCCATGGAGGCTCAGGCTCTGGCAGGACAACGTCAGGCAAATACTCAGCGGCCTAGAATCCCCTACACCCCTCTATCGCCTGCCAGCACCACATGCCCATCAGCTTGGAACACAAGGCGTGCGCCGGGGCACTGCCGTTCGGCCAAGCGCTCGCAACGGCAGCCCTGCAAACAGAAGTCACACACGTCGTACTTGGTGTTGTGCGCAGCAGCGCCTGCCGAAGCCCCGCCTCAGACATTTGGCGATGGAGCAGTTGCAAAGGTATCACGACATGCATTTTTGTGACATACGATGATCACATGGTGCTGCAGCCAGCAACATGCTACTCAGAGCCTGTGATCACACAACTGCCCACGGTTGTGCAGGTGCCGACAGACCGAATACGTAACTTCTCCATCATAGCCCACATAGATCATGGCAAATCCACTCTGGCAGATCAGCTGCTGATCAAGACAGGAGCAGTGGCTGACCGGGACATGCAGGTGCAGCTTTGTCTGCTTTCACTCGCTATGTATTTGCCAGACAATTGCTTGATGGACTCCAAGCTTTCATGACAGTAGTTCCAAAAGATCACATTGACTATACCCCATGCACTGTCAAGGGTGATCCACCAGCAGTGTGACTGTAATGCATGCTGATACATGCTGTTGCATGCACCAGGCTCAGTTCTTGGATGGCATGGATTTGGAGCGCGAGCGAGGCATCACCATCAAACTGAATCAAGCCAGAATGAAGTACAAAGCTAGTGATGGCCAGCTATACGCTCTCAATCTCATAGACACTCCAGGTCATGTGGACTTTAGCTATGAGGTCAACAGATCGCTAGCAGCCTGTGAAGGCTGCCTCTTGGTGGTAGATGCATCCCAAGGGGTGGAAGCACAGACCCTGGCTAATGTCTACCTGGCTCTTGAGAACGACTTGGAGATCATCGTGGTACTGAACAAGATTGATTTGCCAGGTATGTTTTGCTTGGGTTGCCAGCTTGTGACCCAGCATGATAAGGAGCTAATCACAGTGCACACAAATCTTGCATGGCGTCCCATGTCTGTGCAAGATGCTAGCAGCAGTATGTCCAGCAGTCCAAGCCCATGCAGCAAATCACAGGCGTCTGTGCATCCATCCATGTTGCTTACATGCTGCACAAACAATGCCAGTATTTGCTTGCCATGGTAATTCATTCCATTTAGCCACATAGTCACATACACATAAACACACACTGCATGGTGCTGACATCAAACAGCCTCCCAGAGGTGACGACTGGCGCTGATGTCTTAACGATGCTACAGGCGCAGATGTGGAAAGAGTGAAGCGAGAAATTGAGGAAGTGATTGGCATAGACTGCAGCCATGCCATATGTGCATCTGCCAAGCAGGTATTGACCGGCACTAGGGAAGGTATCACGTGCTTGTACTACTGTGGCCTAAATTGATCTGCCAGCTGCCAGAATGGCTTTGCGCAGCATCTGTTGCAATAATTACTGTGCATAAGGCTGCAGGTTGTACATACCTGTGTATGTTGTGTTGTGCTTTGGTGAAGCTTGGGCACTTGGGCAGCAGATTGTGCTTTGTACATTCCGTTTGGCAAGAGACAGACATAGCAGACAGACTCTGCAACAGACGTGATTGGGCAGCACATGAATTGAATGGGCGGCTTCTACACTGAAATGCATTGTGATCAATGCCTCATGTTGTTTGCAGGGAATTGGTATAGAAGAGACCCTAGAAGAGGTTGTGCGCAGGATACCTGCCCCAAAAGACACAGCAGACAAGCCTCTGCGAGCCCTCATATTCGACAGCCATTACGACAGCTACAAGGTATGGTGGAAACAGTTGTATAGCAGGATCACAGAAACAGGCAGGTTCAGCACACCTTAGTTTGTTCAGATACCCAAACTGATGCAGTCTGCATGTTTAACACAGACATGGCAGATGCACAATGCTCGTACAATGCTCTTGATGCCCATCAAAAGGAGTTCAAGGTCCAGGGTGTGATGCAGGGGGTGGTGGTGGCTTTCCGGGTGGTAGATGGCTGCTTACGCAGGGGGGATGTGATCCGACTGATGAACACAGCCAAGGAGTACCAAGTGGACGAGGTGGGGGTGCGAACCCCTGCCCCTGTGCCGGTTAGTAACCTATTCCTTGTCAAGCAACCTGTATGCAGATGTTGCAATGGCACCAAACTGGGCTTCTCTTTGGAACATGTGGTTTGAAATCAGGCAGAAGCAGGAGACAAGAAGCCTGATATAGCATCACACAGCATTCATGGCTGACATGCCTCTGAACCCAACTTTTGCTGCTGCTGTCCTGTTACTGTTTTGCCTCTTTCTCTGCTGTGCCCTTGACCTGCTGTTTTGCTTCCTCCGCTCCTGCTCCTGCATCCTGCTGCTATGCTCTTGTATAACATGTGTCTTCTGCTGTTGTGTTCCTGTTCTGCTCCTGTTGCATGTGTTGCTTCTAGTGTTGTCCTGACCTCCTCTTTTGATTCTTGCGTTTATAACCAGCTGTCATGAGGTTGGCAGCCTGTCGAGCTGCTTGCTCCAGTCCAGTACAAACCTGTCGTCAACCGGTTGGGTGTCATGGCGGGCCCTTGATGACTCATCACCCCTGGCCTCGTTGTTTGGACCCTTCCTGTCAACAGGCGGTCAGGTCGGCTCTTTGACATGGGGTGTCATTGTAGGTGGATGAGCTGATTGCAGGAGAGGTAGGGTACCTGGCAGCGTCCATCAAGGCTGTGGCAGATGCTCGTGTGGGAGATACCATCACCCTCAAGAAGCAGCAAGCAGCTGAAGCCCTCGCAGGTCATCCCCTCACCATCCCCTTCACAACTTGTCAACGTCAAGTTTCCTGTTGTCAGACCTTTGTGTGGTGGTTCTCTGACTGCAAGGAATGCCTGGGTTTATCCAAAGTGATATGGTTGCAGGGTATGTGCAAGTGATGCCGGCTGTGTACTGTGGGCTGTTCCCAACAGATGCAGAGCAGTTTGAGCCCCTGAGGGAGGCCCTTGGCCGCCTGCAGCTCAATGATGCTGCCCTTCAATTTGAGCCAGAGGTGCGCACACAACTCCGAATCAGTTTCCAGCATAATTGCAAGCATGCTTAGACCAGCCCAATCCAAGTGCTATTGATCAGCTTGAACTTTCATGTGTGCAGTCCCGAGTGTATTGACACAAGCTTGCAATGCATTTTACATCATGCTTTTGAACTCAGGCTGCTACCTCCCATCACAAGTGCATCAGAGCTACAACAAGGCCACTCAAACAGATGTGAGTATGACATTCACTTGACACCTGCCTTTGCAGATCTTGAGTAGTGCGACACAGCTAGGGTTTCAGTTAGGGTTTTTGGGACTGTTCAAGCATTGCACTCACTTGGCAGCTGGTGTTGCAGGTGTCAAGTGCAATGGGATTTGGGTTCCGATGTGGATTCTTAGGGCTGCTGCACATGGAGATTGTACAGGAGCGGTTGGAGCGTGAGTATGACCTGGACTTGATCATCACAGCACCCACTGTGGTGTACAAGTGCATGATGACGGATGGGGAGGAGATGACCGTGGACAACCCTTGCAACCTTCCCGATGCTGCCAAGCGAGAGTACATCAGTGAACCCTTTGTCAGGTAAAGCTTATACAGTAGCAACACTGGCAAGAGTCTTTGATGTTCAGTGCTGATGCTGCAACCTGCTTCAAGCCAGCTTGCTATGCCTACGTTGAGGGTACACTCTGATGTAATCCATCAAGGCGCGTTGACTTTTTTCAGGCTTCCGTGTCGGGTAATAGGCAGAAGGTTTTCGGCCTTCGGAAAATTGCGCCTATGGCACTCGCCCTGTCAGCGCACACCCCTTGGGTGCAACTTAGTGTCTAGTGTTAGTGCATGTTGGCGCGCAGAACTAGGAGTCAGGCACACCTAGTAGGTACCTAGCAAACAATGCTGGAACACCTGTAAAATGAATGAATGAAGGCAGCTGCTCATTGCAGTGTCAACTCTTGCTGTCTGATGTCACATGTGTCCCGCACTGTCAAGCAAACTGGGACATCGCATAGTCAGCAAGTAGTGCAAGTATGCAGTATGTATTGGGCATGTACAGTCAGGGTCAGTATGGTGCGGGAGGCTGTTGCGTGAAGGTGTTGGAAGTGCACATGCAGGATGGAGATCATTACCCCAAAGGACTCTGTAGGCACTCTGATGGAGCTGTGTCAGGGCCGCAGAGGCGACTTTGTTGACATGCAGTTCCTGACCGAGACTCGCACCACCCTCATCTATGAGCTGCCTCTAGCCCTGGTCAGTCCCCACCCTGTGCTGTCCTCACTTGTGCATGCATGCATGCTGTTCATCGCTATCTGTGTGCTACATCATGATCCCACACTAGCTCTCAGTCCTGCATGCTTCATGTTGCGTGCTATGGATTGCCCAGCTGTGTGCTGCATCATACGCCTCACCATCCCAGTGGCAAATGAGCAGGATGTCCCTCCACTGTT
>JAABVA010006027.1_pt1 | contig 10810 bp, 14 predicted proteins | sample 5560331 | NCBI WGS metagenome assembly JAABVA01 (sample SAMN12812661, study PRJNA571458) | rock metagenome | isolation source: Antarctica rocks | place: Antarctica: Victoria Land, Mt New Zealand sud | collected 2016-01-07 | reverse complement strand
GCACACACGGTCGGCTGCTAAATCTTTCGCCCTCATCACGTCTATCTGGCGCCAGGCCCCGTTTGTTGGGTGGCAGTGCAGAGTCAACAGGGGGTCTTCTGGTGTAAGGTCGCTGCAGAGGGGGACTATGAAAGGGAGGTCTATTTTGGTAAGGCATGTATGGTCGACTGCCATCTCTTGGACCACCCTTCACGCCAAATTGCTGTGGTCTTGGTGCTCTTGCTTCCATCTCTTGCATCTGCCTTCTCAGCTTGAAGTTCTGCACAAAGGAAAAGCCCTTTCTGCCATGCTGGCAGACATACTATGCCTGAGCAAAGCCTGTGGCCCTTGTCATGCATATACAAAAAAGTGCATCACAGCGCAAAGGCCTTACCGTGTACACACCGCAGAATGCAAGTCAAGCACATGCGCCTTGCATCGCATGTCCATGCACAGCAGCTTCCAAAATGCATAGCAAAATAGGGCGGAGCAGGCACACCTCTTCTTGGATCTTCTCAGCTTCTTCATCAAGGGCAGTTGCATGGTCCTCACACTCCTGGAAAGCTGCTTGCATGTCCTCTGCATAGGCCTTGGCAAGTGCCAGCTGCCTCTCGAGTTTGTGCACGCGGTCCTCGCTCAGCTCACGGCCCATCTCGTCGTTTTCCTCCTGTTGCAGGAAGTCAAGATTTGTACCCGCACAGCAACAACTTGACATTGCATGATTGTGGGTATGTTGCCGGAGACGAAGTGTACACCATTTGCTTGGTGTGCCAGACTTAATGCACAATATGTGCCTGCGAATGTGTGCTGATAGGCACAAGCCCAAACCAACAAAATTGCTAATATACAACCAAGTCACAGATGCATCATACAGGTTGAAGCATATATAGGTGCATCAGCAGCAAAGAAACATCTTGTAGACACGCTGCGAGACAAGCCTGCCTTACCGCTAGTGTTCTGCACTTGGCTACCAACATTCGTCCTTGCTTGGATTCATGTGAGAAGTGTGTGCCCTGCAGCTCCTCATGAAGGCGCTTGGCTTCCTCAGTCTTGTCCTCCAATGCTTTATGTATTCTCTTGAACTCGCGGTTCACTGCAGGATCAAGCAGTAACTGCCGCACCTGCAGCCATGGGTGCGACATCCATGAGTGACGGCTTTGCTCAGGCTGTCAAGGTCTGCAGTAACTAGCTGCACAAGAGAAGCAGCCAATTGTGCTGCTTGCAGCAGCTTCATGATAGCAGATGACTGTGAGCTGATGCTTCCCAGCATGGGGTAGTAAAACAGCACTGCCATTTACCTGCACAACATTTGGTTCTGCAGCTGCCTTGGCAGCTTGCAAGTGTCTCCGCAGCTCCATGTTTTCAAGGATCTTCTCCATCAGCTGCGCCTGTAACTGGCTTTCGCGCTGCCTCAATGCAGATGTATCTTCGCTCGCTGTGCTGCCAGCAGTGACTGTTGCAGCTGGCGGTTGATGTGTTTGCTGCAAATGCGCCAGGACTGCACTCGGCTCCAATGAAATGCCAGCATTTGCTGCAATGCTCTGGAATGCACTGTGCCACTGCTGGAGGCTGGCTTGAGCGCTGCGCAACTGTGCCTGTCCAGGAGACATGGATTGTCAGCAAATGAGGCAATCATCACAGTGCTTGACACGTTCAGTCATGACTTGTCGTCGGCAAGGTGCAAAATGAACACCCCGGGCCTGGCACAGATCAACACAACCTATTGTTACCTGAAGGTCTGGTGTATGGCTCCCAAGCTGAAAAGAGCTGCAAAAACATCTGGTGTCAGCAACATGAAAATAGGCTGGGCACAGAAGGTGCAAGGCATATTTAAATGGCCACAAATACCTGTCGGTCGCCAAACTTGCCACGTCAGAGGCCTGTTCAGCTTTGATTCCAACCTGCAAACATGGTCGCTATCAGCACTGTCAACCTCAGCAACGTCACGTGAATGACTCTGCGCGCCTTACCTGGTCCAGAGATCCATTGCTCGATGGCACGGCAACTTCTGACCTGCCAAGCTCTGATACACCACCATAGATATCTTCTCCATAGATGTCGTCCTGCGGTCAACGAAAAGTATGTGACAGCGTAAGTGACAAAAGGATGGCATGCTACATTTCATGAAGAAACACACGACGCTGTGCTGTGCTCACGATGAATGCACAACTTGCGGGAAGTAAAGGCAAGAAAGCAAGGAATAGGAGATGGTGCTCAGCCCGTACCTCATCCATCGCCCACAGTTGTTTACCAGCTGTCACTACGAATCGAGAAGCAAATCTGCTAACGAACTCACTATGAGCAATCCCCCACCCACAATCGTGAGCGGTACCTTCTGGCAGATCAGCAATCTGCCAAACGGCTAGAGCAAATCATCACTGTACAGACAAGCAGTGCAATGGATGTCTGGACTCAAAAGGCTTTATATAGCTGTATCACATGTAACAGGTGCATTTGAAGGTACGCTCTGCGGCATCTCGCGAAGGATGTCGCGATTCAGCAAGCAACCCTAGCGACTGAAAGAGGAAGAAGTGTGCACAAGCCGTGATCGTCGCCTTGCAGCTGCTTTGGATCGCCAAAGCGTAACACGCAGACATCGCTGTACACGTTACTCGGCCAACTAGGTTCATTGTCGGGCGGCTGGATCCTGCAGCGTTTTGCGAGCGTCTTTTGTGAACTTGTGCTCACGCCAACCCGTAATACCACCTCGAGCCACCCTGCCGGTGTTGCTTAGATCGCTTCTGCCGGATTTGCCTAGGTTGCGTCTGAAGTTATATGACGTCAATATTTGACAACATCCTCGGAACGTCTGCCGACGTTCCCGTTAACCCACTGTTCAGCAGTAGCAGCAAGTTCAAAGCAGCAACAGCAGCGGAGGGCTGGGCAGCTGTTAGTGCAAGTCCTGAGCCTATCGAGCCAGCTGCTGCCAGAGACAGCGATAAGCCAGCTGCAAAGGCCACAAAAGCCAAAAAGCGCAAGGCTGCTGCTGCCGCAGAACCATCAGAGCAGCCTATAAAGCAAAAGAAGCAGATGCATGTGGAAGCTGCAGCAGTCAGCGGCACAGCCCAGACACAAAAGAAGCGAAAAGGAGCACCTGCAGAGACAGGCACAGATATTGCAGAGGAGCCAAAGCCTACAAAGAAGGTCAGGCAGCAGGCCGAGGCCCATGCTGCTCCAGTGAGTGCATCAGTGCCAGCTGAAGGCAGCACGGCCTCTGGGGCCAATGAAGCTTCTGGAGACAGCCCAAATGCTGCAAGCAGTGACAAGCTCAAGGTACATTGGTACTTTCGGAGATCAAATCAAACCTTGAATGGCGTATCTTAGATGTCACATGGTTGTGTCTGCCATACGTCTCGACATAACAAGTTGGTGCAGAGGCTCTCACCCGAGGAAGAGGCCGCAAAACTGAGAAGGACCGTTTTTGTGGGCAACCTTCCCTCAGATGTCAAGAAAAAGATGATTCAGAAAGAGTTTGAGCAGTAAGCCCTGTCTGCGTCCTATGTCAGAGTCTCATGCTGGCTGTGCTGCATTGCATGCATAACACAGATGGCATATTGCACAAGATCAACAGTCTGTGAAGCAGCTCCACACAGACTTTCACACTTTAGCAGACATCCTCACACATGTAGGTATGGCAGCATTGAGAGCATCAGGAGGCGGTCAGTGCCTGTCAAGCTGGATGCCAAGATGTCCAGAAAGGCTGCAATCATCACTGGCAATGTCAGCGACAAGAGAGGCACCAGCCATGCGTACATTGTCTTCCAAGATGAAGCAGCTGCCATTGCAGCTCTAGCAAGCAACATGCATATGGTATGTATCATTCACTGCTGCACATGACAAGGTTCTGCAGACCAGTGAGTTGCTGTGTTTCCGTTTTTCCGCATCACTCTGGTTCTCGTCTCGAGTCGGTCAGCTGGTCTCTCTGTCTCAAGACCACTGTCTAATCACTGGTGCATATGGGATGCTATTGTGTACATTCTCGCTGTAGACATAACAAACAGCCTTGGCAGACTGTGTGACCAGGCACGTCAATGCAGGTGGATGGGCGGCACATACGTGTGGACAGAGCAGGCCAGAGTGCTCATGGCAGTGCGGGCGGCAGTGTCATGTATGAGCGCAACAGGACCGTTTTCATTGGCAACTTGCCATTTGATGTTGAGGTGAGGTCACACTGCGACATGGTCGCATACATATGCAGCTGAGGACGTTTGCGGTGCCTGTCTCACTGTGTGTCGTGACACCCAAAGTACATTAGACGGTATCGTGTGATCCCTTCATGCGTCATACTGCGCATCATGTGCTTGGTCTAATGTCTGCAAGTCAGCGGCATTGATTCATCTACAGCTGACATTGGCCATTGGATCATTGATCAATCCACTGTATTACACTTTCCTTGTGTTTTGGACAACAAAGCAAACTGTATGGGCTTTTGCAGGACGAGGAGCTCATTGTCTTCTTCAATGAGAATTGTACCAAGCTGGGCATTCCAGATCCTGTGGAAGCAGTCCGTGTGGTGCGAGATTCAGCCAGCCAGCTTGGCAAGGGCTTTGGCTTTGTCCAGTTCAGTGACCAGCCAGCTGCCAGAGCAGCCCTTAGTTGTGATGGGCAGCTGCTGAGGAAGCGCCCTATCAGGGTAACCAAGGCTGTGAAGGTACCTGCGCACCTGAAGGATTTGGGCAAGAAGCAGAACCTGAGCAGAAAACCAATCACCAAGGACGCAGCAGACAAACGCAGCTCCACTGCAGGTATGGACCATCTTGCCAGCTTCCTTTGTCATTTAGCATCCATGTCGTAGAACAGCCTGTGAAATATAATGGTGAAAGCCATCTAGTCTGTTCAGCACATTGGATCAAGTTCTGACAACTGCAAGATATGGCAATGGTGCTGAGGGTGGTACATGTGTCTGCAGGTCCAAAACAGAGCAAACCCAGCAACAAGGCAGTTGTTGCCTTACAGCGCAAAGCTGAGCCTGCAGAGAACTGGCAAGGCTTCAAAACAAAGGGGTCAAAGAAGACAGTTGCTGGCGCTGTCACAAAAAGCACTAGTGCTGGTCAGCGGCCTGTGGAAGGCAAGAGGAAAGCACCAGAAAAGAGACCTTCTGTAGCCATGCGGAAGCAGCGCAGCCTAGCCAAGTGATGTTGCAATGTTGCTGCGCATGCGTGCTTGTTGCTTGTTGTGTTAATTCTTATTGTCATTTTAGTCAAAACAGATGTCTTATCTGCAAGTATGAGTCCATCATAGAGGTCAAGTGCTCAAATAATTAGCGGTGTATATGTACAGATGGAAGCCACGAAACAAGCTTTGTACTGGCACCTCGTCACATTTTCTTTGGTCCCATGGACTGAGATGGCTCCTCAAGCCTTCATGCGGAGCCTGATTGGCTGATGTCTAGACAGGTCTGCTCCACTTTGTCTGGAAAATGGGCACAAAACACCATTGGCCTACTGCATTTGCATCGTGCTGTTCTCTGCTGTCATGCTGCAGCGTCTACCTTCATTTCGTTTGCATGCATGCAGGGTGTTGACATGCTTGGAATAGATGACCAGAGAACTGTCTGCGTCATGCAAGCAAGCATATGATTTCGGAGCGCGGCTTGTTGCACTTGTTTCACTAGTCTACCGCTTTGTGTTGCATTCTGCGAAGGCCGTCTGTTGCAGCTTCCATGCTGTTATGCGTGAGCGTTCGCTTGTAGCCTATTGAATGGCATGCGTGCAACGCCATTCGGTTTTAAACCACTGACTTCAAACACCAGCGTGAACGAGATCACGTCAAAGTCTGGAACATCAGCAAAGGCGCTGAGTCACGTAGACAAGCAACCTTGCCTCACCTCATTGTCTTCTGAGGTGACCTGCAAACAGAAGGCTCGAGGGGTTGTAGATGCAGGGTTGCCACTGGGCCGTGACGTTCTTGTACAGACAGTAGCAGGACAGAGTACATTCTACCAACACCCGCTAACAAGTTCAACGCATTGAACCTCGATTAGCATGAGCTTCATACAGCCCTCGACTGTACATGCTATAGCGCAAAGCTTAGAAGTGGGCACAGTCAGTGATGAGGCAGCACAAGCTCTATCGCCAGATGTGGAGTACCGGCTCAGGGAGGTTGTCCAGGTCTGTACTGACCATCAATTCTGTATCCAACAGGCTTGTGCTCCACCCTCGCACGCAGCCATTGCCACATCAACCGTAACAGAGGTTCATGTGTTACCGGCACAGCCAGTGCAGCTTCAGATATTGTTCTCTGCTTGTTTAGGAGGCACAGAAGTTCATGCGTCACTCGAAAAGGAGGATGCTGACAACAGATGACATCAACCAAGCTTTGAGGTTAAAAAATGTTCAGGTACACGGTGACTATGGGCACAATACACAGGCCTCTGTGGCAGATGCTGCCCAGTCTACCACTCCCTCTTCTTGCTGCTGCTCTTGGTGAAACCCATGTGACTGCCATCTGTCTGTTGCTGCAGCCTCTGTATGGGTTTGGGGGCAAGGACCCTGCCCGTTTTGCCAGGGCTGCCGGACACCAAGATCTGCTGTATATGCATGACCCAGAGCTGACCTTTGAGCAGGTGTGTCTCTGCTCTAGCTTAGCTCAGACTAGCAAAAGTTACAGTGGTGCAGCAGGTCGCTGCTCAGACGGTACATTGACTCAGGCCATTGTTGTAATTGTTGCTGGCAACAGCCTGTGAATGTGCATCAGTCCAATTTCGTTTCTTCACTTCCCTCTGATGACTATGCTTGGGTTGCTGATCTTGCATGCCAGTACAAGTGGCAACAAAACAACCTGTATGCACATCACATGAGGACTTGGCTCATCATGACACAATTCTGCTCAACTGGACTTGCTGGCAGTTCTAAAGGAGCAGCAGGTGGGCTGGCACTTTCTGAACTGCAGCCAAATGAGCGCCGTATCTACTTTGTCTGGTATTGAGTATTCACTGTATGCTTCAAGTGGCTAACACTTCTCATCAAAACTGCTCACTTGAGAATTGTGGGCACGACTTATCCGCCGATCAGCCATGTAGCAGATCAAGCTTGGCACAGCTGAGCATGAACCCACATGAAGACGACCACCCACATCTCTCAGAGCACACGCACACACACACAGTCCCTGTGCACCTGGTGCTGCAGGCAGTGGACCAGCCCCTGCCTAAGGTGCCTGTTGAAGTGGGTGTCATTCCCCACTGGCTAGCTATAGAAGGCGTCCAGCCTGCCATACCCGAGAATGCCGCCATCCAGCCACGAAGAGTCAAGCGCCCCAAGCTAGATGTGGCGCCTGCTGCTAAAAGCAAAGCCACTGCTGGAGGCAAGCCAGCTGATGTGACTGCCACAGGTGAGCCCAATTCAGGCTGGGGGCTCTTCTTTTCTATTCTATTCTTTTCTTTTCTCTTTCTTTTTCTCTTTCTTTTCTTTGCTTTGCTTTGCTTTTCCTTTCTCTTGTTTCTTTCTACAGGCTTGGGGCCTGTGGTTGGGTTCATGTGCTGCCACATGCAAGATGTGCCAATCTGCAAGACTGCAGTGTGTACCTGACATGGCATGCTGATTGTGGCTTTGCACTTGTTGGCAGACAAGGACTCCACCAGGAAGTTGCACTTGCATGCGGCCTGCAGTTGCACTCAGAGCAGAGGCAGTGCTGCATCAAGCCTTGCAGGTTCATGTTCTCACCCATGTGGCAGGACGGCAGTAAGGCACAGTGCTGAGCAAGGACAGGTAGCAGTTGCCCTTGTGGTTTGGCATCAGGCACTGTTGTTGTCATCAAGCAGGGACTGTGTTTAGTGAATGATTGAAAGACCGCAACAGCATTCGCTGTGAATTGTAAAGAAATTCCCCGGTCTACATGGCATGACCAGCAAGCAGCTATCTGCTGGGGCTTCAGGTGCTCATCATACCCAGCCAATGGCCATCTAATCACATCTTGGCAGTGATCACACCTCGGCAATGATGACTTAGAATCACTGGTGACAGGAGTTACTGGTACCAAAGTACCTTATACTCAATGCAGGTGCTGCGGGCAAGGTAGGGCCCAGTCCCAGTGCTGAACAGGCAGCTGCAGCAGCAGGCAGCGCAGAAGGGCAAGAGGACAGCCTGGTGCGAGCTCCAGTGAAGCATGTGCTGTCTCAGGAGCTGCAGCTCTACTTTGACAGGGTGGCACACCTCCTAAGGGCTAAACCAGGTATTCTCCTTCTTTTCATCAATCAATCACTCACTCAATCAATCAAGTAAATTCATTGACCGACCAAGCAATTAGTGACATTTCTTGTCCTCGGGGGTCAAGCAACTGCATCTAGATTTCATCACACATTTAGCACCTGGAGGTCGGCGATGTTTTGCTACCCACCCCTTCTGTGCTGTGTATGTTCTCTGGTACTGCTCTGGCAATGCCATGTGGACATGCCCTGTATGGAGTTGCTTGCTTGCTTTGAGGACCATCAGATGCTACCCTTACATGCTCTGGCAGTGTTTGGCAAATTGGCTTTTGAGGGGAAGCATTGTTCATAAGTCATTGGTTACTTTCTGCAAACAAACTTGCTGTGGCTGATGCATGACTGGTTTGGGTGAGTGTCAAGAGCTGCTGCAATGACTGCTTGTCATGTCACTAGGTGCAGAGCCTACTTCAGGGGCAGGGGGTGCTGTAGCAGACCCACAAGGTCAGGTGCAACGCGCCTCTCACATGCAGCAACAGAGGGCAGTGCTGGCCAGCCTTGCTGTCGACCCTGGTAAGCCTTCTGTATACACTGTTGTTTCATGTTTGCAGCACTCCCATTCCGTCATCAGACTTGCTTACTCCATCTGACTCGGGCGCTGTCCCCATGCAGACAGCTGCTGCACCATGTGCTATGTGTTGTTTGCTTTGCTGGCAGCTTGTTGTCCGCAATATGCAGCTCCAGTGTGCGCCCTGTAGTTTCAAGCTGGCATGCTGAACAAAACAGCTTGTCCCTGAGCCGATGATACCAGAGCAGTCGTCGTCTGCATCCAATGCAATGTGTCACCTGCCCCTGCAGGGCTACATCCACTGACCCCATACTTCAGTCAGCTGATTGCTGAAGAGGGGCGCAAGAGCCTAAAGTCCCTGCCTACCTTAAACCTTCTTCTCAGGGTACGACTGCCACTATTTGCACAGATGCAAACACAAAGAGAACTGCTTTCAGAACACACAAGAAGGCACATTTGCGCACCCTACGCTAGAGCAGTTTAGAGGAAAGTGTAGTTCCTGGAGGAGAGGCCAAACTTCATGATATTAGGAGGATCGCCGAAAGCATAGACATCTTTCTGCTGCTTCATGCAGCGGGGATGTTGCACCTGTCAGTCTGTAGCAAGGTCCCGCCATGCTGTTGCCATAGGATGTTATAGTTGCGGTCACAAGTCAAGACAGTCAGGGAACATAGGCAGTCAAGCTATGGGGTGATGTTAATTCAGTATGGTGCTGCAGGCACTGCGTAGCGTGGTGGGCAACGAGGCTGTTCAGCTTGAGCCCTACCTGCATCAGATCATGCCCTTCATCCTCACCTGCATGGTCGGCAAGAGGCTGGGGGTATGCTTCTGGTGCTCTGACGGCGCTTGCACAACAGCTGTTAGTCTGTGAATCTATTTGTTTGTCTCTTTATCCTGTCAGCCTGTCCCAGTATTTACCATACTTTTGCCTGTTTGCCTCTTACTGGAGCTGTTAGCGCCGCATAACATGCATGCAATACAACCACCTTACACACATCTTAGACATGCGTGTGATTTTGTAGAAAGCTGAGTGTGTATTGAACGCCAGATATTGTCTGTATGGCCCCTGTTGGATCCCAAGGACTGGTGTTTTGATTGGTTGGTCGGTCGGTCGGTCGGTCGGTCGGTCGGTCGGTTGTTTGGTTGATTGGTTGATTGATTGATTGATTGATTGATTGATTGGTTGGTCGGTTGGTTGGTTGGTTGATTGTTTGGTTGGTTGATTGATTGATTGACTCAGGCAAATGGGTTAGACGACCACTGGTCAGTGAGAGAGGAAGCTGCCAGGCTAGCTGCTTTGGTGTGTGGCAAGTATGGCGAACCCTACTATCAGATTCAGCCTCGCATCACCCAAGCGCTCAACACAGCCTTTCAGCAGACCAGCAACCCTCTCACTACCCACTATGGTACATTGTCTCCTGCATGCCTTGTGAGCTGGTTGCCATAGCCCTGATGTCATTGTGATACAAGATTGCTCTGGGAGCATATATTGATGCAAGTTCAGATGCTCGGCACTGCCTGTTATTGTCACAGGGAAAGAAAGCATTGGTGCATGCTTGGGTTGCCTGATGACAAGAATACCTCCTCTGTGCTACAACTATGATGCAGTTCTTGCTGTTTGTCAGTGGCTGGAGATTCAGATGTGGTGTACATTGGCGGGGTCTGGTGCTTTATGTGGGTTGCCTGCATTGCTGCACTCACGGTTTACTGCATTGTAGGTGCCATCGTGGGTCTGACAGCTTTAGGTCACCAGGCTGTGCGCAATGCCCTATACCCCAACTTGCAGCCGTACATAGCCTTGCTGCAAAAGGAGATGCAGCAGAGTGGCAACGAAATGAAGCGCTATGAGGCCTACAAGTGCTTTGGGGCACTGCTGCATGCTGCTGGCATGGCCATCAGAGACCGCGTCAAGTATGGGCAGTTGTGCATGTTTATCTATGTCTGTATGAGTGTCTGTTGTTACATACGCATGTATGTGTGATTGCCTGCCCATTTCGACATCTGCCGTCTGTCCCTCCGTCTGTCCGTCTGTCTGTGCATCCATCTGTCTGTCTGGCTGCCTGCCTGTTTCTGTTTGTCCGTCTGTCTGTCTGTCCGTCTGTCTGCATGGAACTATGGCTACG
>JAABVA010006026.1_pt1 | contig 10810 bp, 8 predicted proteins | sample 5560331 | NCBI WGS metagenome assembly JAABVA01 (sample SAMN12812661, study PRJNA571458) | rock metagenome | isolation source: Antarctica rocks | place: Antarctica: Victoria Land, Mt New Zealand sud | collected 2016-01-07 | reverse complement strand
TCACCTTCGTGGCACCGGGCCGCGACGGCGACGTGCTGCAAGCCAAGGCGTCCGAGCGGCTGAGCTTCGGCCGCAGCGGGCTATTCGACGTGACGGTCACCAGGGCCGACGGCACCGTGCTGCTGGAATTCCGAGGGCACAGCCGTCGATTGGCCTCACCGCCATGACCAGGGGGGCACCTCACCCGGGGGAACTCAACCAGGGCAGCGGTGCCTGCCAGAGGTCGTTGCAGATGAGCACCCCCTTGGGCGTCGCACAGCGTGAAGCCGCTCAGCTTGGATCAGTGAGGAAGTGCTTGCGTTCTTCTCCGGGCGCGCAGGCCGGGCCAGCCGTGCAACGTCCGGCGCCAGGCGAACGGGAGGGTGCTGCTGCCGTAGGCCGCGCCGGCCAGTGCGCCGGTGATCGCCGCGACGGTGCCGGTGTCGCCGCCGCCCTGGACCGCGGCGATCAGCGCCCCGCGCAGGTCGGTAGTGCCCGTCAGCGCTGACCAGGCGGCGAGTAGCGCGGCGACGACCCAGCCGTTGCTGTGCCGGTAGTGGGCCGGCGCGACGGTCTCGGCTTCGGTGAGCAGCGGCGCCCAGTAGGCCGCGTCGACGTGGCTGATTCCGGCCCGGACGTCGAGCTGGCCGGTCCGGACGGCCAGGTCGATGGCCAGGCACCACAGCACGCAGGCGTCGCCGGCGACTGGGTCGTGGTGCGTCAAGGCGCCGATCGCTCGGGCCGCCGACGCGATCGCCTCGGGGTCGCCGAGGTGGGCCAGGGCTACCGGGGCGGTGCGCACCAGTGAGCCGTTACCGGCGGTGCGGCCGGTCTGGGTGTGCAGGTCGGTGGCGAGGGCCCGCATCTGCGCGGCGCTGCCCGGTCGCTGGGACAGCACCGTCCGGGTCTGGATCCCGATGTCGAGGGGGTTGTCGTCGTACCAGCGCAGGAACTGCCCGGCGACGGCATCTAGTACTACAACCGCAATTCTGGTGGCACGTGGTGGGCGGCGTAGTGGGATCGTTTTGCGCGAGCTTGGTGTCGTCGTCGCCAGGTTGACCAGTCCAGTACCGCGGTCGGGTTTTCGGGGCGGTTCCAGATCAGCTTGCTGAGGAGCCGGCGGACCTCGGGGACGGTGAACGGGATGAGGTCCTCGCCGGGTTCTGCTGCCCCCCTTTTCCCGCGCTGGCGGCGCGGGTGACGGTGAGGAAGGCGTGCGCGAACATCGCAAGGGTCATATGTCGGTACCAGCCGTCGTAGCGACGGACTTGGTAGTGGTCCAGGCCCACTTCTCCCTTGCCTGTCTGGAAAGTTTCCTCGATGGCCCAACGCGTTCCGGCGACCGCGACCACGGTGGCCAGGGTGGTCCCGGCCGGTGCTGAGCACAGGTAGTAGGCGCAGTCGCTGGGGTTGGTCAGGCTGCGCCGGATCATCAGCCAGCCTGAGCGCGGCGGCTGGCCGCAGCGTCAACCCCCCACAGAAGCCCTGCGTACCGTGCTGTACGGGGAGCGTCGTCCCCCAGTCGAGGTAAGGGCCGTCGGCAGCCGCTGCACGCATACCCTTGAGCGCCACCTCGGCTGCCCGCTCACGGAAGTCGCGCTCGAACCAAGGTGGTGTTGGCGTTCCGCTGCGGACTTCTCCGCGTAGACGAGTTCGGCGTCGGATCGCGCCACGAGTGCCTGAACCAGGGCCACATCAAGGGCGAGGCGAGCTTGCGGGATTTTGGTCCGAACAAGCATTGTCGCGACTACGTAGGCTCGTAGATCCTCGGCGGCGCCATCGAGAGCTTCCGCACGACGGAGTATGCGGGCATCGGCGAGATCCCTTCCGCGCTCGAGCACCTTCATTTGACGCGACAGCAACTCGACCGCCTCGGTGAGCAACTGCTCCTCGTGGATCGCCTCCAGGGACTCCAGGACCTGCTGGTGCTGTGCTTGAAGCGTGAAGCCCATGTCGACGACTGCGCTCCGCAACTTGGCGAAGCCGAAGTCGAACTGCGCAGCCATCGCCCCTTGCTGCTCGAGAAGGCTATTGAGCTTGCCGTTCATCTTCCAACTCATCACGCCGTTGAACAGGCCGAGTCCGACGTTCACCACTGCAAGTGCGGGTTGAACGGCGGCCAGGCAGGCCATCGGGCCGACGGGCCGGCCTGGAAGCGCAAGCTTGTTGGCTGCGGCCGGCGTGCTACACACGGCGGGAACCCACTGCTTGGTAGTTACGTCCAGGGTGCCGTACGTGCCGTTTTGGCTCAGCGCCGTGACTAGTCGGGTCGCATCCGCCCCTCGCGGCACCACGGGTAGCAGACCCGGCACATCGACAGGTGTCGGCTTCACATCGCTCCTTCGCGGCACGGCGACAGACATTGCACCAGCGCAGCCAGCGCCGCGCTCGACCGCGGACGCCAAAAGCATCGCCGCGAGCCCAACCACGGTGCGTGGGGCCAAGGAAGTATGTCACCAGGTTCCGGCGCGGGTGCCGCTTCGCCACAGAACTCAAGCTCAATCGCGTCAACGGCGCCAGGGGGACGCGTGGTGCCTCTCAGCAGCCGGGCGGCGATGCCTCCTGTAGCGCAGGTTCGACAGAACCCGGCCGCAGTGCGTGTACCTTCGTTCCCGCGACAGCCCGTGCCCGCGGAGCAGAGCGCACGGGCGACGCGCTGGGCCGAACACACCGGGACTCTGCGGCCGCACCCTGCGATCCGTTGGATGCTGATCCGAAGGCGGTTCATCCCTGGTAGTTGCTCAAGACCGGAGGGATCTTCAGCGACACGCTCCACCGTGAGCTCCGCGGGCTCCCGTGGCCTTGAAACGCGTCTCCGAACAAGCTCACACAAGGTGGCGCGGCTACCGTCAGGACGGCCCGTTTCGCGTCGTCGCGCACTGGTGTCCTTCATCACATGTGGTTGGTTGCTGCACGAGGGACTCGGGCTGTTGGTCCCGGTGCTGCTGTAAGTGCCGACGGGCGTGACCCTCGCAGGACGGCCCAGGTAGAGCAGCCGCGTTCGACGTCTAGCCGAGGGGCACAAGGTTCGTGGTGTCGGCGTCGTCCCGCTCAGCCATTCGGTCGACCAGTCGACCCCTGGTCGCGCTTGAGGGGCAGCAGCGATCCGTCAGCCTCCCGGAACCGTGTCAGGCGCTGACGCTCACTCGACGTCGAAGTCGATGACCACAGCGGCGAAGTTGTCGGGAGCACCTGCTGCAAGCACGGCGTGACGTAGGTCCGCAGCAACGCGCGCGGCCGTGTCGGAGCGCAGGAGAATCGCGTCTAGCTCCGCGGCAGGGATGGCCGACCAGACACCATCAGAGCGGAGAACCACTCGACCCAGACGCGGCTGATCGAACGACAGCACGTCCAGAACCGCGGAGTCCGTCGCTGGCGCGGCCCGGTAGCCGAGATGTCGTGTCAGCCCGCCGCGGCTCACGGGTGACGTTCGATCTACGTCACTCGTGGCGACGAAGGTGTGGTCCCGAGTCACACAAGACACGCGACCGCGGGATGCGAGATAGGCGCGGCTGTCGCCGATCCATCCGACGTGCAGGCGGTGATCAGCCGACAGGAGGAGGACGAGCAAGGTGCTTCCAGCCGTCAGCACCTCAGCGCCGAAGGCGGCGTCCACAACTGCCTGTTGCGCCTCCACTCCCACCGCGCGCAGCCGTCGAAGCGCCCTCGGCTCACTCGCGGGCATGTCGGAATCTCGGCGTAGAACGGTTGCTGCGGCTCCCACGGTGGCCGAGGCTGCAAGGTCCCCCGCTCCCTCACCGCCCATGCCGTCAGCGACCGACCACCACCACGAACCAACGCGCACGCGGTCTTCGAGCGTCTTGCGCTGGCCCTGATGCAGCAGCGTCGCGACCTCGGAGACCCCGGCATGGCAACTGCCTGTCATAGCACCTCCACCGCGGCTATCGAGCGCTCCTTGCGGCCGTCAGGGCGGCACGCATCTCGACTGCCGTGGCGAACCGCTCGTCCCGGTAGGCGGCACAAGCTCGCGTCAGGAACTCGCAAAGCTCGCGGGAGAGGTCCGGGCGCAAGTTCTGGGGATCTTTCACCGGTTCGCCGACCATGGGCTTCGCTCCCGGGTAGGGATGAGCTCCCCCCGTCAGCAGCTCGTACAGAACGACCCCTACGGCGAAAAGGTCCGTCGAGACGTCCCACCGAGTCAGGTCGGCGTCCGGCGCTTGGTATGGGGGGGTCCCGGACAGCGTCTTGACCGCGTCGCCAACGCGAGAGGCGATGTTGAAATCCAGCAGCTTCGCGCCTGTGCGGGTCAACATGATGTTCATCGGCTTGATGTCGCGGTGGACGAGCCCTTTGTCCTGCAGCTCCATCCACTCGCCGTACTCAGCCTCGGACAACTCACCGGCGCGTCGCTTGTCGTCCAGCGCCTGAAGGCGCAAGGAGTCCGGGTGGATTGCAACCAGCGCGTCCAGGACGTCGAGGGCGACGTCGATGGCCTCGCGATCCCTGAGTTGCTTGTGCCCGGTGGCGTAGTCATCGAGCGACTCGCCATCGATGAACTCTGTAATCAGATACCAGTCGTCGGCGTTGGTCTTCCCTGCCCAGTAGACCTTGACAACGTTTGGATGGTCGATCTTGCGGAGTGCCGCGATCTCGCGACGAACCGCCTCGTAGCCGGCCGCGCTGTCGAAGAGTTTCAACGCGCGCTCCTCACCCTCTACGTCGTCGCGCACTCGGTAGACCTTGGAGAAGCCACCTTGGCCGAGCACGGCAACGATCTCGAACCTTCCGTCGATGACGTCGCCGATGGCATATTCGGCCGATTTTGCGCCGACGGATGACCGGACTTCGGCCGGGTCAGGCTCGGGCAAGACCTCGCTGTCGCGCGACCCGGCGCCGGGCAGCCCTTCGACTGCGGTCCGAAGCCGGTGCTGGACCGACTCGTCGCAGTACACCACCCGCTCTGGCCGCTCCCCCACGCGGTAGCTGAGGTCGACCTTGCCGAACTCTGCGACGCCGATCCCCGCCTGCTGCTCCTTCACCCGGCGGCGTAGCTCTAGCGCCAGCTCCGCAGCCCAGGCGAGTGCGTCGTCCGGGACGTCCATCTTCGGGTCGGGCCACAGCAGCTTCAGGAGCCCGTTGACGGTGTTGTTGACAGCCTTTCGGTCGCGGCCGCTGAGCTCGTTGCCCCACTCCAGCCGCCCCTGGAGGGCATCGAGGCGAGAAGCCCGGCGAAGCTGGGTCCAGCACTCGGCGAGGAAGTCGCTAACGAACCCGAAGTGCGTCGAGAAGTACGAAGGGTCGAGCTTCGGCACGTCCCAGCCTGGCAAGTAGGCGTGCAGCCGGTCGTGAAAGGCGGTGTCGTTGCGCATCTCCTTGGGCATCGGCCCGAACAGGTGGCCGCGCCGCAGCTCCTCAGCGACGTCGACGTCGAAGTTGCCGACCATCACGATCCCGCCGTCGGCTCGGATGCTCTCCTTTCCGCGGCTGAACTCGCCCGACTCCATGTAGCCCTTAAGGATGTTAACGCCCTCCTTGGTGTCAAAGGAGACGCCGGACACCTCGTCGAAGCAGATGACGTCATACTGCGCAACCAGCCCGCGCCGCCCCGTTGCGTTGTTGACGAACATGTTGGCGATGGTGGCCTTGCCGCCGGACACGAGGTGGGCATAGGGCGACACCTGCTGGAAGAGATGGGATTTCCCGGTACCCCGCGGGCCTAGCTCGAAGGCGTTGTAGTTGGGTACGACGAATGGGACCATCCTGGCGATGAGCACATCCTGCTGCCGCGGCGTGAAGCGCGAAGGCTCGAACCCCACGCTTCGCAGCAGCAGGTCGCGCCACTGCTCCAGCGAGAAACGCGCTCGGCCGCTGATGTACGTGTCCAGCGCATCGCGGGTGCTCATCTGGATCGGCCGGATTGACTCGACGCGGAAGGGCTGACCGCCGCTGTCGCGCGCGAGGGCAGCGATGTACTCGAGCGTCACTTCCGCGTAGAAGCCACCGGTCAGCATCCGGTCGTGCTCGTTGACGAGCTGATCGGAGATGTGGATGTCTCCGAGCTGCAGGCTGGGCAGCTCTGCCTTATACGCATCCGCCTTCGCATCGAGTCGCGCGCGGATCAAGTCGATGATCTTCACCTTGCCTCGCTCCCGCGCGCGCGACTTGAAGAGCTCCTCGTCGCCGGCACGAACGGTCCGTTCCTTCATGGAGCGCTCGACGACCGCGAGGCCCTCGTTGATCTCATCAGGATCGACCGTTGCGCAGTAGCGGCCGAGGAGGAACTCGCCGACGTACGTGGGGACCGGATACTGCCCGCGGAACTGCTGGGCTAGATCCTTGCGCACGAGGTAGCCCTCGAACACGTCGCCGGCAAGCCGGTCGAGGTCGTCCAACGCTTCGGTCACTGGTTCCTCCCGACAACGACCTCGCGCTGCACGAGGATGCCGCCGTCGGGTGCGACCAGGACCAGGTGCGCGCGCTCGCCCTCGTGCTCTTCGTCGGCGACGACGAGGGACACCTTGCCCGAGCTTGATGTCTCCTTCACTTGATCCGCGATGCTCGACTTGGGCTCCCGTGGCAGCCCCCGGATGTCAACGAGCACCCGGTCGGTGACGCCGCTGAACTCGACGCGGCACTGGAGTCCTAGCCACTTGATCTTCGTGATGGATGCACCGGCCGTGGTCGCGAAAGCCGCGCCGGCGGTCACCGACAGACGGGGCACGATGCACTCTTGCGGGCTCACGCCACCGTGCTCGTACTCCTTGTTGGACTCGAAGCAGGTGACCCCAGGAGCCAATGCGATGCGCACGTCCTGATCCCAGAACCACGGGACCGTAGGAGCGTCGACGACGGCACCGTGCTTGAGGCGGGCGCATCTGCCCTTCTTGATGACCGTCGCCGCCGGCGGCAGCTCTACCTTCTCCAGTCCTCCAGGCAGGAGGAGCCAGCCGTGGTCTGTGACGACATCTACCTGCTGCCATCCCCCCTGGAGCAGATCGCGGATGCGTCCAGCGATGCGGTCGACCTCCTCGTCCAGATAGTCGACTAGCCGGCAGCCGAAGCTGTGCCCGCGGGCATCGACCTCGCCCGCTTCCGCCCAGGCCGTGCCCGCCGGGTCGCCCGGCTCAAGCCCGCTCAGGACCTGGACATCGTTGTCCGCCATCAACGCGCGCAGCACTTGGATCGACCCCTTCGTGCCCGTGAAAGCGTTCGCGGAATGGAGGTCAGGTCCGGCGGTGAGCGCGCCCTCCGGCACGGGGATGAGCGCCGGTTTCGACGTCTGGGTAACAGTCGGGAGCGCGGCCAGGCTGGTGGTGATCGTGACGTCGAGACCGGCACCGGTGAGACGGTCCTGCACACGGTGGGCGAGGTCGAGCCGCAAGCCGTCGACGAACACGTTGACTAGCCCCTTCGCCTGCGACGCTGGAGGACCGGGCTCATAGGTACGTGCGTTCGCCATTGGACCGATCGCCGCCTGGAGCGCCTTGGCGCCGGCGTCGAGCCAGGAGCGGTACAGCGCCGCTACGGCCGCGGACACTGTGTCGCAGTCGGGGATCGTCCTGACCGACGCGAGAGCGCGAAGCACCGCGTCATCAGCCCGCCAGCCGCGCTCGCCGTAGTCGTCGACGAGCGCACCCAGACTCGTATCAGCCAGGGGCTGGGCGGTGAGGTCGGCCAGAAGCACTAGTTGCTCCAGCGCGAACGCGAGAGGAGCCAGATCGAGGTCAGCCCACACGGTTCGCCGGCGGGCCTCGTGATCGGCGTCGAGACGTACGACCTCCTTCCTCGCGCCCTCTACGGTCAGCGCCACGAAGTCCCGGAGGCGGCTGCGGAGCTGGTCCTCAGCCATCTCGTTGTCCTGGGGCCAGGCTTCGAGGTTTTCGACGATGAGCTCGTCAGGGCGAGCTTTGCGAAGCTGGTCGACGATCCCCGGGTAGCGCTCGGGCGACTCAGCATAACGCTGCCACACGTGCGTCCAGGTCCCCTTTCGGTCGCCGAGCTTGCGGGCCGCGGACACCTCCCCGTCCCGCGTCGGGTCGAACCCGTAGTCAGCCTTGCACTGCTGGACAAGCGCGGTCCATTGCGCGGGGTCGAGGCGTGCCCGGTACCCCTGTGGGTCGTCGAGCCAGTCGAGCAGGCTGCGGACTGGATCAGGGTTCACGAGGTCGCGGAAGTAGTCGGCGTCGAGTACCTGCGCCGATAGCCGATCAACGCGTAGATCGAGCAACTGATTGAGCGCCAATGCCAATGCTGAAGCCGTGTCAGCGTCGTCGACCACCTGCAGACCAAGTCCGCGCTCGGGATGGGCTAGGAGTGCGCGGACGGACCAGTCGCGGTTGTTCGGGTGGGAGAACCACTGACTCCTGTATTGCAGCTCGGCGATCGGCGCGAGCGCGGCCGGACAGCTCTCAACTGCCCGCAGTGCGCTGCGACCCACTCCTGGCAGGTACAAGACTGGCGTGCCCGTCGGCAGTCCCGCGTCGACAGTTCGGGCGACGACGCAACGCAGCCAGTACGCCGGCCCCCGCCGTGCCGCCGCGTCAAAGCTCTGAGGCGACAGCGACACGACGGGCACGTGCTCGCGGAGGCGCTCTATAACCGACTCCCACTGCCGGGCTTCGTCCGGCCACAGCAGCGCCACGGGCGCGTCGTACGCACCCGCGTTGTATTCAAGGGCGCCGGTCAACGCACCGATGAGGCGATCGAGCACCGTTTCGGTCATTCGCGGCTCCCGCTCTCACGCGCGTTCAACTTGGAGGCAAGCGTGAGGTGTACGTCGTTCTCTCGCTCGGTGCCGTCAGGGTTCTTGCCCCGGTCCTTGTTCCAGTGGATGTTGAACGACGTCCGCAGCACACCGGCTTCGACGAACGGGCGCACGTTCAACCGCACGCCGTCGTTCACGTCGGGCTCCCACCCCACCGACTGCTCGTGAAGCTCCTTCCACCGCACGAAGATGTCGAACGGCGTCTCACCCTCGATGATGAGCTCGAGCTTGCGCTGCAAGTCCAGCGCGGCGGCCAGCCGCCCCTCCGCACCGGCCACCTCATCACGCACCCCAGCCCGCTGCCGCTCGACCCAGTCCTGACCCAAGTACGTGTACGTCAACTTCTCCAGCGTCTTGCGGTCAAGCCGGTGGTAGTTCACCAACGCCGAGAAGCCGTCCCGAAGCCCGTCCCACACTTGCCATACGAACGGGCGGTTGCCGAACAGCGCGCAGTGCTGCTTGAAGAACTCATCGCGCAACCAATCCGCAACGTTCGTCTTCTTGCCCCCCGCCTGACCGAGCAATTCATTCAGCCGCGTTGGCGCCCACGCCTTTCCATACGTAACAGCGAGCAGCTGCTGCACCCGATCCGACGCCGGCGCCTCCCCCGCCACCGACGGTAGGCACACAATCCCATCGGCATCGGCGAAGAGGGCGAGATCATCCGACTCCGGCTGCTGCGGCCACCGGTATCCAACAAGCCGCCCAACAGCCACCTGCAACGGAGCCGTCGACACCTCAGGCCGACCCTCGAACAACCACTGCGTCGGATCATCCGACCACGGCTCAGGAAGCGGACCCGCCTCCTCAGCAACCCTCCGCCAGCGGTCAACATCAAAAGGCACGCGAAGCAGGTACTGAGTTTTGACCGCGACCTTACGGTTGATTGAACGCAAGTTCGAAACATATTCCCTGGAGGACAAATATGCGACGAGTGCGGGAAGTAGATCCTCCGACATTGGAATGAGCACCGCAACGTTTTCGTCAAAGATCTCGCCCTCATAGGGCGCGACCGGAATTCGACCCATTAGGCCGACAGTCACTCCACGCCGCCCCCAAGCCTTGTCGCCCCGTAGCCAGGCAGCCTCATTACCTATGCCCAACCGTTCCGATACGAACGCTCGCAGTTCGCCATCCTTGCCGTCCCAGCGAATCGCCTTGGACAGCCCTGACCACGGGCGCTGACCGTCCGGAGTACTGCGATAAGGGCTCCAGCCCACTTCGGTGAGAGCACGGGCTTCCCAAAAATGCCTCACGAACCTAGTGCTGTCGCCGTTACATACACCGGCGTAGGAACTGACGAAGTTCGACAGCGGACTGCTCTGAAGGTCTAGAACACTGAGAGCAACGAGAGATCTCGGGTTGGCAAGCTGGGCCAGTTGCGCGACTTCAGCCGCAACAGGCACCGCTTCTAACATGGCGGCCGTCGCCTCGGCTGTTCGTTCCGCAGCGACATCAACGACTCGGTAGACGCTGTGTAAATCAGGGGTCGCGTTGTGAGACACCGTCAAGATCGTGCTGAAGTCCCACATCGCGGTCTGAAACGCGCGTGGGCCTAACACAGCGATCAGGCGGACACTCGTTTCGGACAGCAAGACACGACGGACGCCCTCGAACTGGTTGAGAGCGAGCCAGACGTAAGGGCTAACTAAGGCCTTAGTCCCACCAAATGACGACAGCCCTAAACAGCGAAGCATGAAGGCCGCCGCCAAGTCTGGCGCGCCGGTCGGCAAGTGTTCTTCGACAAAGGTATGAAGTGCGGGCGATTGCTTTGAACGCGCCAGGAATGGCGGGTTGGTAACCGTGAGGGTGTACTTTCGCGCCAAGTACGCAGCTGCGCGGGCGATCGCGGCGGCGTCAGACCCCAATACGGCCAGAGCAGGATCTCCGCCCTCCCGCTCGACTGCCCGGTCAAGCAGCGGCACAACGTCGGCCCACTCGGCGTCTTCAAGCGATGCCTGAAGGCCCGTGGCATCGCTAAAGGTAACTACTCAGCTGGTTTTGGCGCCGTTCCTCTGGAGGGCGAGGGTCGGCGCTAGCCAGCGATGGCGGGCATCCAGGGGTCACCGTCGTGCAGCATGCGCAGGGCAACGAATCTGGATTGGC
>JAABVA010006024.1_pt1 | contig 10812 bp, 14 predicted proteins | sample 5560331 | NCBI WGS metagenome assembly JAABVA01 (sample SAMN12812661, study PRJNA571458) | rock metagenome | isolation source: Antarctica rocks | place: Antarctica: Victoria Land, Mt New Zealand sud | collected 2016-01-07 | reverse complement strand
CCCACCTTTCCCGGCATAATCGAAATTGCCCAAGTGGTTGAGCTTCTGGTACCAGCTCTTGAAAATTGCTTTGTATCCCAGCCCCCTACGCTGCGAAAGCTAGCATCCGTGCTTGCAGGCTATGGCAACATCCTGGAGCACCTTGCATCCGATGAGGCGGGTGGATAAACCATGTGTCATTGGGTTTGCAGACAAGTGATGAAAAAGCCATGGACAAGCCATACTGGACAAGCTGGCGCAAATGACCGAGACGCTCACTTCGCAATCGGAGCAGAGATTCAAAGATCTTATCGCCGCATACAAAATCAATATGCCGCTAAAGATCCAGGAAAACTCAAGATCGAAGATCATGAAATGTCAGCTCACAAAATCTTTCTAGCAGCTGTGTCAGACTACTGCAAAGCTCAGTTCTCTTCGACTCGATTGTGTCTTCGCACAGCTATGCGTTGCACTTGCCGCCCATGCATCGCCCATTGGAAGGCCCGCAGCGCAATACCAGAGTCGAGTCTGTATGTTACCAGGATGGTTACTGCAGCATATAGCATGAGAGCGGACAATGACTCTGTTATGGCCGACGAAGGACTTTTTGCGCGCATCCTCAATACCCGGATAGACTGGACCACTTTTTATTACACCATCACCACGATTCCTAGTACCCTCAACGTACACCATGGATTTGCAGCGCCTAGAGCGTTATCCACCCTTTTACATCCTCTCACCTCACTTGGCTTCACTACCGGTGAATTTATTGGGAATCGAAACCTTTCCATTTGCTTTCACTATTCGTGAATTTAGAGGAATGCAGACTATTCCACTTGCTTTCACTATCCATGAATGGAGGTAGAACCAAGGAATCACCCTTGGACGTGTCTATCTTCTATTATATAAGGGCTAACTCCTCCCTCCAAAAACATCTTTTCTTCTGTATCCGTAACCCACTCTCTTATATGGAACACTTCTTTCTATGTATATATGGGGTTATCCTCGGTCTAACCTTGCTTTCTTTATCTCCCCGCTCAGGATCCGCAACACACTCACTATAGCGAGTACCCTTTCGGATCTCCACGAGTATTTGGAGGCTCAGAAATACCTTATGGAATACCTTTGAGACACGACAGGTATAACCCTACAAGATTACAGGCCCTGGATTCGCCACTTATGGCATAACAGCCAACTCGTGCATAGTTTCCGACATAGTCTGGAGGAGAAGAGGCATGAAGATAAGTATGCTGACGAATATCTTGAAGAAGTTCGTCAGGCCTTGGGCAACCACGTTCGTGAGGGCCACCCGGAATCCGAGTCGGGATCCGTTTCGCACCGGCAATATGCAACAGCTCTCCAGAGCGATGATCAAGTTCTTTCTGTCGTCTTCAATCCTTCGACTACGATCCCAAAGATTATCATCGTGATGTTAGGAGGTTACAATGCACGGCATAAGATACGCAACCCACATCATACCTCCCAATGCGACACCATACCTTTGGGGCAACGCTTCAACTAGATAATTTCCAACCAGAAGGACTTATTCTTCGAGGGATCCGTTTCGCACCGGCAATATGCAACAGCTCTCCAGAGCGATGATCAAGTTCTTTCTGTCGTCTTCAATCTTTCGACTATGATCCCAAAGAATATATATCATCGTGATGTTAGGAGTTTACAGCGATGATCAAGTTCCTGCTGTCGTCTGCGGATAGGAAAATGATGCAACAAACGACCAAATGTTAGCTCAGCAGCTTGCAGGTGTTACTCAACCCGAAGAAAAAGAGTGGTAGCACTATTACCTCTTTACGGGCCTCTGCTATTCAGAGCGATGATCAACTTCTAGCCGTCGTCTGCGGATCGGAAGAAGTTGCAACAAACGACCAAATGTTAGCTCGGCAGCTTGCAGGTGTTACTCAGCCCGAAGGAAAAGAGTGTTAGCACTATTACCTTTTTACGGGCATCTGCTATTCAGAACCGGGTAAAACAGCTGTTCAGAGCGATGATCAAATTCTAGCCGCCCTTTGGATAGGAAAAAGTTGCAACAAACGACCAAGCTGCTACTATTCAACGGAACACAGACTATGGAGAAGGTGGGATTCATGACCAAAGAATCGCCATGCAGACGTACCAAGCGCGTTTATAGAAGCCTCTAAATTATCTTGAAAATGCCCGCGTGGCTCGCAGTTTCGCAACAGTTGTCTAGAGCGATGATCAAATTCTAGCCGCTCCTTGAATAGGAAAAAGTTGCAATCAACAGCTTGCTGGTGTTACTCGGTCCCGAGAAAAAAAGGTTTGGTAGCACCATTACGCCAGTACAGGCAATTAGGCTTCAGACAGCATTATCTAGGAAAATAAGATCGTTGGTTCCGACCAGGGTAGATACTTCAAAAAAGTCTCACGGCATATCTTCCACTCCCTCGCAGGAGAACCGGTCTCTAGATCACCCACTGCCGTTTGGTGGTTGTTTCTGGAAAAGAAATGGCATCTACAAGAGATATCACTCCAAGAGCTTTAGAAGCTTCGCATGAGCAGGTTGAGCGTCTCGAGAGGACATTGAGATCTATGGCAAAACGGGCAGAGGTGCATTATAAAGGAGAAGAGGACATATCTAAGCTTCAAGATGAGCCGCCAGCCTTCGGATCAAACACCACGCAGTGCTTGACATTTTGAAGAATCTTCCAAGTATGATAAGAGATAGGATCTACTTGAGAGAATATAAGACAGCTCAAGAATAATAATTCCTACACGTCGTTGCTAATTAAAGGCGATATCAAGGATCTAATATACATAAGCAATGGTTATCCTTACGGAGTAGTATCGACGCATAAACATGTCTACTACACTGCCTTTTCCTGGTCCTAGATCACGTCGGATTCCCTCGTTCGAAGGTTGAATCCATCTGCAACCATGAGCAGAAGTCAGACTTTATATTGTTATCGGAATCGGTCACCTGCGGGTTTACGAATACTATCCGAGGCATAATCTCGATCAAAATCTTCAACAATATTTCAAGCGTCAACTGGCGTAATGGCGGAGCTGAATACCAGTTTTTTAATTGTCATCCTACACTACAATAGCAGCGGATATCCTTCTTTTCTGCCTATATAACAAATCTTCTTGATATATTTTCATCTTACAATGTCAATTCGGCAATCTGCTTGGAGAATATATACTCTAGCGAACCATACCGTCCATCGAGAACTCATTCCATGATCTTGCAAGACGTTTCAAAAGGTAAATCTTGATTGCAGAAGCCTGTCCATTGGTTTGTGCCGAATCGGGCTGTCTGTTGGTATACCAGCACAAAACATTGTCGACGATGACGGACATTGTTTTACTTGTAAGCGATAAACATGCAAGAAGTTTAGCGGAATTGGCAAACTTAGATCTCCACGAAAAAGCTGCTGACTGTTACCATTGGGATGGGAGATACGTCGAAGCAGCTCTTCGCGAACTCGGATCTCCACGAAAAAGCTGCTGACTGTTACCACTGGGATGGGAGATACATCAAAGCAGCTATCATTGCGTCCTGCAAGCTTGTAAGCGATACACATGCAAGAAGTTTAGCGGAATTGGCGAACTTAGATCTTCATGAAAAAGCTGCTGAATGTTACCACTGGGATGGGAGATACGTCGAAGCAGCTATCCTTGAACACACTTCTCAGGGCAACGGGCATTGCCTTACTTGTAAGCGATATACATGCAAGAAGTGTAGCGGAATTGGCAAAGATCGGCTCTTCGTGAACTCAGATCTCCACGAAAAAGCTGCTGACTGTTACCATTGGGATGGGAGATACGTCGAAGCAGAGCTCTTCGCAAACTCAGATCTCCACGAAAAAGCTGCTGACTGTTACCATTGGGATGGAAGATACATCGAAGCAGCTATCCTTGAACAAACCCCCCAGGGCAACGGACAATGTCTTACTTGTAAGCGATATACGTGCAAGAAGTGTAGCGGAATTGGCAAAAAGCAGCTCTTCGTGAACTCAGATCTCCACGAAAAAGCTGCTGACTGTTACCATTGGGATGGAAGATACATCGAAGCAGCTATCATTGAACACACTTCTCAGGGCAACGGGCATTGTCTTGTAAGCGATATACATGCAACAAGTGGCGGATGAGTTGGCATGAGGATAAAGAACGTGTCGAGACAAGGACCGAGAGCTATTTGTGCATATGAATGAAAGAGTGCTGGCAATCGTGTTACGACTGTGGTATAATTATATACAGAATGAGAAACGACTTCTGGCCCATATCAAGACTCATCTATAGACGGACAGCAAATCGTACGCTTATGCCAATCTCCAGATACTCGTCCACAAGCTGTACAGCTCCTGCAAGTTTATGCTCTCTACACAAGAGTGCGATCATGGTCAATGGGATCTTCAAGAGCGTCATCAGAGCACAAGGCTTAGACAACAGCCGGCTTTGTGACTACTATGGAGACATATTCCTACTCTGCCTGTGAGCACTGCGGTGTCTTGCAGATTGTGCTCGATGTATGCGCCACTGAGAACAATTCAATCCGCCCAAGACGTTACAACCTTCCACTTACATCAATTGTATATGCGACGCAATGGGTATTTCCCCAACTCCAGCGCAGTGGCGGTTTGTCTGCGATAAAATGTTGGAATATATCATGGTCGGGAAAGCAAGTGATGACCTGGCTATCGTGGTCGATCAGTTGATTCATGCAGCTGTCTTCGCCGTTGAAGCCTTGAAAAGAAACAACGAACGGATCTAGAATCTACGGCCATCGTCGCCAGCAGGGACGAGTCCGGGCGAGGCCGCTGAACCGTCAAACATTGCAGTTTGGCAGCCTGCGACGAACCCTGCAGCAGTCATACCGAACAAGCGTGGCTTCGACCAGATGGCTGTACCAGATACGCTCGCACAAACGGTATCCACGGGCCGCTCGTATATGCAGCAGACACGATCAACTATGCCTATTACGAATAATTTTCGAGTTGGTAGGACTGTTACAGAGACGGAAGCTGCATCGTCCAGGGAGTATCAGCAACTGTCGAGTATAGAAAGATGAAGCTTGAAATGGAGATACAAGCACAGCAAAGAACCAGAATGTTTCAGTGGGAATGAGCAAGGCCGTATTGTGATCCGATAATAATGAATATACTCGATAGATCTTATCGTCTTTTTAGAGGACAGTTTAGTAATCATTTTCTGCTACATCTCCAATACACTCTCCTACATAGTATTCCTATTCAAGGCAACACCATCTCTAGCGCAACCCATCTCATTACCAACATGGATACTCTTAATAACTCTTCTCTCGACATTGACTGATGTAGGCCAATCGTAATGACTGCCAGGATTCTTAAAGGACATCGAGTATAAATCCAGGTTGTGCGATGGAATGACACTATCCAATGTATCGTTACCGATGGCGAAGCCGTGATCAAGCCAAGACAGAGAAAGTCAACCAGTGTCTCCTCGAAGCCCAAACAGCCGAGCAGGAAGCCGAGAGCCTTTTTGTGAATACTAACAGTCAAACCGATCTACTCGAACAGGACCAGCAGCGCTTCCACGAGCAGAAGAGAGCATTCGAGGGGCAGCAGATAGAATTTGACGAGCGGAAGCTTCACAAACTCAAGGTCAATACTCCAAGCGCACAGGCAAAGCCCAATACTGACGCTCGGGTCCGCATACAGCAATGGGCTCAAAGCCTAAGCAACAGCGGGCAAACTCGGCACAAGCAAACCACAGCCTTTAATGACCTCGAATCCCGTACATCTCAGCTGTACAATACCTCTCAAAGGGCAGCGAAGCCTTCAGTACAACCCGTGGGCGTCTGAGCTCGAGCTTTGCAAGGGCAACACATTGTCAAGGGGAATACAGGATTTTAGCCGTGGGACCGACAAGGCAGCCCAGGATGACTGTCAATTGCCTCATGGGACTCGAATTGCACGGGAAGCTTTGAGCAGCCACGAAAAGGAAGGGTTTAGAGAAGGGATTCTACAGGAAGCTCTGGAGGTCGCTCTCCAAGGACAGGAGGCTATTGCAGCGAAGGACGTCTCAACATGGCTTGTATCGTTAATAACAAGGGCAGAAGATGGGATCGCGATTTGGAAAAGTTTTGGCTGGGTCGGGCTTGAAGTTTTTGGCGCAGCGACTGCAGGTTGAGTACCGGCTTTGTTTGAGGCTGAGTCTCTTGGTTTAGGGAGTTATCTGTGATGCCTGGGTTTAGGTATCGTATAGAGCTAACCATAAGGTAACTGCTGGCGGTCGCATGCACTCTATGCTTGTTCGCGTTGTGCATTGCCATGGTAAAAGTTCATCTCTACCACCGTCCACTGTTCCAGGCTGTGACTGACATTCTGTCGATGATGGTCGCATAACAGTGAAGGAGTACATTCCACATCGACGAGTGTCCCTTCTCATGAAATAGGCCTTCAAGCTGACTCTTATAACGACTATGCGCACTCCCGTTCTAAGTCCCAGCGACATTCCTAGCGAGTCCTAGCGAATCCTAGCGAGTCCTAGCGAATCCTGCCGAGTCCTAGCGAGTCCTAGCGAGTCCTAGCGAATCCTAGCGAATCCTAGCGAATCCTGCCGAGTCCTAGCGAATACGCGAGTCCTAGCGAGTTCTAGCGAGTCCTAGCGAATCCTAGCGAATCCTAGCGAGTCCTAGCGAGTCCTAGCGAGTCCTAGCGAGTCCTAGCGAGTCCTAGCGAATCCTGCCGAGTCCTAGCGAGTCCAAGCGAATACAAGGGAGAATGCAAACCCTAGTGGGTTCTGCTTTCTTGTCTTCTTCTACAGTGTGCTTAAGCGATGCATGTTCAATAGAGCTTATAGATCTCTTGTGCTACTATGATTGTTACGAAGTAAAGTATGCATTGCAAAGAGGAGCGAAGAGGTTCAAGTCTAAGCCGTTTGCGACAACACTACTTGACTGACATAGCGCATTCCAAGTACTTGTATGAAACCATAGACTTACAGTGGCTTCATCTCATGCTACAAGTATTGTTGTTAGTTTGCGACTAACGTTAGGATCTGATCTTGAAGGATAGGAAGCCATATGGATTTGGAAAAATAGAACATGCGCCGAACTAAGAGCGAAGGATACAGATGACCACGCAATTCAGAAGAGGAGAAAGATTAAAACGATATATCTTGAGAACCGTGGCTATGAAGGCGAACGTTTGATTTGAGGCCGGCGAATCGAGGAAAACAAGGGCCGGCTTGACCGAGGGCTATCGACAAGCGAAATTGGGGCATGGAAAGGCATAGTAGATGGCAATAGCCTCTGTAACCAGCTAGGGAACATGGGGATAAATAGGCAATTCATCCCCATCCGTTTATTCCCTTCATCCCTTTGGATTCAGCCATAAACGCGCTTTTGCCCCACCCGTTCACTCCACGAAATCGGTCGCTAATATGGAGGGAGTGCTTGGCACCTCAGGACGGCTCCTAGGCCAAGATCTGGCCCTAGAGGCTGCAAGAAGGCGCCGGGTTTGCCTAAACAAATTCTTTACGGTTTTATTGTTCAAAACAAAGTCTATGTCTGATAGGGGTTACGTATAGAGATTCCTCAACAGGTATGCTCCTTACCTCAGAGTTTACGCAAGCAGCAATAACGTCTATGTTTTCCAGTAATCAGTACCTACAGCTCGACTTTTTGACCCATGGTTGAATTGCTCAGTACAACCACGTGTGAGACTCAGCCGTGTGACTCGACTACTACCTTATATGATGATGATATCGGTTGGCCTCTACGAGCTGATTCTACCAAACACAAAGAATATACTCTTTATCTTGAAGATCTACCCGCTTACCTTGCCGATAACAAATACGCATGATCAAATATCTTCTCGCTTTCAAGCTTCCTTCTTTCGTTCCTTCTGTCGTTATGGGGTTGCTACGACGCATATTCCCACGATAGAGAATATCAAGTTCCAGGTGTCTGGCCTTGATGGCGACGTTTTGGCTCTCAACTTGTCGGAGGCATCAAGTCTCGGGGGTCCGAATTGTCTAGTCGCTATGGCCATAGCAAAATATGTGAATAATAGCGCAGCGTATAGCGGTATTGCACGGCTAGGGCCCCGGAATAACAGTGGTGGAGTTTCCATGTTAAAACTCCTTGTACTTTTCAAAACGCTATCTCCACATAGTAGCAAATGAACCGTTGTCACTGAACCTGACACAGACACCTACGCATGACCAAGAAGGGCTTTGCAAAGCATGAAGCGGTTGGAGTCAGCTCAGCTAAATTAGGCCAACTGTTACAAGGTCAGGACGCGGACTGGATCTACAGCTTTTTCTATATGCGATCTACGCGCATGCAAAGCAGCGGCAACATTACTCTCTACCCGAAAAGTACCATGCCTCTTCCTCTCTCTTCGCTGAATGTTGGTTGGCTTTTATAAACCATCCCATGATGTTATTCAGCCAGAAGCGTCAATGAGAAGGCAAGCTCGACGTCTTGAATGATAGCTATACTAAGTAGCAATGTCATGAGCTTGATCACGATAGGGAAACATGGCCTTCGTGTCCTTGATCCTTTGAGTAGGCGCTTGTCTCTATTGCTGCATAATAAGAGTTCATATATTGTTCTTGACAACGATATTTGTGACTTTCGTACTATCTACAGCTTATACAATGTTTTCGTTCCGAGAAGCGCTACATATGCGCTCAGTAATTGATTAGGGCTTGAACTCGGCAGGACTCGGCAGGACTCGCTAGGACTCGCGTACGAGTCCTGCCGAGTCCTAGCGAATCCTAGCGAATCCTAGCGAGTCCTGCCGAGTCCTAGCGAGTACGCGAGTCCTGCCGAGTCCTAGCGAGTCCTAGCGTCCTAGCGAGTACAGTCAAAGCTGCCTATAGGGAAATTCCGAATAACGAATGTCTACATTAAACCTACCCATCGGCGCCCCCCCTCCCAAACGCCCAGCTCTCTGGTTAGATTCTAGGCACGGTCCCAACATAATTTCACTAGCGATGAAGCTGTTGAGGTGATAACCGTAGGTCTGTTGCCACCAGCGACTGCAGGCCTCCATTTTGAAGCGCCCCATCGAGACCTGATTAGAGTCATCATAGTACCAGGCTCGTAAGGCCTTTCGTTGACTGTTTTGAAGCGTGTGGGTAGAATGTTTGATCAATACTTCGTAAGAGGTAGCTATAACTAGGATACTAAGAATACTGGCAGAAGGAAGTAAAGGGTTTCGAGCTGTATTTATAGTAGGGCGTTGTTCCTTGACCACATACCGAAATCCCTAGGGCCTATTGGCTAGGCCCTATTCAATCCCGACACACTTCGTAACAAATTATCGCTGAGCGGGCCCTCGAGCCCCTCGAGGATCTCGGGAAGACCTTCGTAGAGATCTCACCTATTAAGCTAAATGAGGCCTTACAGGCCTTAGCTACATTGAAGCTATATGAGAAGCAGCAAACCTCACTTTCGGTTGATCCGGATTTCAGCCGAATGCTCAGAATTCATGAAAGGAAGCTTTTAAAGCGTCATATGCGAAGGGCTTGAAGCAGAGGGGTTTGAAGGATTGGTTAGGGGGGGTAGAAGGTGGTAAGTGGATTTGGTAGGGCTCATATAGGGGTAATTATATAATAAATATATATAACGGATAATCTCTATACGCGAGTCCTGCCGAGTCCTAGCGAGTCCTGCCGAGTCCTAGCGAATCCTAGCGAATCCTGCCGAGTCCTAGCGAGTCCTAGCGACTCCTAGCGAGTCCTAGCGAGAACGCAAACCCTAATGTTCTTTCGAGTCTTAGCCAGTCTGCAAGCCTTGACGACTTCAGCTTCATACTGCTTTTATCGTGATCTTGAGCGATTCATGATCTAACTACTGACGGTTATAAACAGCCAAATCAATGCCTGAACGGTCGAGAAGCATGTAGGATATGTATTTACCTTTGGAAACGCATCAAGAAAGTCGTCACTACTCTCCAAGCCTCGTTGGCCAGACTTCTGTTTCAAGCCCATGAGTGCTCTCAGAGCAATGGCTCCCTCGTCTAGTTTTTTACCATGCGCTGATTGACCTCTTTTAGAGCCTCGCCTTTGTGCCATACCAAATCCTGAGAGCTTGAATATTCATAGAGAGACGTCACAGCGCTCCCCTCCCTGGCAAAGGGCACTCGAGATAGGAATATACTGGGCTTAGGGAATGTCAGACACTACGAGATCATAATGCGCAAGTCTACGCGCCAGCGATTCGATGGATACCACGAGTGTCAGATCTTTGGCAGTTAGCAATTCTGGCTGGTGGCTGTGTTGCAGTACCCGCATGCGCGAACCGTCAACAAGTGAAGGCATTTGGGGAAACAAACTACAACACAACATTCCCTTGACCGACTCTCAACAGCGCGCAACCTCAGTCTTAGCAAAGAGGTGGCCACATACATGAGAGGGAAGGAACTCGGCTTTGGGTGTCAATTAGGTATTGGCAGGTCCACCAGCATCTCTAGAGCCAGGATAACCCACAAATTGCATTGGCAATGAAACGAGGCAAATGGCAGCTGTTGGACCTGAAGTTTAATTGGAGAATAGACGTACTTTATCAGAGGCAGACGCTATGGATAAGTTTACAAAGCAATTACGTTCCTATGCTCGATTCCCTTTTGCAGCATCCTTGATCGGCAGATAACTGGAAGAGTCTCATATGCCGTCGAGCGTTTATTACTCTTATGTCTCTGCATGGCCTCTTTCCATTGCCATCGCCGTTCCCTCGCCTTGCCTTGCCTTGCCTTGCCTTGCCTTGCCTTGCCTTGCCTTGCCTTGCCTTGCCTTGCCTTGCCTTGCCTTGCCTTGCCTTGCCTTGCCTTGCCTTGCCTTGCCTTGCCTTGCCTTGCCTTGCCTTGC
>JAABVA010006023.1_pt1 | contig 10814 bp, 10 predicted proteins | sample 5560331 | NCBI WGS metagenome assembly JAABVA01 (sample SAMN12812661, study PRJNA571458) | rock metagenome | isolation source: Antarctica rocks | place: Antarctica: Victoria Land, Mt New Zealand sud | collected 2016-01-07 | reverse complement strand
CCGGCTGCACGCCGCCGGGCTCGAGGACTTCGAGGGACGGGCCCACTGACCCGGGCCGAGGGCTACGCAGCGGGGACCTCGCTCTCGGGCGCCCGGGCCGGCGCCACGATCGGCCCGCTCACCCGGCACGGGGCCGGCCGCGACGTCCGCGGAGCCGAGCACCGCACGCCCGAGGGCACCTCGGTCCAGCAGACGGGCTCGGGCACAACACCATGCGGTAGGGCCGGTGCGTGGTCTTCGACTCGGTCGGGGGCCGCTGAGCCCTGTTCGCCGGGTCTAGGCCGCCGGGCACGCCGGGCGACGTCCCATGATGGTGGTCAGCCGCGGAGCCCCTCGGGACGTCGGCCGGACCCGGCGGGAGGCGGGGACTCCGCGCCCTCGGAGGGCTGCCGCGGGAACGGCACGGACGTCGATCCGTCGGCGAGCTCGTCCACCCAGCGGACGTAGGCAGCGCGGGCGGCGGCCTCCGCCAGCACGGTCCCGGCGTAGATCACTGCGCGGCGCCCCGTCGCGGCCGCGACCTCCGGGTCCGCGACCATGGCGACCACGGCGTCGAGCAACGCCCGCGGGTCAGCGGCCTCGACGCAGGACCCGCCCCCGGCGGCGGCGATCTCGTGCGCCGCGGCGCTGCGCGGGCTCGTCGCGGCCACGACCGGACGCCCAGCGGCGAAGTACGAGGTCAACTTGCTCGGGACGCACATCTCGGCGACCCCGGTACGTTCGTTGAGCACGAGGACGTCGGCTGCTGCGAGCGCCGTCTCGAACCTGCCCGTCGGCAGCGGGTCGAGCATCTGCAGCCGCTGGACGCCCTGGGCCTGCCGCTCCAAATCGGCGCGGCGGTTACCGTCGCCGAGGAGGACGAACCGCACACGTGAACCGGAGGCGTCGGCGAGCCGAGCGGCCTCGACCACGTTCTCCAGACCCTGCTTCGCGCCCATGTTGCCGGCGTGGAGGGCCACGACCTCGTCGTCGCCCCACCCCAGGGCTCGCCGCAGGACCGTCGGGTCGCCGGTGGCCGGGCGGGTGTGCGTCCAATTACGGATGACCGCGATCCTGTCTCGTTCCACACCGAGGCGGACGAGCGACTCGCGGAAGGAGTCGTGGATGGCGACGACGCCGTCGCACCGGCCGAGCAACCCGCGCTCGAGGCCCTCCACGGCGCGAGCACCACGTCCTCCGAGCGCACCGAGGGCCCCGGTCTCGACCACGGCACGGGCGTAGAGATCCTGCGCGACGACGCCCACTGCCGTACGACCCGGAGCCCGCCAGCGTAGGGCGGCGGCCACGGTGAGAAGGGCCGGACTGACGGCGAGGACGACGTCGGGACGCCGGGCGGTCGCCGCGGTGGCGTGGAGGGCGAAGAGGGCCTCGGTCCCTATGCGGCTTGGCCCGGTCGGCACTCGCGGCACCGGATGCCACACCCGCGTGACACGCACCGCCCCGTCCTGCTCCCGCATCCGCGGGCCGCGGTAGCCGTCGGCCACCTTCCAGTACGGGTAGTGCGGCAGTCCGGTAACCACGTGGACGTCGTGCCCGGCGTCCGCGAGGAAGTGCGCCATCCCCGTCGTGTACGGGGCGATGCCGGTCGGCTCGGGGGCGTAGTTGAGCCCCAGGACGAGGACGCGCAGCGGTGTGCTCATCGGTCAGTACGCTCCGCGGCCGCGGATCACGGCGCCGAGGGTCTTGAAGAGCACGAGCACGTCGAGGGCCGGCGACCAGTTCTCCACGTAGCGCAGGTCGAGCCGCACCGATTCCTCCCACGAGAGGTCGGACCGTCCGCTCACCTGCCACAGTCCCGTCATCCCGGGCCGAACCAGCAGTCGCCGACGGGCGTCGTCCGCGTAGCTGTCGACCTCCTGGGCCAGCGGCGGACGAGGCCCGACGAGCGACATCGACCCCGTCAGCACGTTGATCAGCTGCGGGAGCTCGTCGATGGAGTAGCGCCGGAGGAGGCTGCCGAGTGGCGTGACCCGCGGGTCGGCACGGAGCTTGAACAGCGGTCCCGTGCCGACGTCGGCGGCCCTCAGCTTGTCGAGTCGCTGGTCGGCGTCGACCGTCATCGACCGGAACTTCAGCATCCGGAAGGTGCGCCCGCCCAGTCCGACCCTGTCTTGCGTGTAGAGGACAGGCCCTCCGTCACGCCGGATCGCGACCGCAACCATCAGGAGGAGGGGCGCGAGCACGACCAGTAGGCCGGCCGCCAGGAGCCGATCGAAGCCCGTCTTCAGGAGGCGGGCGGCTCCGCTGAACCTCGGCTCCGTCAGCCGGAGCAGCGGAAGCCCGTCGACCGGGGCGACCCGCAACCGCGGGCCGCCGATCTCCATCAGACCCGGGTCGACGACGAGTTCGACGCCGGAGCCCTCGATCTCCCAGGCGAGGCGGTGGAGGTGTCGGGATGTCCAGCACGGCATCGGAGCCACGGCGACGACGTCGACGTCGCGGGCGCATCGTGCGACGTCGTCGAGGTCGCCCACCACGGGGACGTCGTCGATGCGGACCGCTTCCACGCCGTCACTACCGGATGCCGTGCAGGCCGCCACCACGATCCACCCCTGGTGCGGTACCCGCCGAGCACGGGCGATCAGCTCCGACGCGGATGTCGGCGAGCCGACGACGAGGACCGAGGACATACAGGAGTTCTGACGACGTGCCCGGTGCAGGACCCGGCGAACACCGACCCGCCCGATGAGCAGGACGAGGCCGATGGCCGGCAACACCCCGAAGACCCACGGACGGACGCCCTCCGCCTTCAGCGCCAAGCCCCCGAGGGCCACGAGGAACACCACGAACAGCACTGCTCGATAGATGCGGTTGAACTCCTCGGCCCCGGCTCCGAGCACGCCGATGTCCCAGCACCGGAAGGCGGCCAGCACGGCGACGACGAGCCCGGCGCACAGCACGCCGACGCCGAGCGACGCGCTCGGCGCCCACGGCTGCGGAACCAGGTTCACCCCCAGCCCGATGGCGAGCACGAGGACGGAAAGCGTCCCCGCGAGGTCCACCACGATCACCGAGGTGCGCAGGCGACGCCGCCACTCGCGGGCCGGGACGCCCGCCCGCGCCTCCCGCACCCGAGGTCCGCTCACGGCCTCACGAACGACACCGGAACCGGACGTCTCCCGCCCACTGCTCATCGGTCATGCCCCCCAGTTCGCTGAGCCCAAGCTCTCCCCTGGACCGACGTCCGACCCGGCCCGAGGGCGCGCCTCGACGAGGGTGTCCACCGCCCGCGCGGAAGGCCGCTGAGGTGCAGCCGGACCACGGCCGGCTCTCGCGCGAGGGCGGCGAGGGTGCTGCGGCAGCCGGTGTGGACCTCGACGTCGGGACCGCGGGCCGTCACGAGGACGACGACGCCGCCGGGTACGTCGGCCGCAACCTGGCGCAGGAGCCCGAGGGACGTCGCGAGCTGGCTGACGAGGATGTGCGGGGCCGCCCGCGGGTCCTTCGGCGTCGGGGGACCCCAGACCGCGGCGACGAGGTCGACCGTGTCCAGCAGGGTGCGCAGCCGTCCGCTGCCGGCCCGATTCATCTGCCCGTCGCACGGGATGTGGACCTGGCCGAGGACGCGCACCTGCAGCCGGCCATCGTCCCGGACGGGGGCCCGGCGCGCGGAACCGTTAGCGGTCACAGTCTCGGGCGGAGGCGACCACGCGTCCGGCCGGCACCGTCGCCCCGGATGGCACGTCCACGCCGCGCAGGACGACGGCTCGCAACGCGACCCACGCACCCTCGCCGACCGAGATCGGAGCGTTGTCGAAGCCGAAGGCCGGAGAGTCGCGGTCGTGGCTACCGGTGCACAGCACCGAGTCCTGGGAGAGGCACACGTGGTTGGCCACGGTGATGAGCTCGAGATTGAGGAGCCAGGCCCCTTCTCCGATCCAGACGTGGTCACCGACCGTCAGCTTCCAGGGCCAGTGGATCCGGACACCGTTGCGGATGTGCACACCACGCCCGATCCGCGCGCCGAACGCCCGCAACAGGGGCGGCCGCAGGCGGGCGGGCAGCCACCACGCCTGGAACAACAGGTGGGAGACCGCGAACCACGCGACCTGCCAGGCCACCGACCGCCCTTTGACGTACCCGTGCGGGGTGAACGTGTCGAGCCGGCGGCCCGCCCCGCCGCGCGGGGCGAGGATGTCCGGGACGTCGGTGGTGGTGGTCTCGTTACCGGCGGCCGGCGCGCTCGGGGACCCGGCGATTGCGGGACCCGGACCGGGCGACTGCGGTCGGCCCGTCATGGCCGACCCAGGGCGAGCTCCGCCGCCCGGACCACATCGGCGGCCGTCCGGTCCGGGGAGGCGACCGTGCTGTCGACTCCCTGGGCCCATCCCGACCAGGACACACACGCCGCGTCCAAGCCTGCGGCGACGCCCTCGACGGTGGGAGGGACGATCCAGGTTCCCGGGCGGCCGGCGAGGCTCTCGGCCACGCCGGCCCGCTCGGATACCACGACCTGGCACCCCGCCACATGGGCCTCGAGGGCGGTCATCCCGTAGACCTCCTCGTGACTGGGCAGCACGAGGGTCTGCGTGCGCGCCAGCAGCTCGACGACACCGGACTCATCGAGGAAGCCGAGGAAGCGGACGCGGTCGGCGATGCCGAGGTCGGCCGCGCGCGCCCGGAGGGCGCTTGCCTCGATCCCGTCGCCCGCGATCTCGAGCACCGCGTCGGCGCCGGAACGTGCCACGGCGTCGAGTAGGCCGTGCACGTTCTTCCGCGGGATCAACTGACCGACGTAGGCGATCCGGTGCGGACCGCCGCGACCGACCGATGCGGCCCGGAGCTCACGGGGTTGGCGCCCGAACGCGTCGAGGTCGATGCTGTTCACCGACTCGACGACCCGATCAGGGCTGGCGCCGCTCGCGATGGCCGCCGCCCGGGCGGCCGGACCGGGTACGACCACAGCGCCGGCGTGGCGGAAGAACCACGAGCGCGCCGCAGCGATCGGACCGGAGTCGAACTGCCGGCTCCTCAGCGTGCTCTCGTAGAACGAGACGTAGGGGATTCCGCGGCGTCGCGCGCGCAGGGCCATGCCGAGGTAGAGGGGTTGGTCCCAGCCCGGCAGCCCGAGGACCTCGGTCCCTGCGAGGATCCGGCGCGGTACGCCGGGCGCGAGGATCGCCTTCTCGTCGTCGACCCGGCGACGAACCATCCCGGGGAGTGGCACCCGGAACGAGGGCACGACCTCGGAGCGGTAGCCGGGATGGTCGCGCCACGTCCAGTGACGGACTTTCTCGTCGCGGAAGAAGAAGTGGACCTTGAAGTCGGTCCGACGCGCGATCGCGGCGTACATCGGCTCCCGATACGGCGCCTGGACATCGATCAACCATGCGATCTTCAAGCGTCCCCCAGGAGCGTGACACGGCGCGTCGTGAGTGACGTACGGTAGCAGCTCACGGTGCGGCCGATCGACTGCGCGGGCAGCTCCTGGCGTGAAGCGACCGAAGCTCATGTCCTTCAGCGCGAGGGCCGGGCGCTCCACGAGGAACCAGGATGCCGTCGCCACCAGGGCCGCCGCACCGAGGCCGACGCCGAGGAACACGACCGACCCCGCGACCGGCAGGCCGGCGAGCATGAACAGCGACATCACCGGCCTGTGGTAGATGTAGACGCCGTAGGACAGGTCGGCGCGCGGGTGGAACGGGACGGGGCTGCGCAAGCCCCACCACAGCAGGACGTAGGCGAACGCGACGGCTGCACCTGCTCGGTAGTCCTGCAGCAGCAGGATCGAAGCGGCGACCACGGCAGCGGCGGCCACGGCAAGCCAGCCGTTCGCCGGGACCCGCTGCGCATAGAGATGTCCTCGCCCCGAGAAGGAACAACGTCACGAGTTCGAGCAACAGGCCCGCGACCCCCGGCACCGGGAGCCCGCACTCCTTGGCCACCGTCAGCCCGAGGAGCACGACGGTGAGGACGAGCACGTGCCGGCGCCACCCACGCAGCGCCGTCCGCGCCGCGAGGAGAACGAGCAGGCCATAGCACACCGCCTCGAAAGGGAGGCTCCACAGCGGGACGTTGACGGTGTCGTCCCCCGCCGGGCTGCCGGTGAGCAGGCCGGATATCCCCGTCTGCGGCGTGGCGAGGAGGAGGTTCGCGAGTGGATAGGTGAGGGCTGACTCCGGGGGCCTCAAGATCGTCCCGACCGGGCGCTCCAGGAGCAGGGCCGCGATCGGGGCGACCACGAATGCCGTCACCACCAAGCAGACCCAGAACCCGGGCATGATCCGGAGGAAGCGATGCCACGCGAAGCGAGGGAGCGTCAGGCGTCTCGTGGCTGCGGGCCACAAGGAATCCACTGATGACGAAGAAGCCGTCCACCCCGAGCGTGGCCAGCGCGAGGCCGCTCGGCGCGGCGGGCTCCCACCCGAAGCCGATCACGACGCCGTGGGAGGTCGCGACGAGGACCGCCAGCCCGAGGCGTAACTGATCGAATCCGTTGCGTCGGCCGTCGAACGAGTTCGCGAAGGTGGTCAAGTGCCGTCCCTCCCCCGGATATCGGCAACTCGTGCACGCTACCCGACCGGGTGACGTCTTCCGGACCGGCCCGACCACGCGGAGTACTTGACATAGTCGTCGCCCAACGGCGAGGAACCACTCCGTGCGCTTGATGAAGAGGGCAACGTGTCCATCGAGACGACTGACGAGGGCACGAGATCGCGTCCGCCGACGTCGGTCCCCCCGAGCCGTCCGGCCTCCGCCCTGGCCGGGATCACGGGTGTCCTCGCCACGGTCGGCTCCAGCGCTCGAGCCAGGGCAGGTGCGAGCCCGGCGCCCCGGGTTGCTTGCCCTTGCCCCGCTTCGGCCCGCCACCACCGCGGGTTCTCTTCTCCGGCGGCGAGGTCTTGCCCGGGTCGTCGTCCCGCGATGGCGGGCTCGAGGAGTTCTGCGAGTTCCGCGACAGCAGATGCTCCAGCCGCGCCAGCTTCGCGGCCAAGGCCTCGTTGGCCTCCACCAGCTCCGAAAGCTGTTCGGCCTGACGGCTGATCTGCCCGGCCTGCTCTCCCACGAGCACGATCAGCTCGTCACGCGTGAGCTCCTCCGGGCCGGACACCCCAAGATCTCATCGTACACCGGCGATCACCCGTGGACCGACACGCCGAGATCACCGAGCGCCACACGGCCCGCCCATCGGCACGGGCTGAATGTCTACCGAAATCTCGTGCCGCTTCTGCGCCGGTGAGGACGGCCACGTCGTTCTCGACCTCGGCGAGCAGCCCGCCAGTGACTCCTTCCCCGCCGCGGACGACCGGTACGAGGACCCGGCCTACCCGTTGCGGATGTGGCTGTGCGCCGCGTGCAACCTGGCCCGGCTTGCCGAGGACCCGACGACGCCGGAGGAGCCGCGGGCCCTCGAGCCCGAGGCCATGGTGCGCCAGGCCCGTGATGCCGTGGAGCGCGTCGCAGCCGCCGGGCTCCTTCCCGCGCAGGCCACCGTCCAGGAGTTCAGGAGCCCACACGGCGGCTCGTGGCTCGGCTTGCTCGCCGAACGAGGGCTCGGTGAGGCGCCTGTGGGCCGGCCCGCCGACGTCGTCCTCGACTGCACCGGCCTGAGGCACGACGAGGACCAGGCGGCCGGACTGCGACACCGAGTCGAGGCGCTCGCACCCGGGGGCGTGCTGCTCGTCGAGTTCCACGCCTTCTCGACGATCGTGGCCTAGCAGCAGTGGAACGCCCTGCGCCACGGGCACTTCGCCTACTACTCGGTGACCGCCCTCGTCGGATGCTGGAGGCGATGGGCCTCGAGACCAAGCACGGCTTCTGGTTCGACCTCTACGGCGGCACCGTACTGCTGGCGGCCCGCCGCAGCGACGACCCGGTCCGCGTGACCGAGCGTCGGTCGACGCCCTGCTCGCCGAGGACGCTCGGGTCGGGGTCGTCGACGTCGAGCGGGCGGGCGAGCTCGGTCGGGCCGCAGGGCGGGTCGCCGAGGACGTCCGCGGATACCTCGAGACCGCCCGCGACGAGGGGCGCCGTGTCGTGGGCTACGGAGCGACCTCGCGCGCCGTGCCGTTGCTATGCCGCGCCGGGATCGGGGTCGAGCTCATGCAACTTCTCGCGGCCCGTCCAGACGAGGTGGTCCTGTTCGTCACCGACCTGCTCGACGACGTGCGCCGAACGTTCCCAAGCTCGAGACTCCGGGGCACGGTGGGTCGGGGTCGACCCCGACGTGGTGCCGATCGAACCTGTCCGGGCGGCAGCGTAGAGCGCTACCTTCTGAGTGCAGAGTCCGACCAGCCTCGGGCAGCTATGGCGTTATGTCGCTTTACGTCGATCCATTCGTGGACCGGTCCGGCGCTCCTGTTCCCGGTCTGGCCCAAGGGAGGGGACCTCGGCTGATCCCGGCCCGTTCTGGCGGTCGAGCGGGACCGACCGCGCATTCCCACACATCCTCACTACTCGAACGGCGATGCCACATGACCATCACTGATTTCGGGCATGCTCTCCGTCGACGATGGCTCATCATCCTCGTGGCGCTCTTCCTGGGAGCCGTCGGCGGTGGGGTCGCAGCGGCGCTCATACCCCAGCAGTACACGGCGCAGGCGACGTTGTACATCTCCTCGCCGCGCACGGCGGACGGCAGCTCGGCGGCCTACGACCGCGAGCAGGTGGCCCTGCAGCGGACGAAGTCCTACGCCCTGCTCGTCACCGATCCGCGCGTGTTGGCCGAGGTCGTCGCGCGGTTCCACCTGGGGGAGAGCCAGCGGCATCTCACGAACAGGGTGTCCGCTTCCAGCCCGCTCGACTCGACCTTGATCAACGTGTCGGTGGTGGACCAATCCCCGGCACAGGCCGCGCAGCTCGCCAACGGCGTCGCCGACGTCTTCGCGGGTCAGGCGGCGACGATCGAGCCGAGAACGATTCCCGGTGCGCCGCCAGACGTGCAGGTCACGCTCATCCAGCCTGCCAGCGTGCCCGACTCGCCGTCCTCGCCGAGCCCCACCGTGGTGGTGGCTCTCGGTCTCCTCACCGGCCTGGTCGTCGGCGTGGCCGGCGCGCTCATCCGGGACGCCTGCGACAGATCGATCAGGTCGACCAAGCAGTTGCGGCGCGCCGTGGCGGCCCCGGTTGTCGGGACGGTCGCCCGGGACGGGGAGGTGGGCAAGCGCCCTCTCCCGGACCCGACGGACCCCGCGTCTCCCCGAACAGAGGCGTTCCGCTGGATGAGGGCACAACTCCGGGTCCTCGATCTCGACCGGTCCGGCGGCGTGATCCTCGTGGCGGGCGCAGCACCTGGGGAGGGGCGGACCTCGACCGTGCTCGACCTGGCCGCCACGGCAGGGGCCGCCGGCTCCCGGGTCCTCGTGGTCGATGCGGACCTGCGGCGTCCGGCGGTAGCGACGCTGCTCGGCATGGCGCGGGCTCCCGGCCTGACCGAGGTGGTCTCCGGAGCCGTTCCCGTCGCCCACGCAATCCGGCCCGTCTCCAGGTCATTGGATGTGCTGACCAGTGGGGAACCTCCGTCGAGCCCCGCCGTCGTACTCGACTCTCCCGCCCTTCGGGCTCTCCTCGCCGACCTACGGAAACGATACGACCTCGTGTTCGTCGACTCGTCCCCGCTGCTGTCGGTCGCCGACGCGGCAGCCCTCGCACCGGTCGCCGTCGGAGCGCTCGTCGTCTGCCGCTACGGCTGGACCACGCGGGCTCAGGTCACGGAGGCCGCCGACCGCCTAACCTCGGTCTCGACGCCAATCCTGGGCACCGTCCTTACGGTGGTCCCCGAGCGGTCGAACGTCTCGCGGCAGCAGAACGCCTACCTCGACGGCGGGTCGGACCGCCGGGTCGAGGGCACCCGGCGCACGACCGCACCGGTGAGCGAGACGGTCGCGGCCGACGCCGCGCGCCCACCGCGGTCGTCGCGGGAGACCGTGGTCAACAACGCCCACTGGCGGCCGACCCCTTCTCCACGTGGTGCGCGCTAGCCCGCCGTGCTCGGTGCCCTGGGGGGACGGCGGCGTCGGCGCTCCGCGGAGTGCGCCTGGGCCGCGATTGGAGAGGGGGTCGACATGGCGTTGACGGTGCTCGTGGTCAGTTCGCTCCTGATCGTGCTCGCGACGCGTCCGGGCGGAAGCCGACCGTCCCGCCGTGGGCCCGCGTGGTGGTGGGCGTTCTCGGCGTTCGGCGTTCAACTGGTGTACCTGGGCCTGACGGCCGCGAAGGTCGTCGCCGAGGACAACCAGGTGATCGGCCAGCTGTCGCTGGCCCCGATGATCGTGGTCGGTGTCGTCGTCGCGGTGCGAGCGGCGAGGACCGGGGGCTCGGTGGCGATGGGCGCCCTGCTGTGCCTCGCACCGGTCGTCGTCACCTCGGCCTACATCCTGGCCGGCTACTCGCTGTTGTCTCCCGCGCAGGCGATCCTGATCTTCCTTGCCGCGGTCGTAGTGCCCCGCGCCGGCCACGACCGGGAGGAGATCCTCGACGCCCTGCGCTGTTCGCTCCGCGCCGGCGCCGCGACGCTCCTCGTCCTGGCGGTCGTCCGCGTCCCGACCCTGATCGGCGACTGCCGGTTCGACAAGTGCTCGTCGTGGGGGGGGCAGATCGGCGCCGCCGGCAGCGCCAACGCCCTGGGGATGTCGTTGGCGTTCGTCGGCGTCGTCGCGGTGATGGAGCTGCCCTGGTGGCGTGCCGGCGTCGTCCTCGGTTCGGTGTACCTGCTCGTCGATCTCTGCAGCTCGCGGTCCGCCCTGTTCCCGCTGGCTCTCGGGGCGGCCGCGCTGTTGGGTGAACGAGCTCTACGCGGCGGATCACTGGTCTCGGTGTGGCGGACGGTGACGTTCGTGGTCACCGGCACGTTCATCACCCTCATCGCGGTGCTG
>JAABVA010006022.1_pt1 | contig 10815 bp, 11 predicted proteins | sample 5560331 | NCBI WGS metagenome assembly JAABVA01 (sample SAMN12812661, study PRJNA571458) | rock metagenome | isolation source: Antarctica rocks | place: Antarctica: Victoria Land, Mt New Zealand sud | collected 2016-01-07 | reverse complement strand
CGCCTGCACGGGCACGTCCGGCGGTGGGCCTCAGGCCTGGCGCGGCCTGGCTGGACAGCGCGCCGCCGCAGCGGCCAGTCGGCGCGCAGGCCGCGGGTGAAGGCGCGCGGGGGCGGCCGAGCACCTGCTCGTAGCTCGTAGCTCGGGATGAGCTTGCCCTTTCTGTTGTTCGTGATCGCCTCGCCGCTCACCTCGACGCTGGGGCCCGTGCGCAGCGTGGCGCCGCCCGCGCCGCCGACCAGCACCACGTCGCCTGCGGCGCGTTGCCGGCTGTTGCATGTTGGCACAGTTGCAACCAGCACGCAGCACTGTGGCGGGAGTGGCCGCACCGAGCAGCTCCTGCAGCCGGCGCTGCGCCCACGGCAGCACGTCACGCTCCGCCCAGTGCCAGGCGTTGACGTTGGCGCCGTCGGCGCGCTCCTCGACGATCCACCTCTTGTCGCCCTCGCCCACCTTGGCCATAGCGCGAGGCGCTGGAGCAGCGTTCGCCTGGGCAGGAGCTGGATGATGCTTTACGTGCAAGCCGCGCGGCGAAGCGGCCCTTCAGCCGAGCAGGGCAGCACTCTTGCAAGCAGCCCACTGCACGCAGGCGATGCCGGGTTACTGGCACAGCGCGATTCTGCTCCTATGCAGGCACGTTCTAACAGTCAAAGCGTTGCAGCTGCTGTAGGCCTCTGACAGCCTCTGAAGGTCGATGAGAGTGACCGAGATGTCACCGAGCTCACCAAAGTCAATAACCAATGGCTGTTTTCGACAGACTGCGTGCCGAGTGCTGCCACATTTGCAGGGTGTGGCCGGGGTGTGGATGCGCCCGTACCTGCAAAACTGAGCTGACTCTCGTCTGCGTTGAGTGCGCACCTGCGTGCTGCCAGGCCCGCACTTAGGTCCAGTAAAGGGGGCTGTCACAATGCCATCGGCAGGCGCGCCGAGCAGCGCCAACGGGTCGCAAACCCACGTCATACCGGCCATCTCCGACGCCGTGTTTGGCACCCGCAGCTACACCCCCGGCGCCAGGCGCGCCTGCGCTCCGCAAGCGTGCTGCCGGCCTGCACACCTTGCCGCGGTCGCCCGAAGTGTGCGCCTGCGCCTGCAGGTACCAGGTGCCGCGCAAGGTGCCGCTGCGGATTGAGCCCAAGACGTTCTTCGGTGCGCTGCCCCGCACGAGACGCGCGGCGCGGCGAGCGGCGCAAGTTAATGCTCCCTGACCTAACTCACGGGAGAGCGCCTGCGCTAAGCCTGCACGCCTCGGCGCCGCAGCGAACGAGCGCACCTTCCTGTCGTGGGTCAGCATGGCGATCACCATCGGCGGCGTGTCGACGGCGCTCGTCGGCTTCCAGGGCGAGAAGAACGGCGGTGCGCCGCCGCCGCCCGCCGGCCTCCTCGCAGACCAGCCACAGTGTCGTGAGCGGGGCGGCCGGCGCGGCGCAGGCCACGAGAGCGGCCCCATCACGCCCGCGACCACCGACCTCATCACCGTGCTCCTCACGCCGGTGGCGATCCTGATGGTCATCTACGCGCTGTTCTGCTTCTACTGGCGCAGCGTGTTTATGAGGAAAAAGCAGGCGCGTCGCCCCGGCTGCTTGGCTGCCGCGCCCCGCCCGGCCGCGGGCGCGCTGACTGCTGACGCACGCGCACAGATGGGCTTTTACAACGACTACTGGGGCCCCGCGATCCTGTGCGGCCTGGTCATGCTGGTGCTGACCGTCATCATGGTCGTCGGGCTGGTCGAGGTGCTGTGGTACTGACCGCTGCGCCAAAGCGGGTCGCTTGCTTTTGTGAATGATAATGCGGGGGTGGGGTGCTGTGTGCGGCTGCACCAGCCACAGCATGCTGCGAGCTCGCACGGCGGCCTGGGCTATTGTAAATTACAAGCATGTGCACGACCTCCATGCACCTCCAACAGCTGGCTCAGGCCAGTGCCAGCTGCGCGCCTTGAGAGTAAGGTAAGCACAGCCGACTGCTGTGAGCGCCATTGTTCGGCCGTGGCTGCCCCTATACATGACCTCAAGTATAATACATGCAGCCGCGGCGGGCAGGGCCGCTGCTAGGCCGGCGCCCCCGGCCCCGGGACGAGCGCCAGGCAGGCGAGCAGGCGCTCGTGCGGCAGCAACCCCGCGTCGGACAGCAGCAGCAGGTGCGTCGCGAACGCCACGCGCAGGGCCGGCCGCGCGGCGAGCAGCGCCGCGTGCGCGCGCGCAAAGCCCTCGCACGCCGCCGGCACCTGCACGCCCACCAGCAGCATCGTTACGCATATGCGTCCTGCACTTGCACTCGTGGAGCGGCGCCTGCGCGACGCGCCGGGGCTCAAGCGGGTCCGAGGAGCCGCTGGGGCGCGCGCCTGCGAGTTGGCGTGGATGGGGTGCCTGCGCGTGTGGATGTTCCAATTCCACATCAGCTCCAGCTCCGCGTCGGCCAGGCCCCCGCCCGCCGCCACCACCTGGCGCTTGCTCCGCTCCTGCGCGCGCAGCAGCCGCGCCTCGTACTCCGCACACGGCAGCCGCCCGCCCCGGCCTGTGCCCGGGGCGGAGCGGTGGCGGCACTTATCTTGACTCCTCAGCTCGCGGTACAAACAGACGTGCTCCCGCTGGCCAAGCGCTCCAGCGCCAGCCGAGCTCAGGCAGCGCTCGCCGACCGACCCATCAGCACACATGCGCCGCACGAACACCGCCGATGCCGCACGCTTCACAACACGCGCGCCGGGAGCAGGCTGCGGAGGCAGGGCGGGCGTCATAGCTCCGCGCCGCGCGCCTTCCAGGCGGCCAGGTCGTCCTCGTCGTCGCTGTCGGGCGCGCCGCACGGGTCGGTGAGGATGGCGGCGACCTCGCGCTCGGTCATGCGCGCGCGCGTACGCGCGTGGTACAGGCGCTGGAAGCCCACCGCGCCGCCGCCGGTTGCCGCGGCGACGGCCACCGGCAGCGGCTGCTTGCGCTTCTGCGTCGACACAAGTGGCTGTGGATGTGGTGGTACACGAGGGATGCATCAGCACATTACCCTTCTACATCCGCCTCAACGCCAGTGCCCACACGGCGACGCGCCAGGGAGCGATAGCAGCAGAGCAGCTTCTGCAGCGCAGACAGCTGCGTGGGGCAACGCAAGTGCAGGTGCAAAGCGGCGAGCGGTGCCTGGCGGGTCAGACGGCGCAGGGGACGGTCCCTGTCTGACCCGGGCATGCACTCAGCACCACCCGTGCCTCCACCAGCTCTGCAGAGGGGCGCGCAGGCCGGCGCACCCGTACGGCCCAGGCATCCACCAGCCCGCGGCAGGTCACGATGCGCCTGGGCGCGCGCCGGCCGGGCAGCGACGCGAACATGCCGTCCGGCGGGCAGCCGCCCTGGGAGCACAGCTGCCGCATGCGCTGCCGCCGCTGCGCCGGCGGGCAGAAGAAGAACGTGGCCTGCGCGGCAGGGCCGCGCGCGTTGTGAGCGGGCCGCCGGGGCGGGCGCTATCGCAGCAGGGTGCCACGGCTCGAGCACTGGCCCGCTGTGTATGAGCAAGTGGGCCGTGACAGGCAGCCTCAGACAGGAGCGCGGCGCAGCTTGGGCGGCGCGTCCCCACCTGCCAGCTGGGGTAGCGCCGCCGGAACTCCGCTGACCAGGGCGCCAGGCCCGGGTGCAGGGCGGGCGCGGCGTCGCCGCCGCCCGCCGGCGCGGCCGCCACGCGCACCTCCACCAGGCCCTCGCCGCCCAGGGGGGCCGCGGCGCCGGCGAACTCAAAGCGCCGGTGCGACGCCTCCAGGTGCTCCAGCAGGCCCTGGCGCGAGTGGCGCCTATTTACTTGTGGCCGCGCCGGGCCGCCTGGCGAGCAGGCTGCGCGCCGCCGCGGGGCGCACGGCGAGGCTGCGGCAGCGCAGCGCGCAGAAGGCGCACGCGCAGGCCGGCGTGCGCTCCTCGGCGAAGCAGCCGTCCCCGAACAGGTACCGCCAGCGCACCGCGCCGGGCGCCGGCTCGCCGGGCGCGCCGCCGGCGCGCGCGTAGCAGAGCGTGCGGGGCAGGATGTACGGCTGCGCGGCGCGGCACGTCTATAAATTGGCCGGCGCGGCGCAGTCTCAGAGCGCCGCAAGCCGCGGGCGAGCCCACCCTTGTGGCTGCGCGCTCGGCGAGCGCGCTGTACAGCTCCACGTCGCGGACGAACACGTAGAAGCCCGCCGCCGCCCGCCGGCGCTCCGCCAGCGCATCGTCCCGGCCGGGCTCCTCCTGCGCCGAGGCGGGGCGGTCGGCGGACATTGATCGGCGAGGCGATCAATGATCGCCCCGTGCGCTCGCAGCGCGCAGGCAGCGTGTTGACGCCGCACCGCGGCTGCGCCGACAGCCTGCGACGCCGTCTCCCTTGGTTGCCAAAGCGCCTGAACGGGGACGGGGAATTGGCGGACGGTGCGCCCAGGTCCACTGAGCGCAGACTCTGGTGATGAAAGGGGGGGCCGGCCGCGACCGGTGTCGCTGCAGGGGAGCTGAGCGGTGACAATGTTCAGTACTCAGGCTAGATAGGCAGGATCGCACCTGCGGTGCGCAAGCTCGCTCGCATGACTCATGGCGCAGAAAACCTCGGAGGTGCCCTAGAGGCACTGGTTCGGATTAGCTGTTGCCAGGTCAGCATTGCTAGGCGCCGTTGAACTTTAGTTATATACTCACGTTGCAGCACTCTCATTCATTTCTCCGCAGTCAGTCTTTCTAAAACACATACCGGCAATGCAGGGCTCCGCAAAACGCAGCGTGCTGGACCTGGCCCCGCAGGAGCTGAGCGGGAAGGTCGCGCTGGTGCGCGTGGACCTGAACGTGCCAATGGAGGGTAGCCGCGTCACCGACGACACGCGCATCCGCGAGGCCGTGCCCACGATCAAGCACCTGCTGCGCAGCAACGCGCGCGTGCTGCTGGCCAGCCACATGGTGCGTGCGCCTCGCGCCGCGTGACCACGCCCGCCCTGCTGCACGAGGCAGAGCTGTGAGGGCGCCTGCGCGTGCGCAGGGGCGGCCCAAGGCGCGCGAGGAGAAGTACAGTCTGTCGCAGCTTGTGACTCACCTCGCCGCGGCGCTCGGCACCGAGGTGCGCGCCCGCCTGCTCTGTGCTTTCTCGCCGCGTCAGCGCCAGTGCACCGTGCTGCCAGCCACTGTGCAGCCAGGCAGCAAACTGTTGCTTCGAAGGTCACGCGTCCCGGTCAGCATATGCCTCCGCCCAACCGCCCGCATCTGCGCGGCCGCAGGTGCAATTCGTGGACGACTGCATTGGCTCCAAGGTGGCCAGTAGGGTTGACGCGCTCCGACCTGGCCAGGTGCGGTGCAGTGCCGCCGTCGGCATATGCTAGTAACTTATAAGCGGCTTGTACCAGTGGTCCCCACTCACCCTGCGCCGCGCTGTTGTGAGACCTGCCTGCGGCGCAGGTCCTGCTGCTGCAGAACACGCGCTTCTATGGCGCAGCGGAGACGCACAACGACCCAGAGTTTGCTGCTCAGGTGCGTGCTTGTTCAAGTTTGTATCCACCAGCTGGCCAGATTGACTTGATGCGTGTATTAGTGCCTCGTCAGTTTGCTTACCGTGCCGGCGCCGCCTCACGCCTCGTCCGCGCGCGCAGCTGGCCGCGCCTGCGGACCTGTTTGTGAACGACGCGTTTGGCTGCGCGCACCGCGCGCACGCCTCCACCGCCGGCGTCGCGCGGTTCCTGGCGCCCGCCGTCGCCGGCCTGCTCCTGCAAAAGGTGCGGGCACTCACGTTGTCGAGGTTTGTCCTACTCAGGGCGAGCAGGCTCCCTGGCAAGCAGGGCTGCTCCCGAGCGATGCTGACTCGCAGCCGCTCGGCGCCGCTAGGAGCTGAGCTTCCTGAGCGCCGTGGTGACCGCGCCGGCGCGCCCCTTTGTGGCCGTCGTGGGCGGCAGCAAGGTGTCCTCCAAGATCGCGGTGCTGGAGTCGCTGCTGCGCAAGTGCGACAAGCTCATCATCGGGTGCGCCGCCGCCGCTCGGCCCCCTCTTCCGCGACGGCCCCGTGCCGCTCTGCTCCGCGAGCGCAGGCCGACAGGGCGCGGCGCCCATAGTATTATGATTGTTTTGGGGGACATCGGCGAGCCCTTTGCATTTGTATGAAATGTTCTTTAAGGTGTCCGTTTTGGACCGTCTCGACCTGGTCATGCACATCAAACCGATCCAGTTCCCCGCGCGCGCAGGGGCGGCATGGTGTTCACGTTCCTGGCCGCGCGCGGGCTGCCGGTCGGCGCCAGCCTGGTGGAGGCCGACAAGGTCGACATCGCGCGCGAGCTGGAGGCCATGGTGCCACCCCCGTCCTGACCGCGCAAACCCGCTCTTGCTCTTGCGTGACTGCTGCACATACCGCTGCCTGCACATGCGCATGACTGTCGCCGCTGTGTTTTCCTCGGGGCTCTGCCCTGACAAAACCCCCTTGTATGTCCGGCGCCGGGCGGCCGCTGCCCGGCATGCGCTGACGATTATGCGTGCTCCTGCAGGCGGCTGCGCGCGGCGTGCAGCTGCTGCTGCCGCAGGACGTGGTGGTCGCGAGCCGCTTCGCGGCGGACGCGCCCTCGCGCGTCGTGGCCGCCGAGGCCATCCCCGACGGCTGGATGGTGCGCAGCCGGCCGCACTCTTACAGACCTTTTTATAGACCCTGGCGCTAGAGGCAGCGCGACCTGCATGGCGGCCGCAGGCGCACATGCGCTGCCGGGCATGCACTGTCTGAGGCAGAGCATCATTGCGTGGTTGATCACAAGGCGCCAACTGGGCCGCGGCCGCGCAGGGCCTGGACATCGGCCCGGACTCGCTCGAGGCGTTCACGGCGGCGCTCGCCGGCGCGCGCACGGTGCTGTGGAACGGGCCCATGGGCGTCTTCGAGTGGCCGCGCTTCGCGGCGGGCACGACCGGCGTCGCGCACGCGCTGGCCGACCTCACCGCCACGGCGCGCGCCCGCCCGGCGCCGCCTGTCGACTTGACATGCTTGTCGCCCGGGCGCTCAGGCCCGTGCCGCGGATGGCCCAGGACAGGCCTGTCAGCGTGTGTGTGCCGACCGTTACAAGTCCAAGCGCAGCAGGAAGAGAGCGACATGCAACGGTCCCTCGTGAGTTGCGCAGCCCGCGCGCGCAGGGCTGCACGACGGTCGTCGGCGGCGGCGACTCGGTGTGCGCGGTGCACCAGGCGGGCCTGGCGGAGAGGATGAGCCACATCTCCACCGGCGGCGGCGCCAGCCTGGAGCTGCTGGAGGGCAAGGTGCTGCCGTGCGTCGCCGCACTCGACGCCCAGGCCCCGCCGCCGGTGCGCACGGCCGCCCGCTCCCCTGACCCTATGGCTGCTGCGCACGGTGTGGCGCTTTCGCGTTGAGGTATGCGTGCGCAGTGCTGGCCGCCAGCGCGACGCGGACATGCTGCACCCAGCGCATGCCCGCGGCCTCTGCTCATTTAAAGAGTGTACAGGTTCAGGCTCTCGACCTAGTTGTGCAGTTTGTGCTGCGAGCTCTGGGTGCGCGCGCGCTGAGCGTGGAGCCTGCGGGTGCCTCGATGAACCGCCTGCACCGCCCTGACGCTCGCGCGTGCGGCGCAGCAGCCGAGCACGCTGGCGCTGGTGAGGCAGTGCGTCTACAACCACTCGCTCGGCGCGCTGCTCGGGCTGGGCGAGTGGCTGCTGCACCGTGAGGCGCCCGCCGGCGGCGCCGCGGGCAAGCCCGCGCCCTCCGACCTGCGGCGCACGAGCAGCCGCACGCAGCTGGCGCGCGTGTGAGCGCGGCGCGCGCGTGCCGGCCCCCACACTGGCGTCCTGGCCAAGCCTTTCGGCTTTCAGATGCAGCTCAGGGAGTTTACTCAGGCCGGCAACTGCCGCGGGCGTGTGTGCGCCGCGGTGTTTCGCGGCGCGTAGGAGGACTTTCATTCCGTGTCAACTAGCCAGCACTGTCATGACTGCTAGGAGGCACTGCGCATGCCGCCAGGAAGTACAACGCCCCCTGTTGAGCTTGGGCTGCAGATTTGGTGTTCTTAGATTTGGTGTTCTTGGCTAGGAGCGCTTTGGTTTTGCTAGGAAAAGGGTCATGCGTGCGCTCGGCGGGGCGCCCTCGCCGCGCTGTAGGCGCCGCGGCGCAGGGCCCCGGCCGCCCGCTTTGGTAGAGGGGCGCCCCTTGGCGCCCTGCCTGTTTAGGGTCTGTGTGCACTGCAGACTTGCTGGCCGTGCGCTGCGGGCTCTCTCTCGAGCTCGCAGTGCCGGCGTGGGTCTCCCCCGCCCCGGCTTTCGGCCGGGGTGGATCACTCCTGCATGCTGCGTGGCGGCGACGACTAGGTCGCCGCTGCCATGCGTTCGAGTCGCGTCTAGGCAGTGTTAGCGCACTGGGTCAGCTCCGCGGCGCACGCGCAGCGGCTGGGCACAGCTCTGCAACGAACGCGCAGCGGGTAAACAGACCGCTCTGAAGTAGAGGGTCAGGAAGCAGGCTTCCGTGCAGGCTATGGCAGCATGGGCAGGCCTGCTGGCCCCGTAGTTTAGCGCTGGTGTGGCGTCTGGTGGCGCGTGATGCGTACAGGAGTCTTATGTACATACAGCAGCTCGGCAGGCGCCAAGCTGTGCTAGGCTTAGGCAGGCGCCAAGCTGTAGGAGACTGTGGTGCACAGCTACGTCCCCAAAACCAGCAATTCATATCACCATCAGCAGGCAGCGCCGGCGCGGGCCAGCGACCCCGGCGTGCCGGCAGCGCCTCAGCTCGCCTTCTTCTCTGCTGCAGAGACGGCGGGCGCGCGCGCTTGTACGGCCGCGTCCAGCGCGCGCAGGCGCTCCAGCAGCGGCGGGTGGCTGTGGTGGTACAGCGAGAACAGGGGGTCCACATTCTGCGAGCTGCGGTTGGTCGCGTCCAGCCGCAGCAGCGCGCCGCGCAGCTCCGCGCCGTGCCCCAGCCCCGCCGCAAACCTGCGCGCACAGCCTGGGCTCACGCATGGAACCTAGTCGAACCACACATACATACGTGCGGCAGCGCTCGCATGCGGTCGCGCTGACAACGCCGCATGGTTGGCAGCCATGATGTCGAGAGCGAGACAGCAAGCGCTCCCTTGCTGAACAAAGGCACGGCTGCCCGACCGGGCAGCGCGCGCGCGGCTGGGCAGCGCGCGCGGGGCCGGGGCCGCGCCTGTCCGCCTGGAACTCAAACGCCCGCGACACCAGGTTCATGAGCAGCGCGAGCACCTGCCGGCGCCGGCGCGCCGGGTCAGCGCGCACGCCCGCACGCCGCACGAGGCCGCACACGGATGGGGGCAAGCGGCAGGGCTGCCTGGAGCGGGGCGCGCGAGCGCCGGCCTTGCACCAGCGGCCGATCATGACACGAGTGGTGCGAGCGGGGGGGCGCGCCTCCTCCAGCGGCGCCGAGATGAACTGGAACAGCATGAACGCGATGACGGCCGGGCGCGCGTCTCGGAAGCCGAACGACGCGAACAGCGCCGGCGACGTGCGCACCGCCGCAAACAGCGAGAACGACAGCAGCAGGTGCGCCTGCATCAGCGCCATGTTGCGCAGCGTGTGGCCCAGCTTCCAGTGCCCTGCGCGCGCCGGCCCGGGGGGGCGCCGTCGGGGCGCTTCCGGACACGGGCGTGCGAGCTCATGGACGGTCGCCTGCTGAAGCAGCAGCGTTGCAGTGATCATGCGCATGCTGCATGTGCACAGAGCCGCCCGCCTCATGCGGCCGCGTCTGCCGGGCCCCTGTGGAGCCCCGCGCCCGGCGGGGGCTGCGTGGGGTGAACCATGCGGGCGGGGGGCGCGCCCAGCTCGTGCGCCAGCACGGCCACGACCTGCGCCTCGCTGCACTGCTCGATGAGCGTGTCGAAGAGCACGACGCGCTTGTTCCGGCCCATGCCGTACATGTACGCCTGCGCGCCAGGCCGCGCGGCTTGCCGCCGGGCGGGGTGCGCAGCCGCTGGCACGGCGGGCGGCGCTGCGCGCATGCGCTCGCACAGCGCGGGCGCGTGCCCCAATGCTGCTCGGCGTCAGCACCGGGTGCGGCTATTTGGCCGCGCAGGAAGCGCAGCCGCATGTGCGCTTGACGAGGGTGCGCCTGCGGGCAGGGGGGCGCACGTTGCTGTGCGCGCTGCGCGTGGAGCCGTCCACCACGTACAGCTTCTTCAGCGGGAAGTCCAGGGACGAGGCCAGCTCCTCTATCTCCTGCCTGCAAAGCCCCAGGCGCCTCGACGGGCGATACAGCCTCCATCGTCCGATCAAAACGTGCTCTTTCAGAAGCAAGCTCAGCCGCGAGCTGCATCATGAGACCAAGCAAGAATTGCTCTCCTGTTCGGGGGGATGAGGAATAGTCATGTGCACAGTCATACGCGCATGCGCCCAGTGCGCGCCTCAGCGGGCCCGGCGGCAGCGCGTCGAACTTGTTGAACAGCGGCGCGATGAGCACCGGGTAGACGGTGAGCGCCGCCAGCTGCACGCCGAACATGAACGCCCAGAGCGCAAACGGCAGCCAGGGCCCCGTGTGCAGCAGGATCCAGGTGACGCCCGCGACCAGCGGCGGTATGAGCACCAGCGACAGCGCGGCCTGCGCGCCGGGCGGGGCACGGCTCGCATGCGGACGCGCTGCTGCGCGGCCGCATGCATGCATTGCGCTTTGCGCCCACGCACACGCAGCGCATGGCACAGGAGTGGGCATGTAGCGCGCAAGCATGCATGTGCTGGGCGGCCTTGCCAGCTTAAAGTGTGCGTCCGCCCCCCAAAGACGGCCCGAGCGCTGCGCTCGTGCCCGGGCAGCACCTGCTTGAGCTGGTCAGTGAAGAACAGCCGCGGCGTCTGCTTGTTGAAGCCGTGCCGCTGCTCGACCACAAAGACGTCCCACAGGCTCCACGGGATGCCCAGCAGC
>JAABVA010006020.1_pt1 | contig 10818 bp, 10 predicted proteins | sample 5560331 | NCBI WGS metagenome assembly JAABVA01 (sample SAMN12812661, study PRJNA571458) | rock metagenome | isolation source: Antarctica rocks | place: Antarctica: Victoria Land, Mt New Zealand sud | collected 2016-01-07 | reverse complement strand
ATGGGGGAGCGCAGTGCGGGAAATCCGCACGCTGCGTTCGATGTGGCGGGGGCTGGAAACGTGGCTTGGTCGGAATGCTCCGACCGCAGTCGGCGCGCCAGTCCCCGACCCTACCACCGACGAGGCGATCGCTGCGTGGGCGGCCGAGCCGCGCACGACTCGCGGTGGGCAGCCCCTGTCAGCTTCGCTGACATCACTCCGTGGGATCGCTGCGCGATGGTATTCGCCGCTCGCCATCCTGACGTCGCTCACCTTGCGCGCGGTGTTCCGCCTGGCCTACCGGCAAGCCGAGGGCCTGCTCGGCTCTGTCATCGGCCTACTCGGCCTCAGCTTGCGCGTGACCACACCACGTTGAGCCGGCGTGCGGCGACACTGGACGTGCCGCGGCCGGGGAACGCCGATGCTGGCTGGCAGCGAGCCCATGCACCTGCTGGTGGACAGCACGGGCCTGAAGCTGTGCGGCAAGGGAGAGTGGCTGCTCGAGAGGCATGGGACGGCAACACGCCGGTCGTGGCGCATGCTGCACCTGGGCGTGGACGCCGAAACCGGCCGGATCGTGGCGTCGACGCTGACCCGCAAGGATATGGACGACGCGTCCCAAGCCGGTCTCTTGCTCGACCAGGTCGCAGGGGCCGTGGCGTCGTTCACCGGCGACGGCGCCTATGACCAGGATCGCGTTTACGACAACGTCACCCAGCGCCATCCTGACGCGGCCGTGGTTGTCCCGCCACGCGCGACCGCCGTGCCGAGCGATACGGCCGAGAGCGCACCGACGCAGCGCGACGGCCACCTGCAGCACGTCGAACCGAGAGGTTCGCCGGACATCGCCGAGCATGGGCGCATGGCGTGGCAGAACGCGTCTGGATACAACAAGCGCGCCCGGGTTGAAGCCGCCATGAACCGATGGAAGCAGGTCATCGGCGACGAGTTGCGCGCGCATACGGATGAACGCCGGGCGACCGAGGTGGCGGTCGCCGTCCACGCGCTCAACCGCATGCTGGATCTCGGACGCCCAAGCTACGTCCGCGTCGCCTGACCCCAGGCGGGGTTGGGGTCAGTGCGCCCGTAACCCTGATCCCTGCACCACGCTGACGTCGGCCCGACACACTTTGTCCCACAAAGAGTAGAACCGAAAAGCCGGTTCAGCCTTAGCTTTCGCCTGCAGCGAGTGCTGTAACGTCCGAACCCTTTCGAGCGGAGTTGCTGGGCCATCGGCCAATCTCCGGGGTCTCGTCACTTTGCTCGCCTGTCGCAGGTCAGGGCCCCTTCCCTCAGCCGGCATTACCCAGCGTCCCTGGCATTATGGACCCATCCGCCATCTGCCCCAGCCGGCGCTGGCCCTCACGGGTTCGCCGTTGACCCGCCGGTTGCCAACCGTGGTCGCCGGGACAGCCTTCCCTTGTTGCGCACCGATGCTCTGCCATACGTGCTGCCACCTTTACCCCGGTGAGACCGTCAGGTGCGTGTCTCGCTCGCTTGCCTGACGACGGCCGCCTTCCCGTTCCACTGGCGGGTCGGCTCTCACATTGATCCTTTCGAGGCCTCGTTGGTGTTCGCTTGTGCTGCGGCCCGTATGACCGGCTGATCCCCAAAAGGGACCTTTTCCCGAAGTGCTTCGAACCATTCGTCGCCTCCTGATCCGCCCCGGGCGCTTCCGGCTGGAGCGAGAGTTGCCGGGTGGGATTTGCACCCACGTCATCAGTGCACCTTGGCAAGGCACACAATGGAACAAGATCGAGCACCGCCTGTTCTGCCACATCACCCAGAACTGGCGCGGCAAGCCGCTCACAAGCCGGCTCGCGGTCGTCGAACTGATCGCTGCGACCACGACCAAAACGGGCCTGGCCGTCAGTTGCGAACTCGACGAGAACAGCTATGCCAAGGCGATCCGGGTCACCGATCAGGACATGGCTACGCTCAATGTCGAAACCGATCCCGGGCACCCCGAATGGAACTACATAATCAAGCCAGACACGAAACAGTAATTGCCGAGAGAGTCCTTAGCTTGTTCTATACAAATATTACAATAGCAGCGCTGCTCCTGAACCGAGCAGAAGTAACAAGACAACCGTGCGGAACCGCCGTTCGTCGAGTCTGCCGAAAACCCACAGACCGCTCAGCGTGCCGGCCAGGAAAGCGGGGCTGCACAGCAACACGAGGACGAGCGACGTCGACGAGAACAGCCCCGCTGCGCCACCATACGCCAAGGCGAATGCCTGCACGATTAGGATGAAAGGCTGATATACGCCTCGCTGCTCCTGCCGGGACCAAGCGCGGGCGCCGCACCAGATCGTTGGCACAATCCCGGATAGGCCGGCATATCCGCCCATTGTCCCGCCGATCAGGCCAGCCATCGCATCCGCCGCGCGACCGCCGAACGTCACCGGTTGCGGCTGGCGCCGGACCAAGCCGTGCAAGCTGAACGCGACCAGGACGAGGCCGATCGTGATGCGGAAGGCATGCGGGTCGGTGAACCGCAGCAGGGTGGCTCCGATTGGCACGCCGGTGACGCCAGCCGCCAGGAACGGCCAAAGCCGCTGCCAATTAATTCCGCGCTGCACCGACAGCAGCGAAAGCGTCTGCGTCATGATGCTACCCACCAGGATCAAGGGGACGATGACATCCGCGCTCGCCAGCGGCAGCATGAGCGCTGCTGCGACGGCCGCGAACGCAAACCCAGCGATGCCGGACACCAGTGCCGCGACGAAGGCGGCCAGCACGATCAGCAAGAGGTTCGGGAGCGATCCGGATGCCAGCAGGTGGTGCATCATCGCCTGGTCCGCCGTGCGCCTACCCCGTTAGACTGCCGGAACCGCGACCTGGCTCGTCCGATACCTCAGATGCCCGATCGTCACTGCGTCGACGGCGGCGGCGTCCAGGCGCGGGATGAATCCGGCGGACAACACGATTGCCCCCTCTTGCACCGGCATCGGCTGCTCCAGCAGGCCGCGGTGCTGTTTCAGAAAGCCAACCATCTCCCCGGCGGTATCCAGCATCTTCGCCGCAACGCACGCCTCCATCCAGCAACCGACCTCTGTCGCCACACCGTTGCCCAGGACCGGGGCGATCCCCAGTGCCCTAATGCGCGCCAGCGCCCGTTCCAGCGCATCGACGCTGCCCAGTTTCATTAACTTCAGCTTAATGATGTCCGCCACTTGGAGCCGGGCAGCTATCTCCACATCGTCCATGGTGTAAATCGATTCGTCCAGCATGATCGGTACGGTCGCCACCCGTTTCACCGCCACCGCCGCGTTCCAGTCGCCGGCCCGGCAGGCCTGCTCGAAAAGCTCGATCCCGTCCGGCTCAAGGCCGCCCGCGAAACGGCAGCCGTCCTCGGTCTTGTAGCCCTGATTCGCATCGACGCGGATCATCGCCTTGCCCCGGAGCAGCCGCTGCACCTGGCGCACGCGGGCTAAATCGTCGTCGACGTCCCATCCCACCTTAACCTTGATCGTACGGTAGCCGGCCTGCAGCAGCCCCTCGACCTCCGGCTCCACGCGGGCAGGGTCGGTCGTGTTGACGATGCCCAGGACGGGTACCCGGCAATCGCCAGGTGCCAGGGTGGGATGACCTCGGGCCATGTCGCAGGCCGTGCAGAAGGCGCTCACCGTGAAGGGGTTCGCCACCAGCCAGTCGCTGAGGGCTGCGGGAACCCGGTCGGCGTCCAAGCCCAGCAGGCGCGGCGCGATGTCGCGGGCCGCCGTCCAGCACTGGTCCATTGTCTCGTCCGTGTAGCCCGTTAGAATCGTCCCGTCGCCCTGGCCGCTCCGGCCATCGGCCAGCCGGACTTCGACTAATAGCGTGTTGAACGCCAGGACCGTGCCGAACGAGAGCTTGTAGGGCCGGCTTAACGGCACATCCAGTAGCCGAATATCGACCATTTCGATCAAGGCCATGAAATCTCTCCTTTGCGACAGGTGCGGGGCGGCGGAGGGCGTCAGACATTGAGCAACAGCTTGCCCTGCGTCCTGCCGGCCTCCAGATAGGTATGGGCCGCCGCGGCCTCGGCCAACGGATATTCCCTGTCAATGGTGAGCCCCAGCCGGCCCTCGCCATACAGCTGGAACAGGTCATCCGCCCGGCCCTGGATCTCCTCGGCCGACGCCATGTAGTCGGCAAGATGCGGCCTGGTGAAGAAGACCGACCCCGCCTCAGCCAGGGCAAGCGGCTCGATGGAGGCGACCCCCCCGGAGCTGGCGCCGAACAATACACACAGACCGCGGCGCCGCACGCTGCGGATGCTGTCCAAGATCGTATCGCGGCCAACAGAGTCATATACAACGTCCACGCCCTGGCCCTCGGTCAGCCGGCTAACCTCGTCCCGGAAACTCGTCTCGCGATACAGGATGCAGTGATCCGCACCTCGTTTCGATGCGATCCGCGCCTTCTCGGCCGAGCCGACCGTCGCAAGCACCCGGGCGCCCCGTGCCTTCGCCAACTGCACCAGCACCTGGCCGACGCCGCCCGCACCGGCATGCACGAGGCAGGTCTGGCCAGGCGCGAGCGGAAATGCCGAGTGGCTGAGGTAATGCGCCGTCGAGCCCTGCAACATAAGCGCGGCGGCAACCGGTAAAGGGATGGCCTTCGGGACGAGGACGAGTTTCCAAGCCGGGACTGCGACTAGTTCCGCATAGCTGCCGCGGGCCAGGCAGAATGCAACCCGGTCACCGGGCCGGAGATGGGTCACCCCATCCCCCACCGCCTCGACGACGCCGGACGCCTCCATGCCGATCACCATCGGCAGCGGCGTCCGATAAGTGTGCGACTGCGCATAAGTGCCGTTGCGCATGTAGACGTCGATGAAGTTCACCCCAGCATGGCGGACACGAACCGTCGCCTCGCTCGGCATCGGTTGTGGGGCTGCGACCTCGGCCAATACGCACGCTTCCGGCCCACCAAACGCCGCGATACTGATTGCCCGCATTAATTTCCCCCGCTACGGGCCAAAATGGCGGGCGCGATAATGGGCCGCCGTCATCTGGCTGACAGAATCAGTATGTCGTTCGCTTCCATTGTCGAAAATTAGCTGGAGCGTTCAAGCGCCGGAAACAGGACGGAGGCGGAGGCTCCTCCGCCTCATGCGTCCGAGATTGGGGAGGAGAATCGAGATGAGAACCCGCTGGACGGTCCTGGCCGCGATGCTAGCGTGGGTGTGCCTACTGCCCGGCACCGCGACCCGGGCGGAGGACTACCCTGTTCGGCCTATTACCTTCATCGTGCCTTGGGGCTCCGGAGGCGGCGCAGACCAGATTGGACGGGTTGCCGCCCGCCTGTTGGAGAAGGAGCTCCACGTCTCGCTCCCGGTGATCAACATCCCGGGCGCCACGGGCCAGACCGGTCTCGTGAAGCTGCTGACCTCACCGACCGACGGCTACACGATCGAGCTCATGACTGCGGATACTTTTGCCCTGCAGATCGTGCAAGCGCCCCGGTTCAGGCTGGAGCAGCTTGAGCTGCTCGGCGTCCTAATCCAGCAGCAATCTGGCCTGTTCGTGACGCAGGACAGTCCGTTCAAGACCTGGGAGGACGTCAAGCAGACGGCGCAGGAGAGGGCACTCAAGGTCGCAATCACCGGTTTTGGCAGTCCCGACGACCTGTCCATCGGCTTTCTCCGATCCCAGGGCCTCAAGCTGACGCCCGTGCCGTATCCGGAGCCTGGCTTGCGCTACTCCTCGGTCATGGGCGGCCAAGTGGACCTACTCTATACCCGCCCCGGCGACATCAGGGGTCTGGTTGACGGCAAGCAGGTGCGCCCCTTGATGTTCTTCAGCGACCGGCCGGTGGCCGAGTATCCGGACACGCCGTCCGCACGCCAGCTCGGCTACGACGCAGCCCTGCCGCAGTTCCGTATCCTGGTGATGCGGTCCGGCACGCCGCCTGACCGGGTGCGGCAGCTCTCGGCCCTGCTAGAACGGGTCGCGGCGGACCCTGAGTTCAAGGACCAGCTTGGCCGGCAGATGGCCGACACCGAAGGGTTCATCCCGGCATCCGGTGCCGAGGCCTATGTGCAGGACTGGTTGCGCAAGGCGAGCCAACTCGCCGCCTCAAAGGCGAAGTAGGTGCACGGATGAGCACCGCGGAACAGGCTGTTCCTGCCATGCCCGGAACCACGCCGGCCAAGTCGCCAGGCATGACGGTCTTGGCGGAGTTAGGTCCCTACGCTGTCCTGCTGGCCGGATCGGTCTGGTTTTGGACGATGGCGGACGGGCTCAAAGGAGGCTCGGCCGGCGCCGGGCTCGGGCCGGCCACTTGGCCAAAGCTCGTCATCGGTGCACTAGGCGCCGTCTGCGGCTACGAACTGCTGCGACGCCTGCTTGCCCTGGTGCCGGGCCGCCATTCCGTGCCGCCAGCCGGTGACGACCTGACAGGGATCGAAGCGGCGGAGGTGGAGGAGGCTGGACCTGCAGCACCGGTCTGGGGCGCGATCACGGCCAGCATCGTCTATCTCCTATTGTTCGAGCAGGTCGGATTCGCGCTCGACACCTTCGCCTTCGTGCTCGTCCTGATGTGGCTGGGACGCTTCCGGCGCTGGCCGCTGATGCTGCCGATCAGCGCGGGCCTCACGCTCGGCCTGCTGTACGTCTTCATGAAGCTCGTGTTCGTGCCCCTGCCGCTCGGCGCCGGACCGTTCTCTGCATTCAGCCAGGCGTTGCTGCGCATCCTTGGCATCCATTGAGGAGCTCGGCATGGAGAATATCCAGAGCCTGGTGATCGGCTTCGCCCACGTCATGTCCGTTGCCAACCTCGTCGCCATGATCATCGGGCTGGTGATCGGCATGGCGGTGTCCATCATGCCCGGCCTCGGCCTCGTCATGGGCGTCGTCATCGCGCTGCCGTTCACCTACACGATGAGCATCGAGCCCTCGATTATCCTGCTCACGGCCATCTACATGTCTGGGACCTACGCCGGCTGCTTCACCACCATCCTCTACCGGATCCCGGGCGAGCCAATGGACGTGCCGATGCTGGGGGACGGCTACGGCATGACGAAGCGTGGGGAGGCCGCCAAGGCACTTGGCTGGGCTCTGATTGCGGCGCTGATCGGCGGCCTGGTATCCTGCACCGTCATGTCCACCCTCGCCGTCCCGCTCAGCCGGCTGGCCCTCAAGTTTGGGGCGCCAGAGTACTTCGCGGCCGTGTTCTTCGGCTTGACGACTGTCGTCGCACTCGCCGGGAAGTCGCTCGCGAACGGGCTGATCAGCATGTTCCTGGGCATCCTCGTCTCGACTGTGGGTGTGGACAGCACCTATGGCGCGGACCGGTTCACCTTCGGTAACCCAGTGTTGATGAACGGCATCCCGTACGTCATGGTCCTGGTCGGCATGTATGGGCTTGGCGAGATCCTGGCACGCATCGGCCGTCCGGCGCTCGCGGCCGGGGTGGAGGAGAAGCCAGCCGCCGCCACGCGCCTGCCGTCGCTGTCCGAGATCTGGGCGCTGCGCCCAACGATCGCGCGCAGCACGCTGCTCGGTGTCGTGCTGGGCGCGGTGCCCGGCGCCGGGGCGACCATCACGTCCTTCGTCTCGTTCGGGATCGAGAAGCAGTACGGTCGCTATCGGGCCGAGATCGGCACCGGCCGGCCGGAGGGGATCGTCGCAGTGCAGATCGCCTCGACCGCATCGGTTGCCGGCCACATCGTGCCGCTGCTTACCCTCGGGATCCCCGGCAGCGGCGCCACGGCGGTGATCCTGGCCGCCTTCCTGCTGCACGGCGTCCAGCCCGGACCCTTCCTGTTCCAGAACACGGAGTCCGCACAGCTTGTCTACACTATTCTCGCGTCAATGTTCGTCGCCGTGCTGGGGATGTGCCTGATAAGCTTCTTCTGGATTCGCGTCGTGATCCGCGTGCTGCGCATCCCGCAGGGCGTGCTGGCCGCGGTCGTCGTGATGTTCGCGCTGGTGGGCGCCTACGCGGACCGCAGCAGTGTGTCCGACATGTGGGTCATCGTTGCGTTTGGCGCGCTGGCCTACGTGCTGGAGTGCATCCGCTTCCCGGTCTCGCCCATGGTCCTGGGCGCCATCTTGGGTCCGATCGCCGAGGATAACTTCATCCGCAGCATGATCGGCTTCGACAACGACTGGACCGTGTTTTTCACCCAACCGATCAGCGGCTCGCTGATGGCGCTGTCGCTGCTGTCGCTGGGCTATCCGGTCCTGCGGTCCTATCGCGCCCGGCGCAGGCAAACGCGGCAAGTAATGGCCGGGGCCGTCATGGACAGCGGGACCGGGTAGTCCGCGATCGCGCCACTCTTGTCGGTCTGGTATGCTCGGCCCAGACCGAATCAGCCCCGGGAACCACTTTGCGCGAATACAGCCTCCATATGGACCTGTCGCTTGACTCGGCGCTACCGCCAGCCCACTTGGCGCAGCTCGCTGCGGCCGGCCCGATCCGGGATCTTGTCCGTGGTGACCTAATCTACGGCCAGAGCGAGGCCGCCGAGCACGTCTACCTGCTCATCCACGGCGGCGCCAAGACGTTTCTCATTAACTCCAGCGCTCAGGAGGCGCTGCTGCGGATCCACCTGCCGGGCAGCCTGCTGGGCTTGACCGCGCTCACGTCCGCCCGCCTTCGGGACGCCAGTGCGATCGCGATCGAGCCGTCCCGAGTCGTGGTCATCCGGCGCGAAGTCATCACTCGCATGATCAGGTCGGACGCGGAACTCGGGCTGTTCGTGATCCAGCTATTGCTGGACCGCATGAGCGACTTCCACCTCCGGGTCGGCGAACTGCAGGCGAACCGAGTGGAGCAGCGCCTCGCGCGTGCCCTGCTCTCGCTCAGCCGGCCCGACCCAGACACCGACCAGCCCAGCAGGCATGTCGGGATCGCGCTAACCCATGAGGAACTGGCGCAGATGATCAACACGCGCCGGCAGACCGTGACCGCAGCATTGAACCGCTTCGCCGAGCTAGGGCTTTTGAAGCGCATCGACCGTCGGCTTATGGTCACGGACCGGACCGGGCTGGCCTGCCTATTGCCGGAGTAGGACAGCGTGGTGCAGGGATCAGGGGTACGGGCGCACTGACCCCAACCCCGCCTGGGGTCAGGCGACGCGGACGTAGCTTGGGCGTCCGAGATCCAGCATGCGGTTGAGCGCGTGGACGGCAACCGCCACCTCGGTCGCCCGGCGCTCATCCGTATGCGCGCGCAGCTCGTCACCCATCACCTGCTTCCATCTGTTCATGGTGGCTTCGACCCGGGCTCGCCTGTTGTATCCAGACGCATTCTGCCACGCCATGCGCCCGTGCTCGGCAATGGGCACCGTCAACTTGTTGGACTGAGGTCGCGATCGCCTGCGATTTGGACGGCGTGCCCGTGGTTACGCCGCAGCGGCGACGCCGGTGACCTCGGCCCAAACCTGAAAGGCTCGGAGGCGAGCGGCTCGATACTGGACGGCTGGAACGTGGTGGCGGCGGAGCAGGAAGAGGTTGTTGATCCCGTCGTGGGCGGACAAGAAGCGCTGCGCCTGGCCGGCTGACTTGAAGCGCTTCATCTGCCGCTCTCGCCGTCGTGTCGGCTGGTGCGAGTTCTCCGCCCTGTTGTTGAGCCCTTTGTGCTTCCTGTGCTCGACCGAGGGCATCACCTCGCACTTGGCCGCCCCGTAGCTCGCCAGCTTGTCGCGGATGTGGTTGCAATCCAATTGGAGCCGTTGGGACGACGTGGCGGATGACGAGCGTATCTGCCTCGACGATCACCCGATCGATGACCAGCCGGAGGACTTTCTGTTTGGTGTCAAAGGGCGGATCGATAAGCGTGTCCCGAATGCCGTCACAGAACGCCTCCAGGCCCTGCAGCAGCCGGAGTTCCTGCTCACGTTCCGAGTGCTGACGGTGGATCTCGTCGAGCCGGGCCCGCAGGTGGCGACCATGGTCCTCGATCTGTCGCCGGCGCTCCTGTAGTTCCACAAGCGTGATTGCTGATGCCTGATACGCGTCGATCAGGCGCTCGATCTCACGGTCCGATATCTTGAGTTGCCGCTCAATGCGCGCACCTTCGCGCTCACCAGCGCCATCGGTAGCGGGATCGCCGCGGCTCTCCTCGAAGTGCGCCCTCAGCAAGGCTGGCTCAGACAGCAGCTTGGCGGTCCACCGCCAAACCTGGGCCTCGACCTGCGCGGCCGTGACGCTGCAACCGTCGCAAGCACCGCAGGCATGGCGCGGGTAGCGGGCCGAGCAGACATACCGACGCAGATCGCGACCGTCCGCAGTACCAATCATCCGCCGGCCACAATGGCTGCAGATCAGGAGCGCGCTCAACAGGTAGGTGTGCCGCGTGTTGTTGCGCCGCGCGCGTTGCCCGTTGTGCGCCAGCTGCTCCTGAGCCAAGCGCCAGGTGTCCAGATCAATGATTGCCGGCACCAGGATGCGGATCCATTCCTCTGTCGGCCGCAGCGCGTGGCTGGTGTGGTTGCCCGACCCTCGGCTCGTCGGGACTGCCGCCATGCGGGGATGGGTGCTGTCCGCCGGGCGGTGCCGGTTATACCAGGCTTCGCCCTTGTAGGTTGTGCTGGACAGAATGCGGATGATCGTGCTTTGCGCCCAGCCGCGCCCGCCCCCCTTGCGTGTCGGGATGCCGCGTTCGATCAGCCGCTTCTGGATCGCATAGGAGCTCAGTTGCTCCTCGACCAGCCAGCGATACATCTGGCGCACCACCGCCGCCTCACGCTCTTCGACGGCCAGTTGCTGCGGGCTCGCCTCGGTCACGCGAAACAGGCGATAGCCGTAGGTCGGCGTGCCGCCCCAGTTGACCCGTCCCTGGCGAGCCCAGAACAAACGCCCCCTTCGGGTGCGTTCCGTGATCAGGGCGCGTTCATATTCGGCA
>JAABVA010006019.1_pt1 | contig 10819 bp, 7 predicted proteins | sample 5560331 | NCBI WGS metagenome assembly JAABVA01 (sample SAMN12812661, study PRJNA571458) | rock metagenome | isolation source: Antarctica rocks | place: Antarctica: Victoria Land, Mt New Zealand sud | collected 2016-01-07 | reverse complement strand
CGGATATCATGACGCAAGGCGGAGTCCGGAACCGCCGCGTGCCATGCGCGGGTCATCGGCGGGTAGAGCTCGAAGATCAGGTAGTAGGCACCGGCAATGATCTTAATGCCGACATAACCGACCACAACCAGCCACAAAAGGATGACAACCTGATTCATCACCGCACGCAGGGGGTGGAGCTTGAACGTGACGAGCGGCCACGGCGCCTGACGTATCGCCGACGCGCCACCGCCTGTGGCATTCACATCTCCCGCAGCCATGTCACCACCAGTCTCTTCACGTCAAGCCGCAGGACTTGAGCCATAGTTGATGGAGCCATCTGAAGGTCATCGCCCCAGGCAGCGACCGCTTTGGTCGCGAGGAGATCCGCCAGCCAAAACGGCGAATCAGCGAAACCTCCTCGCCTCGGGCACTATATAGGTGAAAGTGGCTGGAACGCTGCTAAGCCAGTCCTCCTCCGAGCGGGTTCCGTTGACCCCCATTACAGGGTCCGGTAGATGCTCTCGTGAGACACCGACAGCTCCGGGTCGGGGTAGGTGGCCTTCAGCCAGCCGGCGATCTGCTGCGGGGACCACCGCCGCTCCAGCTTGGACCGTCACGATTCCACGCAGCACCCGATCCCCAGCCAGCTTGCACGGCTTCGAACGAGCCGCCCTATCCCAGGCGCTTCTGTCCGCCGGCCGACGCCGGTCCCGGGCACGACCCGGCTGGCGCTTTCACCACCTCGGGCGACGCGAACAGACGCGGTGACCCCTCCGTCCCCGCTCAGTGCCCGTGTGGACGGCCGAGTGCTCGACCGCAAAGGACGCACCCGTAGGACATCGTTTGTGGCACCGGGCGGCATACGAAGGGGAAGGACACCGCAGGTGAGGGTGCCGCCCTGGCATGGCAACATGTGTTGCCCCTCGGCGTAGTCGGCGCAGCCGGTGCAGCGAGTGATACTGGTGGCCGGGCAAGACGAGCGCGGGATCGAGAAGAGTCGGTATGCCAGCCGCTGACGAGCAGCGAGATCGGCTCCGGGGCCGGTCGCGGTGGCCGCGGATGCTACTCGTCGTCTCGCTGCTGGTCTTGGACTTGGGCAGCGATCGGAGGGCAGCGGTTGTGCACACCGTTGTCGCCGTGGGTGACTCGGTTCCCTCTGGACAGGGGTGCAAGTGCCCCTTCCTCGACACGTATGCCGCGAGGAGCGCCGCCCGGGTGGGCGCAGTGGCGAGCACCGTGAACCTCGCCGTGGACGGCTACACCAGTGCCGAGGTGCGGTCTCAGGTCGCCGGCTCCGCGGCGAGCGCGGCGCTGCAGAGGGCAGACACCGTCGTGATCATGGTCGGCGCCAACGACTTCCTTCAGCCGCTCGTCGACGACCTCGACGGGCGGTGCTCCCGAGCAGACTGCTACACCCTTTCGGAGAGGATGCTGACGACGAACGTGGTCGAGACGATCCAGCAGATCCACGCGATCCACCCCGCTCCCGTCTCGGTCATCGTCGTGGGGTACTGGAACGTCGCCCAAGACGGCAGCGTCGGCCGCGCGCTGTACGGAGTAGATGGGATGGCCGAGGCCGACCGGGCGACCGCCTACGCGAACACGGCGCTGCAGCAGGCGGCTGCCGACACAGGCGCCCACTATGTGGCGACCTTCGCCGCCTTCCGAGGACCCGATGGTGGACGGGACCCCACGCCGCTGCTAGCCGCCGACGGTGACCACCCCAACGCAGCCGGGCACGACCTAATCGCCCAGGCGTTGTTCGACACCGTCTCGGACGGGTGACGGTGCGGAACGGTAGCGCCGACCCTACCACCGCTCCTGATTCCCTAGATGTCCAGAGGAAACGGAATCCGGGGAGTGATGTTCCTACGCGTTGTCAAGCCGCGTTCAGCCGGGCGCGGTGAGGGGCCGCCAGGCCGTCGTCTCAGCGTCGTTGCCAAGTTCGAGTTCTTTGATCCGTGCGGGCAAGACGTTGAAGTGCCTGGCGGCGGTGGTCAGGGTGATGTTCTTGGCCCGTCGGGCGGGGCGGAGTCGGCGTACTTGGGGACGGCGCAGCGCGAGTTACCTCCACTAAATTCGAGGCCGTTGCGGCACCGGGTCCACCGGCAGGCTCATCCCAAGCCACCCCGCCAGTCGAGTCGTACAAGATCAGGCCGGAAGTAGGACTCTCCCGGTCGCCAGCCCTTCGGCCTACCCGCGGCGCCCTTCAGCAGGGTCACGGTGACGAGAGTGTCAAGGACGGCTTGGCGGATGCCTAGTGGCGCGTCTAGCCACGCGGCGCCAGGGTCGGGTGCCTCAGCGATGCCGGCCAGCGCAGTCCCGCTGTATGCCGTGGCGATCTGCTTGCGCGCGGCCTCCATCTGCTCATTGATCTCCTTGGACCCCTGGGAGAGTTGTCGGGCGTCGATGATCCCTTGGGCGAAAAGACCCGCGAGCTCGTCGAGGCGGGCGCGGAGCGTGACGGTGCGCACCTCCAGGGCCGAGACGTCCACACCGGAGTGCGTCGCTGCGGCGAGGAGGTCGGCCAAGTCAGGCCGGCGCAGCCTGGCGACAATGACGCCCTCCACGTAGTCGTCCACCTCGACCAGTGTGCGACTGACGCACCCGCGCCGGCAGCGGTAGCACTTGCTCCGGTTCGCCCTCGCCCCGACGACAGTCTCGCCGCAGGTGGCGCAACGGTACAGACCGGAGCCGAGCCACTTGCGGGCGTTACCTGTTGTTGTCCGCCGGGCCGGGTTGGTCAGGTGGGCGACGAGGGCGCGCCACTGCTCCTCCGGGAGGATGGCAGGCCACTCGGCGGGGCCGATGACCTCTCCAGCATGCACCATCAAGCCGGCGTTCCGCGGCCTCAGCAGCACCCGTCTAACTTCGCTGCCCTGAAAGTCCCGACCGGTCGACGTCTTGATCCCGGCGGCACTCCATACACGGCCCATGCTGAGCACCGAAGCACCGGCGAGGATCTTGCCGGCGGCCTCCAGGATCGCCTGTGCCTCCCTCTCGTCGATGGTGACCCCATCGGCCATGTAGCCGAAGGGGCGGCGGCCACCTTTCCATGTGCCGGCCTGCGCCGACCTGAGCTTGGCGCGTTTCTGTCGCTCGATCATGTGCTCAACCTCGTACCTGGCAACGGCGCCCAGCTGTCTGGCCACCAGCCGACCGGACGGCGTCGCCAGGTCGATGTGGCCGGCTTTGACGGTGTGGGTGGTGACCTTGTGCGCGTCGGAAAGCGCGGCGTACTCCTCGAGTTCCGTGACCGAGCGGTGAAGCCGGTCGGTGTGCCAGGTGAGCACGGCGTCGACGGCATCAGCGCGGATCTCCTCGATCATCGCCCGATACCCCGGCCGTGGCTTTCCGCTGTAAGCAGAAACGTCGTTGTCGGAGTGCGTGGACACGATGGTGAAGCCCAATGACGCAGCCAGTTCCTTGCAGTCTTGCTCTTGAGCACGCACGCCCAAGCTGGCGCCTTCGCGGTCTCGGCTGATTCTCGTGTATATCGTTGCGCGCCTGTCCTGAGTATGTCATAGGCGAGCTATCGCCAGCTCTTCGCTGGTGGCGGTCTTGAACCCGGTGAACCCGTCCATCGCGACGACCTCCACGCGGTCGCGCCAGGCCTGCGGGCGGGCGGCGAGCCACTGTTTGAAGGCCTGTTTGGAGCGGCCCTCGACCATGTCCAGCAACCGGGCCGGTCCACTGCCGGCCCGGACCGGGGTGAGGTCGATGATGACGGTGACGTACTTGTCGCCGCGGCGGGTGTGCCGCCAGACGTGCTCGTCGACCCCGATCACGGTCACGGCCTCGAACCGGCCGGGGTCGTCGATGAGGACGCGTTTGCCCTCGGCCAGGACCGCGTCGTTGGCGGTGTTCCAGGCAACTCCGAGGCCTTCGGCGACGCGGGCCACCGTCAGGTGCTGACACACGATCCCTTCCAGTGCCCACCGCAGAGCGCGACGCGAGAGCCTTGCTCGTGGCTCGGCGCCCTGGGTGGTGTCCTGGCGCCACACGTGCCCACAGCCGGTGCACCGGTAGCGGCGAATCGTGACCAGCAAGATGGTCGGGCGCCAGCCCAGCGGTTCGTGGGCCAACCGCCGCACCACGGTCTCGCGAGGGACGCCCTCGCATCCGCAGCGGCGGCACCACTGATCCGGTTCGACGACCCGGCACGCCAGGACCGCACGATCCGGCTCGAGCCGCTGACCGACGACTTCGAGGCCGAGCTCGTCCAGGCGGGCGAATGTGGTCAGGTCAGGGCAGGCGAAGGTAGCGTGAGGCACGTCGAGGTCTTCCAGATGGACGGCGTAGGAACCTCCACCATCGGAAGACCTCGACGCCTACCCAGCGACCGACCCGCCGCCGCCCGCTACCCTCAACTGTGAAGAGCCCGGAAAGCCCCGCCGACGGTGGTCGGCGGGGCCCTTCGACTACAGGGGTCAGCGGGTGACGACGGTCTGCAGCTCGGCCACCGCGAAACGGGACGTGGTCTGGGTCTGCATGTTGTTGAACGTCCCACTGGTGCCGTCTGAGCCGGTCCACGTGACCTTCCAAGTGATCGTGTACGTCGACGTCACCTGATTGTCACCCCCGACCCCCAGGCTGGACTTGAGGTACCGGTAGGAGCAGCCCTGCGGGTTCACCGGCGCCACCCAGGTCTGCTCGTTCGCCACCCACACCGAGCCCGGCCCGGTGCAGGTGACGGTGCGGGACCCGTCGCCAGGGGTGAAGCCGAGGCTGACCGGGGTGGCTGTCGCCTTCCCCCATACCGCCCCGGCGGTGACGGTCTTGCTGACCGGCCGCCAGGTGGCCGGTTCCGTCCAGAACCATGTGTTCGCGTTGACGAGGGTGTACGGGTGCCCGTCGGTCTTCAAAGTCCCGGACGGGTACCTCGACGGCGCCGGTGACGGCATCACCAGCTGACCCCACGCCGCCTGCGCCAACGCGATCGACGGCGGCGGAGGCGGGGGAGGCGGCGGTGCCGGAGCGCCTCCCCCTGCTGGTGCGGCGGGCGCGGCGGGCGGGTTGCAGAACGCCACCCATGCCGCATTCGTAGGGTCAGGGGGGCAACCCAAAGGGAATGCTGGGTTGGCCGGAAGATTCCCGGGAATGAACGGGTTACCGTTACCTCCGGCCGCGCTCCCGGTCCCTCCCGTGGCGCCGACAGGAACAACCGAGCCGCCACCGCCGTTCCCAGACGGATTCCCCCCACCGGGCGCGTTCCCACCGGTGGCCCCGCCGCCGTTCCCAGACGGATTCCCCCCGCCGGGCGCGTAGACGCCCAGGGTCACCTTTCCGTCACCTGCGCCTACGACGACCGGCGGCGGGGCGGGGCCGGGGTCAGTGGCCCAGGCGTTCCCCGCGGCGGTTCCGGACAGCACGAGGGCGAGCAGTCCGGCTTGCCCCCACCGCGTCACACCCCGGGCGTGCACTTGTTCACCTGATCCAGCTCAGCGTTGACCACGCGCCAGCCCTGTGGCGTCCGCTGAAGGGTGCCCTTGGCTGGCGTGTTGGGGGTGCCGACCGTCAGCTTGTTCCCGGTGGCCGTGTCCAGGTACCCGGCCTGGGAGCCGTCCTGGCAGTCGTTGAGCGTCACGGTGTCCCGGCCGGCGATCGGCTCGGGCCAGCTGATGACGGAGATGTCCTGCCCGTACCCGGCTTCGTGTCGGGACTTTAGCGTGGCGTAGCCGGTGCGGAGACGGGTGAGCTGCGGGTCGACGGCGACCTGCTGAAACGCCTGCTCGGCTTGGTCAGCTGGCAACGAGGCCATGGTGATGGTCAGCCCGTTGAACTTGCGCCAGACGAGTTCGGCGTCTTGACGGTCTTTGGTCTCCTGCGCGGCTGCGTCGAGCGACGTGGTGGTCGTCGAGGAGGACGGGCTGGCTGGGCTGCTGGTGGCGGTTCCGGTCATGGTCAGGCTGGTGATGGGGTTGGCGTCTGAGTTTGAGTTGCAGCCGGCGAGGGCTGCGCATACGGCGGCCGCGGCGGTGACCGTGAGGGTGGTGCGTCTGGGATTCATGGGTTACCTCCTTCCTGGGGTCTGGCCAGCATGAGCGTCGGCTGTGACGCGTTCGACCGGGTTTGTCCTTCCATGGTGGCCCTTCCAGGTCCGGTTTTCGAGTTCGAGTTGGAGTCTCGAGTTCAGGTGTTGCGGTTGGTCAGCTGGCTCGGGAGAGCCAGTCGCGGTGGTGGGCAAGGATCTGTTTGGTGCGGGGGTTGAGCTCCATCGGCGGCTCCCCGTCGTCGGACCGGTTGCAGACGTCATCCAGGAGCGTGCGGCGCGCCTCGTCGGTGCGGCCTTCGGCTCTGTCGACGGCGGCGGAGTCCAGGCGTGGGCCTTCGGCGTCGGGCGCGGCCAGGCGGGCGATGTCGGTGGCGGCGCGCCCGGTGTCCGTGTCCTCGGCGGCGAGGGCGCGGGTGGTGACCAGGTGGGCGACGTCGACGATGGCGACGGTCAGGTGTTGGTCGATCCGGTCGCCGCCGATGAACCAGGCCCCGCCGCCGTCGCGCATCTGGGAGAACGGTTGACCGGTGACCAGCCGCAGCGCGGTGGCGTAGTCCTCGATCCCGGCCTCACCTCGCGCCTGGCCGCGCAGCCGCAGCCGCCGGAACAGGTCGGCGTCGACGAGGAGCGCGCCGAGCTTGTAGATGTTCACCCCGCGGGTCTTCTTCGCCGGGGACTCGTCGGCGTTGGGCAGGTACGGCTGGCCTTTGTCCGGGTCGTCGCCGAGCAGCTCCCGCAGCCGGGTCAGGTAGGACCGGGTGGACCCCGCGGTCAGGCTGAAGGCGGTGGCGATTTCGTCGGCGGAGGCGCCGTGTGGACGGTAGGCCAGGTACGCGGCCAGCTCGGCCCAGTACGCGGGGCGGGACTTGGCCCGGCGCACGGTGCGCAGGGCGATCGGGCCGAGGACGGCCAGCTTGGAACGCCGGTTGGCGTCGTCGAACCACGCCGCGACATCCTCGTCGAGGCCGGGGTCGATCTGTTCCACCTGCTCCCGCACTTCCACCGGCACCGACGGGGCCAGGATCTCCAGGTCGGCCTGGGTGGTGGCGCCGGCCTCGAGGTATACCTCGTCGGCCAACGGGAGGGTGCACGCACCGGACGGACGGGTGCTGTCGTGAACGTTCGGGGTCGACCGGGGCTCGACCAACTCGGCACGCAACGCGCCGGCGGCGTCGCTGAACGCCTGCCACGGCTGCTCCCCGGTCGCGTCCGGGATCTTCTCGTCCGCGGCGGTCCGGGCGTGCGCCAGCATCCTGGCCACCCCACGGCTGGTGTCCTCGTCCCACCCGCCGGCGACCACGGTCAGCCCCACCCCAGGGAGCGTGAGCATCCCGTCGGCGCTCAGCTGCGCCACCGTCGCCCCGTCCGGCGACGTCGCGGCCTCGTGCCGTGGCGCACCCGCTCCGTCGCCCCGGTCGTCGATGACGACGACCGCGGCCCCCGTGGCCCCGTCGCGGGCGTGGAGGAGCTCCAGCAGTTGACCCAACAATGCCGACCCCTGGGAGTCCACTCCCCCGTCTGCATAGCTGCCTGGGTCGACGCCGTGGCGGCCAGCCGCGCAGGTGGCCAGGATGACCTGCGGGGCCCACGCCTCGTCGGCGACGGCACGTCGGCGCCCCTCGACGACGGCGACGTGGTGCTTGTCGGCGAAGTCCGCGGTGCGCACCGCCTCCGCGAACGCCGCGGAGAGCACGGCGGTCGAGTCCTCGAGGGTGGCGTGCCGCAGCCGGCCCGGTGCCGTGTCGACGAGCTCCTCCCCGAACCCCAGGAGGGTGACGTTGATCGCCTCACCCCACGGGTTCATTCCCAGCTGGGCAGCCATCACCCGGGCCAGGCGCAGACACCGGTCCTGGTCGCCGGTCAGGACCAGCGCGCCGGTCTGCTCGAGGTTCAGTAGCCACGAGCTGGTGGCGTCGGCGCCGATGTTGACCAGAGTCGGGTACGGCGCGATGGCGTCGACCTCGTCGGGGTCGAGGCCGGCGTCGTCGGTAGGCGTGGCCGCGGGGAACGTCCACACCAGTCCCTCGCCGTCACGCTGGCGCCACGACGTCGACAGCACGGCGGGAGTCGCCAGGTGCAGAGTGATATCACCGGCGGTCAGCTGGACCGCTGCCACGTGCAGCGTGTCGACGTCGGTTGCTGCCACCCGGCGCAGGACCTGGTCGAGGCGGGCGATGTCCGCGGCTGCTGGTGCGCCGGAGGTGACGACGGCATGCTCGATCGGCGCCAGGTCCGAAGGTGTGGATCCGATGGTGCGTCCGGGCCGGCGGTCACGGAACTGCTGACGATGCACGATGGTCAACAAGCCGAATACGACTGCCGTCAGGACGACTCCGCCGGCAGCGACCCGGCCCAGTGCGGGAGCGAGCGCGCTGACCGACCCGCCGCCCTCGTGCTGGACGTTCGAGCTGCCGTCTGAGGAGGCCGGCGCCGAGCCAGAGGGGGCTGATGGGGCGTCTGTCGCTGTCCGCTGGCCTGTTCCTGCCTGGTCCTGCTCGGGTCCGTGGCGTTGCTCCGGAGCGGTGACCACCGGGGCTTGACCCGCCGCGGCTGGGCCGGATGTGACCGCTCCCGGGTTCGACGTCGAGGTGTCTGCCCGGGCAGGGGCCGGCGGGCTGGCCGCCGGAGCGGGGGTTGTGGCCTCCGAGGCAGGATTCGGTGCTGGCGTGGCTGACGTGGCGGCCGGGGTGCTGGTCGTGCCAGGAAGGGTGATGTCCCAGCCGACTTCGATCTGGTTCGGGTCGGTGAACCGTTTGCCGCCGAGCTCGGCTTTGCCCTTGTTGGCGTCCCAGACCGTGTGCCAGTCCCGGACCTGGTGCTCGGCGGCGATCCCCGACAGGGTGTCGCCTTTGTCCACGGTGACGTGCTCTGCGGCGTGAGAGGCCGTCTCCTTCGCGCCGGCAGTGGCGCTGGCGCCGCTGGCAGGCAGTATGAGGACCTGGCCGGTGTGCACGACGTAGTCGTGGCCGACCTGCGGGTTCAGCGCGGCGATCTCCCGGTACCGCAGCGGGTCACCGAGCTGGCGGTCAGCGATGGACCACAGGGTGTCGTGTCGGCGCACGGTGTACTGGCTGTGCTGGGTGTTGCCTGCCGGCGGGTGGACGGCGGCGGGGGTTGCGTGGGCGGCTGGTGCGGCCGCCGGCCCGCCCGCGCGGCTGCCCGCTGGGTGAGGTGTGCTCGGGGACGTCGTCGAGGCAGAAGCGTTCGAGGCCCTGGCGGGGGGTCTGGAGCTGCCGGGATGGAGGACTGCAGTGGCCACGGTCGGTCCGCCCGAGGGTCGCGGGCTGTCATGACCGGCCGCGGCCGCTGGTGGGGCGGCGGCGGCTAGGAGCGGGGCGGCGACGAACATCGCGACGATCGCGGTGACCAGGTACGCGGCGGGCCGGCCGGGCACGGTCAGGCCTCGGACCTGCCGGGCTGGGCGGCGGCCGCGGCTGCAGATGGCGGCCCCGACCTCACGGAGAACCGAAAGGGAGAAGCTGGCCCACCCGATCCAGACCAGGGCGGCCATGACGGTGAACGCAGCCCGCCCGGACAGGTCCGGGCCGATGGCGGCCTGCCACAGCGAGGCGGGGTCCGGCACCGACGTCGGGAAGGCTCCGATCCGGACCAGCACCCACGGGATCCCCGCCATGACCAGGGCGAGCAGGAGCGCGGACCCGATCCCTCTGACGATGGCGACCAGCCGGCTGGCGCCCGCGGCGCGGCCGCTGCGGTCTCGTGGGCTCATGGGGCGCCTCCTGTGCCGACGCCGAGGAGCAACTGGGCGGTGGCGTTGCGGGTGACGGTGTAGGTGTAGCCGGTGATGGGGCCGTTGGCGCTGGCCTGGACGGCGATGTTGACTTTCCCGGGCCCGACGACAGCGACGGTCCCGGTCAGCCCGGACCTGGACAAGATCCCGCGAGCCGCGGTCGACGCGGCGGCGGTGCGGGTCACCGCGTCGGGTCCGGCGGCGTAGCTGGCGGCACGTGCGGCCTCACCGGCGACGATGTCGGCGCGCTCCCCGGCCCGGATCCTGGCTCCCCCGTCGGCCACTAGCGCGGCGACGGCGAGGACCGCGGCGAAGGTGACGGCGACCCACAGCGTGATCGACCCCTCGTCTCGGCGGCGACGGGACAACCTGGCGGGCGCCGCCGGCACGAAGCAGCACCGGGCAGCCCGGGCGACCGGGCGCGGCCGAGCAGCACGTCCGAGAGTTCCGTTCGTGCGTGTCATGGCGCACCTGCCGGGGATGCTCGGTTGGGGTCGATCGGGCTGACGGCGCGCTCGGTCAGGGTTCGGGTGCCGCGGACCCCGGGCAGCGCGAGATCGGACAGGGTCACGACGCAGTCGACGGTGACCACCACGACCTGGCCGGGGACGCCGGCGGCGGCGGCGCCGAACCCGGACACGTCGACCGTCACGGTCCCACCGCTTTGGCATTGGACCGACTGCGCGGCCAGGCCGGCCCGGGCCACGGCCCTCCCCGCAGCCGCCGCCGCGCCGGCGGTGCGGGCCAGGGAAGCCTCCCGGGCGGCGTTACCGGCCACCGTCGTCACTGTGTTCCCGGCGATCGCGACCCGCCCGGCGAGGACCACGAACGCCAGCAGCAGCAACATGACCGGGGCCAGGATCGCCAGCTCGAGGGAGACCGACCCCCGGTCGCGGCGGCCAGCTCGCAGGCGCCGCCCGGGTGAGCCGAACCCGTGGCGGTGCCGGCGAGGATGTCTTTGGCCGGTCATGGCGCTGATCCCGTGGGTTCGTTTGGAAGACGAACGACGTGTGAGTTGGTTTGTCCTGGTCAACGGCAGCACGACCTCCCCCACAGAGATCTCGGTGTTAGGGCGAAATTCCTGACGCTTC
>JAABVA010006017.1_pt1 | contig 10823 bp, 5 predicted proteins | sample 5560331 | NCBI WGS metagenome assembly JAABVA01 (sample SAMN12812661, study PRJNA571458) | rock metagenome | isolation source: Antarctica rocks | place: Antarctica: Victoria Land, Mt New Zealand sud | collected 2016-01-07 | reverse complement strand
TAATGAGAAATTTCTTCATTGATACTTAATATTTGCTATATATAGTAATTTTTAAATAGTATCTATCATAATTGATATTGTAAAAAATTCATTTTACATTTAAATACATGTTCTGTTACATAATTACAATCTTATATATACTAATTTTGAAACTCTTACAACACATTATCATCAACACATTATTTAAAGTACAACAAAATATCATTTATTTGCTTAACTTACTACAATAACTCAATATCATATCTTTATACAGCTCATCATTCAGTCAGATCTTAAGCAACTTAGAAAGATTATTTCTGAGTGCTTTCAGTAACAGAACTAAGTCATTTTAATTAAGTCAATCTTGTTTTTTAATTCTTGCAGACACTTTAAATTCAAAGTATGTTCTTTAAAGATCTGCAATAAAGTGAGAGTTTCAAGACTGATGAGAAATAACTGTATAAAGTCAGAATACAGACATTAAAATTAAGAATCATGCTTAAATAATATAAAATAGTTCAGCTTACTCAGCAAAGATCTGACAGTTCTTTGCTGAAGTAGCTAGCAAATGTAATGAAAGATTAAATGTAATGTGTATTAACTGTTACAATATTATGAATCATTTAGCATTAAGAAATGATGAAACAATTATCATAAAATGTCATCTAAAAAGCAGCAGTTATCAGAAAATGAAATCAGCATTAGAAAGATAGATTTTAATCTTTAAAGTAATGAATTTAAAGATATGTTATGATTTTTAATTATAATACTTTAATATAATGCTCACTGTTTGACAGACAGCTCAAAAAATTATTATTAAATTATTTAACTTTACTTTTAAAGTTTTTAATCAGCAGATTCTTCAATTCATCATAGCACTCAATATACTTTTTTATACTATTGAGTATATAAAGTTTCAAAAGCTCATCTAAATGTGTTGTATCAATATTAAGATTTTAGATTGAAGCAAGATTGCATAACTTTTTAAGTATTGTGCTGTAAATGTTTAAAAAGATGTGCTTACAGAGCTTAAGACATAGATTAAAGTCTTTATTGTACTTAATAAATAAAGTAATTTAAATCATCTTGCATTTCTAAACATTACTGCATACTTTATTGATGCTGAGTAAAAGTACACAGAAATACTTTTAGTCTTTAAAGAATTAAAGAGTCAATATAATGATGAAAATCTTGCTGAATATATTTTTAAGATGTTGAAGAAGTAAAATCTGACACATTAATTGCTGATAGTCACAGCAGACAATGCATTCAATAATTATACATTATAATGTTATTTAAGTTGACTTCTAAGTCAGAAGAATATCATCTGAAGTGATGAAACTAAAATTATAAACTGTATAATACATGTAATTTAGCTTGCAGTCAGTCAGCTATTTACATATCTGAAAGTGAATGTAAAGAATGATTAACTCATCATTACATTTAATGATGATGAGCTATAAAATTTCACAATTGACAAAGATTACTTCTTTAACATCATACTGAAAAAGATCAATATATTTTTTATAACACTTTATTATAATGCTCATATCTGTTGAGTTAATATTTTAACAAAAGTCTTATATAGATTTAATTATTAATTATTGTCATTATGACATCATCACAGCATTTAGAGTTGTTTAAAGATTTGTAGAAGACAAATTCATAAAATATAATTAAGAATATAAGAACTTGATGAAACTCTTTATATGATATGCTGAGTTAAGTATATGAACTATAAACTGAACTTTCTCAATAAATAGAACATCTAACTTTAATAATAAGCAGAATGAAACTTTTTAGATATAATATAAAAGAGTGACAACATATTAAATATATACTGCATCTTCTGAAGCACTTCAAGAACTGAACAGAGACAATGAGTGTTATTAATAAGTTAATAATTTATAAGTTGTAATATGCATACAATAATTTATTTAATCATCTTAAAAAACAGAATGAAGCAATCAGAGAGTTTAAATTGTTCTTTAATGTTGAGTTGCAGAATGTCATTAATGCATTAAAAAAGAAACTGACTCAGTATTATAAAAAGATAAAAGTTAATTAAGAATTATTTTGTAATCTTGATGTCATATTAAATTCATGCAATAAGCTTAACATATACAATGTAGAATATTCTTAGTTCTTAATAAATATTACATAGCAAGACTGACATATTATTTCAATAGAAAGAAGACTGAGAAGATTTATGTTTAAAGTATAAATTTAAGTTTCAACAATATTACAGAATTAACTATCAGCACTTGAAGAAAGAATCATTAAATGATGATTTGAGAATTCTTAACTCAAAGAAGAAGAAGATGATAGCAATAATGAGTTGCATAAAAAATGTAAAAAAGCATTAAGACATATCTATGACAGAAGAAGTCTCAGATTATTTGCAAAAGTCTTCAGTGTTAAATGTGAACATTTTAATACTTAATTACTGAAAGTTGATGAAGAACTTAAAATCAGCAATGATACAATTTATAAAAGATATATTTGCAATTTCTGCAGCAGATATTGAAGTTAAATGCTTATTTAACATAACTTAAGATGTAATTACATATTGTTGAAATTGACTGAACTCAGACATTATTGAGAACATTATGCTGATTAAATATCATGACATGTTCACTTTTGCAGCAGAAATGATAAAAATAATTAAAGAGAGATCTGCATTGACAATGATTGTCAATAGTGATGAGAAAGATTCATCAGCAGATAAGCTGAATTTAACAGTAATTAAATTATGTACAGAGCTTTTATTAGATCACTACTTCAGTAATAATGATTTTTATGATGATAATAATTATAAGAACAACATTAACTTCAGACTTTGTAATCATAATTAAGATAAGAACATTGACTTAAGACTTAACAATAATGATTATAATTAAACTTTAAATATAGAAGTGATACAATTAAGTATTATAAATATCTTGAACAGCACACACTCAGGATATGCAATCACTGATGATGATTATAATTATGAATTAAGAGAGATTAAAGATCACATAAGTTTATTATTTAAAAGACTCACTACAGCAATTGATACATCAGCTATTAAAATCATTAATGATGACTCAATAATCATTAATCTCAATCTTTAAATCATTTACTTAAATAACTTTACTCAGAGTACATTGACTGTCAATATACACACAGTCTTGAATATAACACAACATTAATTAAGAGAGAAAAGTCTTTTTTATTAATAAAGTAGAAAATTATCAAAAGCACTGCACTTATACTTAAAAGTACAGATAAAGTACATCAAGTTCTTAACTGCTTCAATATTACAATTTTATAAGAGACAGAATCTTCTGTCTATTGATATCATTAATGATTGTTTAAAGTCAAAAGAAATTCATTCTTTCTTATTTAAAGATGATGTTAACATTCATTAATTTAAGCATCAGCAATCTTAATAAACATATATTTAACATAATTTTTAATTTAAACATTAAATCTCTTTACTCTTTCTATGCAGTTTATGAACACTTCAATTTTCTTAAATTGCTTATAATAAACATAAGTTATATGCAAGCTAATAGTATTGAATGAAGTATTAAAATTGAATGTATTTAGATGTAGAAAACAATGTTTAAGAGTCTTTAAGAACATTTAACTTTATTTAGAACATCAGAATTTATTTTGATTCTCTATATCTTTATTAACATTATTATTATCATCATCATAATAATCTTTATTCTTCTTATCATTATTCTGTATCTTCACTGAGCCTTCTGTCTCTTGATCTGCATCATTAATGAAGATTAAAGCTTGTAATATTAACAGTTAATTTTTGTTATTGATTTTAATTCATAAATATAGTTAATCAGCAAGAAGCTAATAGACAATTGTAAAGAGTGTTATAATAAAGTGATATAATTATATTTAATTAATTTGTATCTCAACTTCATCACTCTTTAACATTAAAGTAACAGTCTATGAAGTTTAAAATTTAGTTAGATCTCTAATAGATAAACAGTATAGAATTAATATATTTTGTCTTTTTTCAATATTGTCTTTTTAATATCTATATGCATAAGTTCATTAAATTTGAGAAAGATGCATTCATCATTAATGTTTTTATTCAGCATTATTTAAACAGAAAAAATTACTGTAACTTTACTTTCATTATTACTCAGTATTATCTCTGCTTCTTCATTCTTATCTACAGAAACATTAAACACTGTTGAGAGTTAATAACTATAAAATGAAACAACATTAGTTTTTGTCTTCAGACTCATTATAAAGAAGTATTAAAAATATAATATATATTGATGATTCTTCTTGTCTGCTATGTGCTCTGAATTGAGTATGCTACTATTAAAAATCTACATAACAAGATTTGAATTCTTATTTTTAGCTGTAGTAAATTATTTATAACTGTTAAATTGAATAATTTGTTCTTAATACTTAATTACTTTATCTAAACAGTTATCTCAACAGCTTTAAATATACTTGTTTATTTTTTCAATTTAATCATATCAGCACAAACTAAATGTTAAATGAAATTAATATATCTCTTCTTTAATTATTAAGAAAGCACTCTTTGCTTTAAGAAGCTTATACAAAGCTTGTATTTCTTTAGCAGCTATAATTAAGTTGTTTTGCTGAGCAGTATCTTCATTCTTCTTTTGCTCAGTCATTACATTTTAATTTGTAAAAAAAATCACTATAAATGAAGTTAAAGTCTAATACAGAATACTATAATCATTTATTAATACTCATCATGCTCATTCTCTGCATATCTCTTAGCAACAATTTTCTTTCTTATCTTAACTGTATATTTTGTTCTTTAAATTCTCATCTTGAACTTTTTATATTCTGAATTATATTTAAAATCTATATTCAATCTATTCATTGTCATATCATTCTGCTCTTAAATCTCTTTAATATCAGCATCTATGAATGCATTAATCACTGAAGAATGTGATGAGATCAATTTCTGAGTAATATCAAAATATAAAAAACTTAATAAAAAAATAAATAAAGAGTTTCTAAATTCTTAAATATGATTTAGTCTCTGATTTAATACATATTTTGTGCATTATAATTGAGTATTATAATAAGTGAAATTACATACTAGATTTTGAGCTAAAAGAAGTAAAAGAAGCAGCTGAAGTACTTTGAGATAGTGTAGCATTGAGTATGAATTTAAAGTAGTTAATAAGTGCTCTTATTCTTTCTCATTAATCAGCAAAGTCTTCTTTCTTCAAATGTGCAGCAATGTCTAAGACAGATAGATTAATTTTATTGATTTTTTTTTTTTTTTTTTTTTAGATTAAGATGAGAAATCTAATATATCAGTAGAATGTGTTCTCTTACTAATGAATTAATCTTATTCAGTAATGAAAGATGTGAAGTCTGATGCTTTTACTATATTGATGAATTAATTTAATTCAATAATGAAAGATATAAAGTCTAATACTCTTACTACATTAATGAAGATAATCTTTGCATTTAGTTTTCTCTATTTTGATGATGTATCTCTAAAATGAAAGTCAGCATCATATTTCTTCATTACTTACTTTACTTATATGATGCAGAAAAAAAATATAAAAAGCTTAATATAAAAAGTAAAGTGTTCTGTAGAAAGAAAATGTAAAAAGTGTTGTATTAAAGATAAATGAACTTGTTAAGCTTCTATATTATTATTTGTTTACATGAATGCTGTGTTTTTGTTATTAGTGAATTTGTAGATAACTAAAATCAATTTAAATTAAGCTGCATAATTATTCAGATTTATTAATTTATGATCATTTCTTCTTAAGCTACTATCTGAGAAATTTAAAGCAATAAATACAATTTGTAAAGTGTAGTATCTCAATCATGTTAGTTGCAATTTCTTTATTAAGTATAGATCTTCTCACAGTAAAGAAACTGACATTAAAATTATATTGTATAGCATGACAGAGCTATGATGAAAGTCAAAGTCATAAAGAAATATTAAGCAGGTTTTAAAGCTTGTGAATTTGACAATATAAGATTTATTAAAGAGAACAAAATATAAATTATAGATGAAGATGTATGAGACAAAATTAAGCTCATGAAATAAAAGTAAAGAACAGACTGTTAAGCATGACATCTTTAAAGAAAAAGATTAAATCATTAACAATTCTTTTTCTTTTAAATTAGTTTCTGCACAAAAAGAGCTAAGTGAGTTACATAATTGCATTATTAAATTAAATTAAAATACTCAATTTTAACACTCTTTAATCAGCTTATGCAATGCAGCAGTGACAGTATTGACAGAAATTACATTTTTTTATTTTAAATTTAGAATTCTTCTCACTGCTAATTAAAGAGATTTCTGATCAGTACAATGATAGCTTAAAGTGAAATTAGTCAGTCATCATAGATTTGTAGAAGATAAGTGAGACATATCTTTATACATTTTTTGAAAGTATAAGTTCTTATATATTAAGAATCTCTTTCATGACTTATTTATGATATAGTTGCTGAGCTATATAAGAAAGAAAATCTGATAATATCAGAAAAATTGCAAAAGATGAAAGCAATCTTTTATATATTGCAGACTTATTAAGAAGATAAAGTGTACTAATTAATGTATTTTTGCTTTATAGAGAATGAGTAATCTGATAATTAAGTTAATAACATTTATATATAATGCTCATAAAGCAGATGTGTAGTCAAACAAGAAGAATTGTGTGCAATGTTAATTGAAAATGTTGTAATAGTAGCTGCTGTCAATATAAAGCTGTTTAATAACAGAAGCTAATTAATTTTAATTTAATTTAGACTGTCAAGAATAGTCTGACTTAACTCTGTCTAAAACTCAACTCTGTACAGAGTCAAGTTAAGTTGCAAAGTAAAGTCTAATGAGTTAAGTTAAGTTCTAAAATCTGAGTCTGATCTGATCTGATGATCACTTTAAGTATAATGAGAATACAGTGATCTTGACTGCAATAAAGAGCTATAATCTTGTAATTAATAAGATGTCATAAATAACTGACTTTAACACAACACAATATATGTGCTGTGATCTCTCTGCATTTAGCTTAATCAAAACATTCAATAATGAACTCTCTATAAGAGAAGTGTCTGAAGTGATATATACTTAAGAAGTAAAAATGATTAACTTATAGCTAAAGAACAGTAATGAAAAGACTTAAAATTTCACTTTAATGAATGTTTATCTTATATTTAATATAAAGCTCAATCTCTTCTTAATTGAAATGATCAAAAAGAAAGAAATATCAGTTAAAATTAAGAATAAATTATTATATCTAAAGAACAAAATAAAGAATACACTTAATTATACAATATATAAAAATAAGTTATATTATCTTTAAATCTTAATGACAAGAAAATCTGTGAACAAGAATAAGATTATGTTAGTTATTAAAAATAATAAGATCTTAAGAGTTACTTAATATCAATATCTTGATCATATAGAGAATTCAAGTCTTAACAATGAGTCAAAAAATCTCAGAATAGTGAGACTTAACTTATAAGAACTTATAAAAACATTATTATACTTGTATGATGTCTGCATGAGGGCAAATTAAAAGAAGAAAATCTTAAGAAAATTACAAAACTGAGTTATAAAGATGACTAAACTAATTTACATCAATGTTGTCAGTCTCATTACATTAAAAGCATATGATAAATTCTTATAATATATAGTCTTCACAGATGATCTTATCTGCTGACAATACATTTATAATATGAAAATGAAAGATTAGACAAAAGATGAAATTGAATGATTTCTTAATATGCTTTTTATTTAGATAAATCTATGAATTGCATAGATATAACTTGATAATGAAAAGAAATTTGAAAGTGAGCTCATCATTAAATAATTATGAAGTCTCAGAATTATTTATGAAACAACAGTTTCTTATGAATCAGAGCAGAATGAGGTGACAGAAAGAAGTAATGAATTTTTGACAGCAAAAGTTAAAGTTATAATTCTGAATAATGAAGTCTTCAAAACTCTATGATTAAAGACTGTCAGAACAGTATATTATCTTTTTAATTAATTCTTAACATCAGCTCTTAAAAACAACAAGATCTCAATTTAGCTACTGTTTAAATTTTTTAATAAGAATAGATTAGCAAATCTCATTGATTTTAAACATCTTCAGTGTTTTAAATGCATAGTATATATGCATATTTCAAAGAAGATTCAAACAACAAAAACTAAATTTGAATTCTAAAGCAATAAGAAAATTCTTATTAAATATAAAGAAAGAAATCAATATAGAGTATAGCTTTCTGAAAAGAAAAAGACAGATTAGATAATTAAAGTAAGAGATGTATAGTTTGATGAAGATTCATTAATTTATAATGTCAAAGTTACAGTCTCAATTTCTAAAGTCATTCAATCTCACATTGTTAATGCAAAACAAGAAGATATACAGTTATTTTTTTGTCTTCTTCTTAATTCTCATTATTGTCATCATCTTTAAAGTATGTGTCATCATACTCTTTCATATCAGTATTGTTAAATCAGTTAGAAGAAATGAAGAAAGAGAAAGAAAATATTATAAATATTTTTTTTATAATTGACAAATCAATATTAGCTGAGTCTTAATGCTCTGAAAGAGAGAGATAACTCTTTATAAAGTTAAAACTTAAAGCAATCATAATCTACTTAGCTATGTTCAATGTAATTATTGATGTCATAAAAAAGAAAGAAGACTCTGAGAGTGAATTTTAGACATTTAAATAGATAATTGAAAGTTATAAGTTAAAAGACTGAAAGAAAGCAATGAATAGTGAGTATAACTTGTTAATGATTAACTTTACATGAACTTTAAAGACATTGTTATCTAATTGATGAGCTTTAAAGAGCAAATGAATCTATTATTACAAAAGAGAACTTAACAGCTCAATTTTATGACATAAGACTTGATGAGTAGTCAAAGAATTTAAACAACAATTTAAAATTAATTATAAAGAGATCTTTGCAATAATTGTTAAATTCATGACTTATAAAGTCATCTTTATCATAGCTGTGTTTAACAACTACAAATTGAAATAAATAAACATCAAAACAGCTTTCTTACACAATGATTTAAAAGAAGAAGTCTACATGATTTAACTTATTGAATATGAAAAAGAAAGAAACAAAATATATAAATTAAAGAAAGCTCTATATGAGTTAAAATAGTCATCTTATCTGTAATATAAAATGATACACTGCTTTTTCATTGATCTCAGATACACATGAATTCACATAGACAATAATGTGTTTAGAAAGAAAATTTTAATTGTTGCTGTTTATGTTGATGATATTCTTATATGCAGATCAGATAAGAACAAAATTCTAAATTTTAAGATTAAATTGAGTAATTATTTTGAAATGACTGACTATGAAATGTGTAAGCATTACTTAAAAATGTTAATTACATAAAACAGAATTCTACAAATACTTATTTTATCTTAGAAGATCTATCTCACAGAGATATTTAAAGACTTTAATTTACAGAATATCAAGACAGTTATAACTTCAATAAAACTCAAAATCTATCTTATAAAGATTATTAAAACAGCTGAATCAGAGCTAATAACTTAATATTAGAAGATTATAAAATCTTTTATATACATTATGACACAAACTCAACTCAACATCACATATATGATGTCAACTCTTAGTCAGTTTGCACATAACTTTAATAATACACATTAAAAGACTCTAAAGTAAGTATTTTAATATGTGTAAAGAATTTTAGACATTGTTCTTAAGTATAAATTGAGTAATTAACTTAAATTGTTAAGATATTCAGATTCAGACTGAGAAAGAGATCTTAAATTAAGAAGATTTACATTAAAGTATATATTTAAAATAATTAATGAATCAGTATTCTGAAGTTCAAAAAGACAAAGAATAGTTATTTTATTCTTTTATAAAGCAGAGTATATAATCTTAATGAAGATTACAAAGAAAGTAGTGTAAATGTAGAAATTACTTAAAGAGCTAGAGCTAAAGAAATTTGAGACAGTTATAATTTAGATAGATAATCAGAGAGCTATAGTCTTGACTAAAAACTCTGAATTTTATGTTTATATAAAGTACATTAATATACATCATCATTTCATAAGAGAAGTTAAATCTCACAGACTTATTCATCTCAATTACATCTTAACAAACAATATAATCATTGACAGACTTATAAAGTCACTTTTAACATTGAAATTCACTTATTTTACAAATCTTATGAATTTCATCAGTCAGTGAAAGATCTTGTAATTTAATGATATGACACTTGAGTTCAAAACTTAAGAGATACTCATTTAAATTGAGTTAGAGACATAGCACATCTTTTTTAACTTTATAAAGAAAGAAAGTGTGTCTTTATTTTCTATCTCATCATTGTTAAAACAGACTGAAAGAATATATTAAACTTTTAATTTCATTTTGTTATCTTAGTGATTTTGAAGCTCTACAGAGATTTCAGAAACATGCAGAGTTTGCTAAAGTAAACAGTTTGCTATGAATAAAAGTTTTTTCTTTCACTGATTAAAGGCCTTCTTATAGGGCTACATTTTCATAGAGTAGCTAGACACTTATGATTACACATTCATTTCACTAGCCACTTCTTCTATGTTTGACAAGTCTTAACTTACCATTAGAGAACTTTTGCAAAGTGCAAATAATTTTTTGCACTTCAGAATTTACAATATTAGTGTGTAATTATCTTTCAAAAGTAATCAGTTCAGGGTTCATTAACTGTAAATGAAGTGTAAAAAGTATAAACTGCAGGCAAAACAAGGGTCAAAGTGTTAGCTGTTTTCACTTTGTGTAAATGACTAACACTTTGAATCTGAGCTAAACCTATGTCAGAAGTGCAAATAAAAATTTACAC
>JAABVA010006015.1_pt1 | contig 10825 bp, 9 predicted proteins | sample 5560331 | NCBI WGS metagenome assembly JAABVA01 (sample SAMN12812661, study PRJNA571458) | rock metagenome | isolation source: Antarctica rocks | place: Antarctica: Victoria Land, Mt New Zealand sud | collected 2016-01-07 | reverse complement strand
CAAAAGATAAAATTGAATAGTTTCTTAATATGCTTTTTACTCAGATGAATTTACAAATTGTATAAGTACAACTTGACAATGAAAAGAAATTCAAAGATAAGCTCATTATTGAATAATTATGAAGTTTAAAAATTATCTATAAAATAACAGTTTCTTATGAACTAAAACAAAATAAAATGACAGAAAGAAGTAATGAACTTTTGACAGCAAAAGCTAGAACTATGATTCTGAATAGTAAAGTCTTTAAAACTTTATGATTAAAGACTGTCAAAACAGCATGCTATCTTTTTAATTAACTCTCAATGTCAATTCTTAAGAACAACAAGGTCTCAATTTAGCTACTGTTTGAATCTTTTAATAAGAATAAATCAGCAGACTTCATCAATCTTAAATATCTTCAGTGTTTTGAATGCATAGCATATGTATATATTTTAAAGAAGATCTAAACAACAGAATCTAAATTTGAATTTTAAAGCAATAAGAAAATTCTTGTTAAATATAAAGAAAGAAATCAATATAAAGTATAACTTTCTAAAAAGAAAAAGACAGACTGAGTAATTAAGATAAAAAATATACAGTTTAATGAAGATTCATTAATCTATAATGTTAAAGTTGCAGTCTCAATTTCTAGAGTCACTCAATCTCACACTGTTAGTGCAAAACAAGAAGATATACAGTTATCTTTTTTGTCTTTTTCTTAATTTTCATCATTGTCATTGTCTTTCAAGTATGTGTCATCATATCTTTTCATACTGATATTGTTAAATCAGTTAGAAGAAATGAAAAAAGATGAAAAAGATATTATGAATATTCTTTTCACAATTAACAGATCAGTATTAGCTAAGTCTTGATGCTCAGAAAGAAAAAGATGATCTTTTATAAAGCTAAAGCTTAAAGTAATCATGATCTATCTGACTGTATTTGATGCAATTATTAGTGTCATAAAAAAGAAAAAAGACTCTAAGAATAAATCTTAAATGTTTAAACAGACAATTGCAAGTCATGAGTTGAAAGACTGAAAGAAAGCAATGAATAGTAAGTATAACTCATTAATGATTAACTTTACATAAACTTTAAAGACATTATTATCTAATCAATAAGCTTTAAGAAGCAAATAAGTCTATTATTATAAAAGAAGACCTGATGATTCAATTCTACAGCATAAAACTTGATGAATAGTCAAAGAATTTGAATAACAATTTAGAATTAACTACAAAGAGATCTTTGCAATGATTGTTAAATTAATGACTTATAAAGTTATCTTCATCATAGCTGCATTTTACAACTATGAATTAAAACAAATAAATGTCAAAATTACTTTCTTACACAATGATTTAAAAGAAGAAGTCTATGTGATTTAACTTACTAAATATAAAAAAGAGAAAGATGTTAAGAAGTAATGTTCTAGCTGCTTCTATAAAGTAAAATAGAATTAGTGTCAAAGATTAAGTGAAGACTCTATTTACATTAACTGCAATTAATGTTCTTTTTACTTCTTCTGTAACTCTCTCAATCAAGATATGTTCATAAACAACATAATTTAGAGATTTCACTAGACAGCATAATATAGTATGAATATTTATTTCATTTAATAAATTATGAACTCAAATTAACAAGAAGCTTCTCAGAGAAAGTGTATACTTTTAGTGTAATGATAGTTAAGTATGTCAACTTTTAAGATTTACAGTCAATTTAGCTCTAGCAGTATCACTGATTATTAAGATTTATGATAAATTTAGCTTTAACAGAATTAGCACATTAACAGCAGCTGTGTATATCAGCTATTAAGGTTCATAGTTAATTCAGCTTTAGCAATATCATTAATTATTAAGATTTATGATAAATTTAACTTTAGCAGAATCAGCATTTTGCAGTAACTGAGTATATTTAACTTAAAAGATTTACAGAAAATTGATTTCAGCAAAAATTAGCATTTACAGTTACTTAGAAAGCACTGTTTTTTTGATAGCTTAATATAAGTTATTGAGATGAATAAACATTATTATCTTATAAAACAAAAGACATAAAAGCTTTCTATTTATATTACTTATATTATTTTTAATACATACATCATTATTTTACTTTATTCACTTCTTATACTACATATTAACTATCATCATCATGAACTTCAACAACTTCTTTATAAAGTGACAATTTATCTCAATTCTTACTCACAAGAACTGCAATCAATGATTTATTCTTATGAGAAAATGATTAATAAAAAAAGATCTATAAAATGTTGTTAAAGTTTTAGCAGTCAACATGCTGATTAATGAATTCTTAGACTCATTTTTTCTCAGCAGTCTTGACTTTAAAAATTAGAAAATTGATGTAAAGATCTTATATTAACTTATTATCTACATAAACATAGATGATCAAGAATATCTGATGAACAAAATTAGCATAAAGAATGTTTAAGATATATTAAAGTTTAAGTATAAAAAGAAGCTGTAGATGACTGAGAGACAATATTTGACAGAGTTTGTTAAATACAGAATGTTAAAGAATATATTTATTAAAGAAGTATAAATTTATCTGAGCAAACTTGACAGAAAGATTGCTGCAACTTAGTTTAATATGATTAAGTTATTTAAATCAGAACAATGATTTTAAATACTGCTTTAAGCATTATCAGTTAAGTATATTATGATTTACAATATCATTAATGCTCAAAACAATTCAGACATTAAGAGAGATCTATAAAAGCTTTAAAAAAAAGAGATACAACTTAAGACTGACAAGACTGTCATTGTTTTGTGAATAAATAAATAGAAAGAAGATCAACATTTAATGAATTAGAACTGCAATTCATTAAATTACTGCATAATTAATATTAAGTAATATTATTGCAGATCATTCAGCTTAAACAGTAAATTTTTTTTTTATTACTTTATTAAGTGCTTTCTTTGCAACAATTCTCACTTCATTAAAGATTGCAAATTTCTTTCTGATATTAAGTAAAATACTTAAAAGAAAATAAGCAGATTGATTGCAGTTAAGCTGTACAGATTAACTGTAGTTAAGTTGTATTAAAAGTTAATTTATAAAGAAAAAGAGAAGAGATACAGAGTCTTTAATACAGAAGTTAGTGACAGTAATAATGATGACTTCTTTTCTGAATTTAAAAAGAAAAAAAAAATTAACAATGAAATTACTGCTCTGTTTAAGAAGACTGTTAGTAAAATACTTAAATTTAAATGAGTTACAGACTCTAAATTCTTCTCATACATAACTGATTAACTTTAACTCTTCAGTGATCTTCTTATATAAATGAGACATCAATAAATTAAAGTTAAAAAAAGATATTTATACTCTCATTATTGTGAAGTGATTATTATGCAAATCAAATTAAAAAATTCTGTAAAACTGAGTTCAACACTCTATATATTTAAACTTAAGATTAATCTTCTGTCAGAAATAGAGTGACTGTTGAGTTTTTTCAAAGCTGGTTTTTTGCTTATTTTGCATGTCTTGTTAGCCATGAGCAACCATAGTGGCAGAAACTTCAAGAATTTGAACAAAACTTCAGTTGTGTGCATTGAGCTTGAAAGTGATCTGTTTTTTGCGATTTTAGGCTCATTTTGTAGAGAATTGTGAGGGCTTTTCAATGATGTAAAAATTACTAAAATTACATGAGAAACAATGAAAATTACCTAATATTATAAGTCAGGTCAGGTTTCAAAGTTGGGCTCAGTGAGTTGGGTCAGGTTCTAAAATCTGAGCCTGACCCGACCTGACAGTCACCCTAGTCAGAAAAGCAAATGTGCAAAATGAAACTGCATAAAAGCTTTAATCAATACTGTCTTTAAATGTGTAATAAGCACAACAAAACTATAATAGAAGCATTAAAGCAAGACAGAGTCTATATAATTAAGTATATTGTAAAGAGTTTTAATGAATTTGTTTTAATATTTACAGTATATACATCACATTCAGAGATCATCTTCTCTATTATTGCTTTAGATGCAAGCTCATATATTTAGATTTATAAGCATAATCTTATGACTAACTTCTTAGACATCAACACTGCTGTTATGTTCTGACCAGAGATTTCTCTGGTATAGAGTCTAGAGATTAGAGCTTGTGATATAAGAGAGTTTTCAGGCATGTTAGAGTTAACTGATAGATAGCAGATGCTAAATAAAGATTATCATTGAACATGCTCATCTTCTTAAAGAAAATGATCTGTCTATATATCAGACTGCTTATCTTGTTCACTCATAAACATCATAAATTAGCTTACTCAGCTTATCTGTAAGCATCATAAACTTATACTGAGCTGTATATCTTCAAGATGTAGCTTGCTGAATCTATGCATTCAATAAGCTTATCAGAACAATGATTGTAACATTATTCTCTCTTTTTAGACACTAATTCTTTAGAATTTATTTAAATAAAAGTTTCTGTCTTCATAATTCATAAGCTTTTTATGATGAAGTCATTCAAAACACACAATCATCTTTATCTTTATCAATTCATTAATAAAGACAATGACTCAATGTTAACTGTCTATCTTCACTGTTTTAGTCTCTCAATTCTCTGCATAAAGATGAAGAATTATTCTAAGTGTGCTGAGTATGTTCACTGTGATCATTTATGTGTTGATGTATCATAAGAATCTCTGAACTGTATACACAATAAACTTAAGTTCAATCTGTCTGTTGCTGAGAAAGAACTGACACAGGCTCTTGCTAGAGTTACTTGTCTTTATAAAACATTAAAATATATAAAAGATAAAGTTGCTGAGAAGACACTCTACCTTGCTTGTGAACTTGTCAATGATAATGACAGTGTTTTTAGAAATGAGAACAACTCTAATTCTTTAAATCTCTTATTCTTAAATTTCTAAGATGATCTTATTTCTACAGTCTTTTCTTCTTGAACTGCTGAAGCATTCTTGCACAGTTAAGTAAGTTATTCTTGAGTTTTTATGTGCTTTTTAAAGTATCATATTCTTTTCATTTAACAAGATAGTGAACTTCTTCATTAATCATTCTCTTTTCTAGAATGTTCTCTACTTCATATTCAGTTTTGAGTTTAACAGACATTGATGTGATTTGAAGTGATATGAACTGATTGCATTGTTGAAGCATTGATGTGTAAAATATTAAGTGTATTCACATTTCTTAAAGTAAGTCTAACTCATAACTTAGTTTCTTGATGTTTCTCTTGATCATAAATGACTCAATGCTCTTGTTCATGAGTTTCTTGCTCTTCTTCTTCATTCACATGTTGTTCATTCATAAATATATTCTTTCATCAACCTCATATAATTTTATCTCTGTTGTTCATTTCTTCTACTCTTCAATTCTCTTCATAAGATCAGTATACAGTTTCTTAAGCTTCACAATGTTCAACATCACTTTCTAACTTCAAGATTCATGCACTTGTGAATCTCTTTAAATCTTCAGATAATATTCATAATTTACTTTAAATAATGTCTTTTCTGTGATTTTGTTTCACACATTATTGTACATAAACTGTATCATCAGCAGCAGTTGTACTCAATTGTTCTGTTTCACATTGACATAATGTCACAAGTACATCTTAACTGTCTAATTCATTCATTCACTCTGTTCATTCATCTGTAAATAATATGTCATCAACATCTTATGTTTTATTCTGAGTTCTGCTGTAAGCATTTCTCAAAACTTACTTGTGAACAGCTTGTCTCTGTTAATAATAAACTTCTTTAATAGTTTGTGATTGCTAATCAATTCTCATAGTATAATGTACATCAATACTGATGCTGTTGCAGTTTCTCTGAATGAAATGAACATCATGTACTTCATTAATCTATTCACTATAATTAATATGCTGTCAAATCTGACTTTTCATGCTGAGTTCTTGAATTTTAATAGCTTAATGATAAAGTTCATGATAATAGACTTTCAGAGCACATCTAATGTGTTTAGTTATGTTATTTTATTGTAATGCTTATCTCTCTAAATCTTATTGCATCAGCATGAATCACATCTGACAATGTATTTCATAATTTAATTATAAAGATCATCTATGTTGCACCTTCTTTATACAAGATCTTCTGTACATTTAACTTCTAGATACTCATCAGCTCTGCTGTTATAACATACTTTAATGAGTTTATCATTCATCAAGAAAGCATTCTTCATCTTAAATGTTGTTGCTAAATCTTTCATGAGTGTTCTCTTCTTATCTTTATGCAGAATTTCAGTATGAATCATTTTCACTTCTTTATGATCAGATCATCTACTTAAAGTGTCTACATCACTGTTCTTATTACTCTTCTTATAATAAATCTAAAATTCAAAGTCTGCTAACTGTTCTGCTCAGTGAATCTGTCACTGATTTAGTTGCTTAATTGTTGTAAAGTTTCTCAAATTCTTATGATTCATAAAGATCTAAATAGACTTACTTATATCTGCAAGATAAGATCTTCAATCTTGTAGTGCTTTCACTATTGCAAGAAGTTTCTTATTATAAATTTAATATCTTTTCTCAAATTCTGACAACTTTCTAAATCAATACATAATAAATTTCTTCTGCTCATCTTCAATCTAATATAGACATACTTCAACTGCAAAATTCAATGTGTTGATTTTCAGTATCTTTTTGCATGCTTAATTGAGTATTCACAGATGTGCAGTTTCACTAAGACTTTTCTTTAATGTACAGAATGCATTCTTCTGTTTTTTATCTCAATGCTATCTCTTGTTCTTGCATGTCAAATGCATAAGAGATTTCACAATTCTTGCATAATTAAGTATAAACTTTCAATAGTAGTTTGTTAGTTCTAGAAAGACTTATACTTTCTTGATCTTTTGCAGTGTAAATCAGTTCTAAACTGTCTCTATCTTTTTGAGATTCTTCTTGATCTAATTAGATTAAATGACATACTTTAGAAACTGTATTTTCTTAGTTTTGAATCTGCTTTTCAACTTTTTCACATACATAGCTTGTTTGTTGAGCTTTGTTAGGATCTTGTGCATGTGTTTATGATGCATTTTAAGGTCATCTAAATAGATCAGAATATCATCAAGATATGTAATTACAAAATCATTGAGATATTCTCTCAATGTGTTGTTGATGAGTCTCTGAAAGATGACTAAGGTGTTTTTGAGCTTAAATGACATAACAGTATATTTATAGTGTTCATATCTTGTTCAGAATGTCATTTTCCATTCTTTGCTCTTCTTCATGCATATACAGTAATACACTTTCTTCAGATCTAGACTCATGAATTATTTAACTTTCTTTAGTCTGTTTTGCAACTCTTTTATCAGCAGTAAAGAATAACTATCTCAGTAAATTATCTTATTAAGTTATCTATAGTTAACACAAAGTCACTTGATGTCATTCTTCTTTAATATAAACAGAATTAAAGATTCTGCTGATGACTTTAATGATCTGATGAATTCTCTCTTTAAATTCTCAACAAAATAGTTTTGAACTTTCTTCAGCTGATTCTTGCTCATAAGATAAAGTGACATTCACTTTGATTTTCTTTTCTTTAATAGCAATATTTCATGATCTCAAGACTTATGCTCTGATAAGCTCTTTTTCAGTTGTTTAAAGACATCATATGTGTTCTCTGTTGCATAGAGTTCTTTGTTGATTCAGTTAATCTATAAATTCTTTTTATGTAATCAGAACATCTCTAGTATAGTGTCATACTTGACTGACTTGAAAACATCTAGTCTTAACTTCTGTGAATCATTCTTTATTATGACTTCAATATAAACTTCTTTATAAATTCATTTGTATTCTTTGTTGATCATATACACTTGTGTAAGCTTAGGCACTCATTACAGTGTTAGTTCTAGCTGTTTAATTACTTTTTGTAAGATAAAGTTATTGGTTGCTTCTGAATCTATCATTGCTCAAAGTTATCTCTTCAGCAGTATCTTAATGTTAACTTATATCTTTTAATCATTGTCAATTCATTAAGACATTAAAAGCTTCTTTGTTTCTAGTCTTGCTGAGAAAGCTTAAGATTTTTTAACTTCTTTAAGCTTTTTGCTTCTATTGAAGTTTCTTAAGCTCTGTTTGTGCTTCAAAGTTCATCTTATGATTCAGTAAACTTTCTTTATAGTTCTTTGAATCATGTCAATTCTTTGTCAGTTGTGATCAGTTTTATATAGTTATCAGTTTCTTTTCTAACAATTTGTTCTGAGTGTCAGTACATTTTGTACTGATTATATTTGTGTTAAATGAGATTCTCTAATGCTTTTACTTTATTGAGAAACTCAGATGACATGTATTTTTCTATATACATTCAATGTTCTTCTGTGAACATCACATAATCTGTGAATAGACATATCTTGATTTCATAATCTTTTCTTGATCACTCTGACATTTCTTAATCTTATATTATGAATTATACTGTTATCATCAGCTCTTTCAGCTATATAACTGCTGTTTCTGCTTTATGTTATTTGCTAGCAATGACTTCTTCTTAAAATGTCTGTTGCTGTTCTTCTAGCAGACTTTTGTGTCATTTCAGATGTCAGTTCTTAAAGTGCTCATAATCTTACTTAAATCTCATGTTAACTTCTCAGTTGTCAACATTCTCTGAGTTCACATTTAAATTCAGATACATTCAGAGAAGATCTTCTTGTTTTTGAGCTTCTGCAATGTCTATCTTCTAAGTTTCATAAATATCAGTCTCTTCAATCTTATCTGAGTTGTCTTTGACAACTTTCTCTAGAATAGTTAATCTCTTTAATTCACTTATTGTAATATAATCAGTACTGTGCCTTTTCTTAAGCTTCTGTGATTATTATTCAGCTTTATCTTTACTGCTTATATGCACAAAGCAGTTATCATCATAGCAGACTGTTCAGCTCAGTTAATTATGCATTATCACTGAGTTCATCATTGCAACTTCTTTTCTCTGTCATTAAGATTTCTTGCAATCCCTGATAAGATGTTTAGATTTATCACAGTTATAACATTTGTAAGTCTCTACTCATCAGATATAAGACTTAATGAATTGTCTGTTGTAGCACTCATGCTTCACTGACCTAGCTTGTGACTTCTGATTATGCTTCTTAATATTGTTGAGATTCATCAGATCTTCTTGTATTCTGATAATGAATCATCATTCTCACATTCTTGAAGCTGTATAAGATTCTGTCTTCTTCATTCATCATTCTCACTGTTGACTGTCAATGTTAATGAAGATATCTATCATCTCTTAAAGTTCTTCAGAGCAGTCTCTTCAGACTATTTTATTTTTAATATCTTTACTTAATTCTCAATAGTATTGCAATACTAAGACATCATCATCTCAGTCAGTTAAGATCACAATGCACTGAAACTTCACTGAGTACTTAATTGCTGACTTGTTCATTTTTAACATATAAAATCATTATTTTGCTGCTCTTTTCTCATTAATCACTCTGAAAGTCTTTCAAAGTTCTTTCTTAAACTTCTTGAAGTTACTAAAGATCAACTCTTTGTTGATGTCTTATTTCTTTGATGACTTATCTAGAAACTCATGCAGTTTAAGATTGACTCAGTTGAACACTGCATCTTTGAGATAAACTATTATGTATAGATCTTTATTCATTTTGAAGTTAAACTTCTTCTGATTGAAATCTATATATAGATTGAGCTTTATCAAGAAGCTTTATAACTTTCTACATTCACTGCTGAACACATCTGACATCAGTATCTTCAGTATGTTGTTCATCTCTTGTAGATCTTCAAGATTCTGAAAATTGATTATACTGATAAAGGCTGCTTTCTGTGTGCTGAAGATCATGCTTATATTGTAAGAATATTCAATATATTACATTCTGATCAGAGATTTCTCTGATATAGGGTCTAGAGATTAGAGCTTGTGATATAAGAGGATTTTTAGACATATTAGAGTTAACTGATAGATAGTAGATGCTAGATAAAGATTATTATTGAATATACTCATCTTCTTAGAAAAGATAATCTGTCTATATATCAGACTGCTCATCTTGCTCACTCATAAACATCATAAATCAGCTTACTCAGCTCATCTATAAGCACTGTAAGCTTATACTGAGCTGTACACCTTTAAGGCATAGCTTGCTGAATCTATATGTTCAATAAGTCTATCAGAATGATGGCTGTAACAACTGCATCATTAAATAGAAAGATCAAGACTTACAGACTTTAACATTGATAATTTATTTATTTTAATTCTGTAAAGTTACATAATCTTTACAAGATAACAATTCTTAAAAAGTCAATTCTTATTGTTGAGAACAACAAGAACATATGTAAGATTTGTGCTCTAATTAAGTTCATTAACAAATAAGATTATACTGTAAATAAAAAAAAGATTAACATTTTTATTTTTATCTTCATTGACATATATAACTTATTATTCTTGTCATTTAATAAACATCAGTACTTTCTGAAGATAGTAGATAATCATTTCTGAAAGACATAAACAATATTACTGAAGCAATATGATGAGATTTCATAGACACTGCAAAAATAATGATTAAAGACTAAACTTTAAATTGATGCAAAGATTCTTGCTGTACAAAGTGACAACAAAATGAAATTAAAGTTCACTTTAAATAACTGATGCAAGTCTCTTAACATTACACTGCAATATATAATGCTTTACATATCAATTCAAAATGATGTTACTAAAAGAGTCATCTAAATCACTGAGAACTCAGTGTACACTATAATTAAAGAAATATAACTGTCAATAAAGTTCTAAGTGTAGACAATATATTATTATTTGTTCTATTAACTCCCTATTCAGTCCCTATCTAGGTCTATGAGGGCGAATCGCCTTTGCAAAGGAAAAACCAAAATGGAAAACCTTAGTTCTGCCTCGCGGGCGCCCCGCAGG
>JAABVA010006014.1_pt1 | contig 10825 bp, 19 predicted proteins | sample 5560331 | NCBI WGS metagenome assembly JAABVA01 (sample SAMN12812661, study PRJNA571458) | rock metagenome | isolation source: Antarctica rocks | place: Antarctica: Victoria Land, Mt New Zealand sud | collected 2016-01-07 | reverse complement strand
TCTTCTTCCCCGCGCCGGGCGGGCCATAGAACAAGGTGTGGGGGCAGTCGCCGTTGGCGACCTGCACGCCAGTGCGTAACGGAAGTGAGTGTTAGAGCAGCGCTGCAGGCAGTGCTCAACCAGCTGCAGCGCGCAGGAGCAGTGCAGCGCACGAGCTTTTTCAGGTTGTCGCCGATGTCTGTGTGTACAAGGAGCTTGTCGAGCTTGCGCGGGCGATGCTGCGGCGAGCGGAGCCCAGTTAGAATCACGACACATGCCAGCAGCGCTCACTGCTTGTGAACGACCTCTGCCTCACCTTGTCTATCCACAGCATGCTGCGAGGCCTGCCTTCAAGCGTTTGTCCCCATGCGTCTCACAAGGTGCGTGCCAAGTGCTGCGGTATACCAATGTGTATGCAGCAATGCTGTCTCTGCAGTGCCAACGCCTCTTTGACCGATATGCAACAAGTTGCTTGATAAACACACTGCGACGCATGCAGGTGAGGCAGTTGTTTGTGGTGGAGCTGTGGTATTTTGTAAAGAAAGTTGCCAATGCACTTTACTAATAAGGAGTACATCTATGGAGCCCTTCACAGCAGGACTCTCTTCCCTCCCTGCCCTCCAGCCAGCATGCAACATACTCTGCAGGCAGGGATGACACAGAACATACGTACTGGATCCTCTCTCAACCTCTAAACGTATGACATGACACAAATGCGAAGACTGAAAACGTACTGAACCCTGACAAACACTCTGTCTGTATAGGATGTATCGCGTGTGCGCTAGCTGCCACTGCCGCTAAAGAAGAACGCCAAATACACCCACACGCCAGCCTAGCAGCTTAAGGCGCAGCTAGGCATGCATTCCCAGGGCTGGCACCTAGCCAACTCAATGCTCACATGCATTCCGCCATGAGCAGCTGATACAGGCGCTACATACTTAGAGAATTCACTCAGACCACGTCAATAAAGGTGGGGCACGCTGACGCCTGCACGGACCGTAGCAGGCAGCACATGAGGGCGCTCGGCCGGCGCAGCCTGGCACATGCAGCACTGACCTGAACAAATACATAGCAAGCTCCCGTGCGTGTGGCTTACCAGGACGGCTCAGCTTCACAGCAAGTGCTGAAACAGGTCGACGCGCCAATAAAATTGACTCTAGATCTGCTGACACCCTGCGCGTGCCCTAGGCGTACTTCCACTCTGTACCAACCTGGCGCCTCACAGCAGGTACTGGAACAGGCGGTACAGCAGCGAGTGCTCGGCCAGCTGCGCGCGCAGCTTGGGGTTGGCGCGCAGCGGCAGCGCGGCGCTGATGCCCGGGATCGCCTTGAGCAGCACCCAGGGCGACCACGCCGCCTGCGTCACCGTGCCAAAGCGGTCTATTGCGCCTGCCGCAGGCGGCCCCGACACGCGTTGGTGACTACACGCGCAGCGCAGCGCCGAGGCTGGGCTGACAGGGCTGGGCGCGCACAGCACCAGGCGCCTGTCTGACGCCTGCATGCGCATCTCGCACGAGGCGGGTGACTGGCGGCGAGAGAGTGCTGAAGCCGGGCGGGCGCGGCCGGGCCGGGGCGCCGCACTGGAGGTGGACATGCCGCGCAGCAGCGGCGACAGCGCGACCACCAGCGCCGACAGCGCCGACTGCGCCAGCAGCTCCCACACGATGAGCGCCCACAGCGCGCAGCGGCCCACATTGCGCAGCGCCGCGCTCGCGCTCAGCGCCAGCTCGCCCAGCTCCGCCTCGCAGCTGCGCGCGGACGACGCCGACTCCTGCGCGGCCGCCGCGCCTGTCAGACCTCTGCGCTCGGAGGCGCCAGGCGGGCCCCGCCCCCGCGCGCGCGCCCGGCCCCGTGTCACACGAGCATGCGCACATGCGCAGGCTTCGGCGCCGGCGACATCATGCAGACTTACATCATCGCACTTCATGGCATATATATGGCAGCTCCTTGGGGCTTCCATTCTCGTACTCGAACGGCGCGTACTTGCACACCCTGCACATGTGCCACGGGACCTGCAGGCAGCTCAGTCCAGGCGCTGTACGGAGATGCAGGGGTCGAACCTGGATGATGGACCACCACATCGGCTTATCCTCCTCTGCCTCCTTGTGCTCGGGCATCATGCCTGCCACACCGCAGACGCTCCAGGCTGATGCAAGAAGTGCCCGCAGATATGTAAACAGGTCTGCGGCCTAGTGCTGCCGGTGCTCACCGGCAGGCCGGCAGTCAACCTGCCTTGCTCAGGAGGACCGCACATGTGCACATGCATGGCGAGCAGCAAGCAACGCCGTGGCGCACCATACGGAATCCTCGAGTTCTGATTCAGCCAGGTGACCGCGTCCTTGTACCCTGCGCACGCGCAGGCCGCCCCTCAAGCTCCGTGCCCGGCACGTGCACGGCACGCCGCTGGCGGCATCATGCACAGCATGCCAGCCCCAACAGCCTGGCAGGTGCGCACCCAGCTTGTAGAGGCCGCGGAGCTGGTCCGGCGACGGCGGCAGCACGCACCACCAGAACGGGATGTATCGCGACGGCTTGATGTCCGCGCGCGACACTGCGTGCGAGCGCGCCCCTCAGCCTCACGCCGGGCGGCAGTGCGGGGGCCGCGCGCCCAGCATGCGGCGAGCAGACGAAAGGGCTGCGGCGAGCAGAAGAATGGGCTGATATCAGGTTGGACGTTTATTGTCTACTTAGCGATGCGGCATCTCTTCAGCTATGCATTATACACTACACGTTGACTAAGCGTTTCTAATCGTTGAGCTGCACGCCAGGCAGCGGCGCACTGTAGAAGGGCGTCACGGAGATCGCGTCCTCCATCTTGTGGAAGCTGAAGAAGGAGCGGCCGAGCAGCGCGCCCTGCCGCGCACTGCCGACGCATTAGGAACAGTGTGCCCACGATGGACCAGTTGCGCGACACCAAGGCTCAGCTGCCAAACATGGAGCTGAGCGCCATGTTCGCGCGCGTGCCGAGCGCAAAGCTGCAGCAGCTGTCGCCGTTCCCCGGCAGGAGCTGCGGCAGGGAGGGCCGCGCCTTCAAGAGCTGGAAGTCAGAGTACCCGCCGTCCAGGCCCCACGCCCTCAGGCTGGGCACCCAGACGGGCGGCGCCGGGAACACGCAGCTGGACGCCAGGATGGCCGTCTCCATCTCCTGCCAGGGTTAGGGTATGGGGGTGCTCAGCCCTTCACCTCATTCATGCGCCCACGCCTTCTACGTGGACGACAGCAGAACACCCCTCAGTCAGGGAAGGCAGGTGCGCAGCATGAGCGGCAGCGCGAGCGGCGTGGCGCACCGCATTGTCCGCAAACTCCGTCACGCGCGCGTTGCGCAGCCACGGCAGCGTCGTCACGGACACCTCCATGTTCCCCGACAGCCGCACGCCTGCGACCAGGGGCCTCAGTACGCACTGGGGCCTGAAGCAGAGACGCGCCCGCCAGCGTGCAGTACACTGCCAGGCTCGCCCAGCCGAGCTCGCCAAGCATGCTGTGTAGCTCTTTGAGGGTAGCAAATTGCCACTAGCCATCCTGTGCACATGGTGTCGATGTACACCATAATACAGCACAAATAAGTGCCTGCTCGGACGGCTAAGGTGCGGGCTGGCAGGGCGCGTGCGCACCCGCGTCGGGGGGCGAGAAATTCCTGACGGCGCCCTGGACGTACTGCTTGATCTTCACGGGACCGGCCAGGTGCGAGCGCGCGTAGGTCGCACAGTCGCATACATACTCCACAATTTTGTCCGTGTCGACCTCGGTCAGAATCAGGTACGCCGCCGCGCACGCGCCCCCAGAGCTGCCAACGACGTGCATATCCCTGCAGCAGTGACACCTCTGGCAACACAGGCACGCGGTAGTGCATACTTTAAGTTACTTCACAACACAGCAGCTGGCACTGGCAGGACCAACCGGACCAAAGAATAGACGGGGGATTGCGGCATACCTGGAGAGCTTCAGTTCTCGCAGCGCCCGCACAACGCCAAAGTGGTAGACAAACAGCTGCGCCAACCACAAAGGCTCGTCAGGAGAGAGGTGCAGGGTCGCGTGTGGAAGGCACTGGGGCCACTGCAGGCAGCATGCGTTTGGAGCGCCTGCGCAGGAGTGCTGCTCAGGACCCACCCAGCCAGAGCTGGAGAACGTCCAGGTCTGCGTGGGTCGCAGCCCTTGCCGCGGCTCGCCCGCATCGCCTGCCTCCTCCGGCAGGCGCGTGTCCTGGAACTGCAGCTGCTCGGCAAGCGTTTCCGCGCCGGACACGTCCACGTCGTCGTCGTCCGGCCAGCTCAGCGCGTCGTCAAAGTCTGCAGAAGACAGCGGGTGCCCGCGCAGGTTCCCGCTCATCTCTGCGTGCCCGTGGGCGCTCCCTGAGCAGTGCCACAATGCTAAAACAGAGTCAGCTTCCACTCAGTTTGCGCGCGCTCCGCACTCCAACACTAGCTACTGCTCTCCCTGAGCCTGCGGCCGAGAGTCTTGGACTGTAGGTTAGGCTAGGGTAGGTGCTGGCCAGCGGGCTGTGGCCAAGTTACGGGGGCTAGCAAACTTGTGCGCCTCCTTTCTGCCAGCACTACTGAGCGACGCATGGATGCCGGACCTCAGGGCGTGTGCCGCGTGTATGCTCCCTCCACTTGTCTTTCTACAGCACGTGTGCTGTGACTGCGCCGACGTCCCAGGCCGTGAACACTTCTTTCCCGTGCTGCAGGTGCTTGAAGCAGTTTGCCAGGTACACGTGCCCACGCTGCCACCTGCGGTACTGCGCACTGCCGTGCTACCAGAAGCACGGGCTGCAGTGCACAGAGGGCTTCTACAGGTGCGCGTGCCGGCCTTGAAAGCCTGCAGACAGGCTGGCTCAGCTTTGCTTCACTGACGCAGCCGCTCACTACTTGCAGGGAGAGCATTGAGGCTGACCTCCGGGACCGGAGCGCATCTGATGCAGAGCGGCAGCACATGCTCGATATCCTGCAGCGTGAGCAGCGCCAGCGTGAAGCACCGGGGCACAGCAGCTCCAGCGAGGATGATGGTGAAGGCGATGGTGCGGAGGAGAGCTGCTGCGAGCTGTCTGAGGCCACGCTCACCAAGCTGCTGCTCCGGGTGCGCCAATGAGCCTTGACCTGCTAACAATAGGCGTGGTATAGAGGAGCCTGGCTACCAACCACTGCAGGAAAAGCTGCCTGCGGCAGGAGCGCTAGTTTATCAGCTTAGAATGGAAACTGCGCATCTTATTACTTTCCCAGCGCCTCAGCAGGCAGCGTTGCGCCAAAAGTGACACGCCTGCAGCAGGCCTACCCTTGCTATGCAGTATTACATCTCAGGGAGCAGTTCTCTGTCACCCATATGCGTATCTGGGACACGCCTGCCGCAGGCCTACCACTGCTATGCCGTGTTGCACCTCGGGAAGCAGTTCCTGTGACTTGTTTTTGTATCTGGAGCACGCAAGTGCCAGACAGGTGTTGTGGTTGCCCAGGCAGAGGCCAACGGCGGCGAGCTGGAGGTGGACCCCACAGACCTGACTGCACCGGAGCGGGCGGCCTTTGAGCGCGCCGTGGCGGCCGGCGCGCTGCGCAGCGCGACCGAGCCCTGGCATCCCTGGTGGCTCGCGTGCAATGCGGCGCGCCTGGCGCTGGCTGCCGATGGCACCGCGCTGGTACGCGAGACCGCGGGTGCGCTTGCAGCGGGGCTTGGTTGTGAGGGGCACCACGTGTGCGCCTGTAACTGCTTCGCCAGTCAGGCCCGGGCTTGCACAGCGTGACCTGTGCTAGCGGTCTTGATGCAAGTCTAGCATGCTGGGTGGATCTCCAAGCTGCAACCAGTGCATCGCATTGCAGGTGCGGAGACTCCTCATGCGGTGACGGGTGAGAGCAGCGCGGCGGGCGCGCCCGCGCCGCCGCCCCCGCTGGACGCTGCGCTGCCGCGCCTGTCGGCGCTGACGCCGCGCGCGCCCTCGCCGCTGCTGCGCTGGCAGCTGCCGCAGCTGCTGTACGCCTACTGCGCCATGCTGCGCCTGTACAACGGCGACTACCGCGCCGATGCGACGGTGTGCGGCCGCAGCGGGTCGGAACTTGAAGCCTGATAGTAGGTGGCTAGAGTGGAAGCAGCACTCGCGGCAGCTCCCAGCGCTTGTCTCTGTTGATCAGAATAATGAGCGACCGTGGCCATTGTTGCAGTGTCGGTAGAGCGGGAGCCTGCTGGCGCACCAGCGTGCATTGCAGTGAAGGAAGCAGAGGCACTGCCTGTGTGCCGCCAGGAGGCCGCCGCAGCCGTGCAAGCGCTCGCGCCGGTGCTGGACGGCGCGGGTGCGCCGCGGCCCGCCGCCGGTGCTCCCGCCGCCGCCGCCGCCGCCTCGGCCGCACCGCCGCCGCCAGAGTCTGCGGCCGAGGCGCTGCTGCCGAGCGTGGAGGCCGCGCTCGGGTCGGCGCTGTTTGGCGCCGGCGGGCGCGGCGCCGCGGTGGCGGTGCTGGCGGACGCGGCCGCGCTCCTGGACCTGGGCCGCCCGGCCGCCGTGCGCGCGCTGGCAGACCTGCAGCGCCTGCACCAGCTGGCCCTGGCAGCGGAGGTCGCGGAGCTGCAGGCACCGACCTCGGGCGAGGGCCGAGCGGCGGCGCCGCGGCCGCCCCGCCGGGCAGCCGCGCCCGCCGCTACAGCACGCGAGGGCGCTCACAGCACGCACCGCAGCGCGGGACCGGGGAGCACTGGGCGGAGATCGAGGGTTGGCAAGGGGTCCAGGGGCGCGCGCCGCAGCCTGCAGGCCGGCGAGCTCAAGCTGCGCTTCCTGCTGTCGTGGGCCAATGAGCAGCCCGGCGCGATGTATCGCGCGCTTGCGAGGGACGTGCGCGCCGAGCTCGAGCGGCACTCTGAAGGCCTGCAGGCGCGCAGCGGAGCCGAGCGTAGCCCAGGGTCTGGCGCCCTGGCAGGGTTGCCCCCGCGGGCAGGCGCCGAGGCGCAGGGCGATGTCGAGCGCGGACAGACCATGGCGGCGCCGCGGGTGCTTGTGCAAGAGCTGCCCCTGGATGGGGACCGTTGAGGCTGCGTGCCAGCCCTGTCGTCATGTGTGTAGAGTGTGACCCCTTGTGAGCAGGTGAGTTGTAGCTGAACTGAGAGATGTTTGCAGGGGTCATGAACTGAAGTCAGCAGTCAACATGAACTGCAGCGTAAGCAGCAAGCATAGGACCACATGCCTTTGAAGATGTAACATTTTGTGCCCCTGTTGGGCTTGTATTGCTGGACGCTGCCCTGAGGGGCAGTATGTACAGTACTTCATGACGTCGTGGTAGATTGCAGCTGGCAGCAACACAGGGACGCTATGCTAGAGTGTAAAGCTAGCAACCTAGCGCTAGGTTGATCACGAGGCAACTCATGAACATGCTAGCTAACTCCTTCTGTCATGTCATGCGGCAATACACAGTCAATGCGTCCATACTTCTCAAACCTATTTGCAACAAAATATGCAAGTGACACAAGGGCATGTACAGCAGGACAAGCACGAGCACTTTGGCTGACCAGGGAATGCTCGGCATCCTGCGCAAACCAATAACAACATGTTCCGCACGCTGACCAGGCCCATCTGAACAGGACAGTTCTGAGAATTTTGTCCACCAAACCTCGGGGGCAATGTACAGCAAAGTACCGGTATGGTGGGCTGGTATCGCTGGAACCCGCCACAATTGCCTGTGCACTGATGTTGCGGGCCGCGGCGCCTGCCTGCAACTGCACCGCAGCCTCACCATGTCGCAGCCCCGTCCTGTGACTCCGCTTGGACGAGCCAGTACGGCCCCCTGCGAGACAGGCCTCTGCTGGCGCGCCAGCGGCAATGCGGAGCAGCGCACGCTCCATCGTGCTGAGTGTGGTGAGCAACACCCATGCTGCACGCGAGAGCCTCGCCACAGGTGCCTCAGGCACCGCTCCTTTGCGCCAGCGCCACGGCCCCGCCCTGCGCAGTGGCCTCCGGCGCCGTCGTCGCCGCATGCTCCCCCTCCGGTACGGGCTTCAGCGGTGCGATGGCGGCGGCGCCGCGGTGCAGGACGCGCTCCAGCGCGCCGAGCGTGGAGGCCGACAGGCGCGCGAGCGGCGCTGACAGGTGCGCGAGCGGCTGCGCCAGGCCGGCCAGGCGCGGCGGCGGCGCGCGCGACAGCAGGCCCGACCCCGTTGGCTCCAGGCGCAGGATGCCGGTCTGTGGCGCAGCTTTTCAGACATATCAAACCGCGTGACTAAATGACATTCAAGATCAGGCGAGCCAGCAAGTTGATGTTGGGCACTTGTAGGTAGACTGTCTTATGTAAGCATATGCAACCTAAACGGACCATGTGCACGTGCAGGAAACTCAGAGGGCAAGTGGATGGCAGAGTCATGCATAACCAGCTGGAGGCATGCAGGGGGAACAGGGCTTGTCAGCAGCGGCAGTCGGGCACTCCAGGCGCGGACCTGGTTCGCCACAATGCGCGCGCACTCCAGCTGCATCAGCCGGCCGCCCCGCCGCTCGGCCGTATCGCCGCGGAGAGGCACCTGCATGCAGGCAGTGTAGGCCAGCGCTAGCACTCGCACTGATAGAGCCGTATTGGGCGTCTGACTGAACAGGAGAAGGTGTCATCTTTTCCTGCTCTATGTCCTCAGTGAGTTGGCCAGAAGGCTGGACAAGAGCCACGTGCATCGCAAGCAGCACCAAGCCCCACCAGGCTTCAATCGGAGCCAGCAGGTGGAGACCTGGCGTCGTGCAGGTGCGGGTGCGCGCCCGGCTCCGCACGCGCATGACCAGGTTGAGATGGTACACGCGCAGGCAGTCCACGGATTCGGCGCTGAAGCGCCCGTCCGCGCCCTCCGCCAGCCGCAGGTGCGCTTCGCTCGGCGGCTGCATGTGCCTGCGGCTCATGCAGATAGGGTCGGGTGGGTACATTGGCCAGTTCCATGTATGCGCGCTGCTGTGCCCCCCCGCATCCTCCGCCGGCCGCAGGTTTGCCTCAATCAGCAGCGGCATGTGCCTGCGGCCTCATGCAGGTAGGGTGAGGTAGGGTATAAAAGAGCACTTCCATGTTATCGCTGAAGCGCCCGCTTGCGTCCTGCGCAAACGAGCCTGGTTCGGCGGCCGCATGTGCGTGCGTCCCATGCAGACGCTCTGCATGCGTGTGCTTGCACCCTGCTGGGCCTCTGCTCAGCACGTCACAGACGTAGCGCGCTTGCCGCATTTATTTTGGACGATCAGGTGCAGCAGCTGCGAAGGCATGCGCTTGCATCGGCCCGGGGCGCTCGGCGCGGGAGCCACAAGGACAGGCCGGCGCGCGCCTGCAGAAGTGGCCGAGGTCCAGGCGCAGGATGTCATGCAGCCGCCCCAGCTCGCGGCTGCTCGCCCAGCAGCCCGGACGCCTGCACGCGTGAGCTGTGCGCGTCTCCGGTGCTGGAGGCAGTCCATGCCCGCGCCGCCGTGTCAGCTGCGCCAGCGCGCGCACCTGCCGCGCCTCCCTCGCCGCGCGGGCGGCCGGGGCGCTGAGCGCGCGCCCCCGCGCCGCGCAGATCACGCAGGGCACGATCCGCGACGTGGCCAACCGCGTGTTTGCGCACCTGCACGCGCTCGACCTGCGCTTCCACCTGGAGCGCCAGACCGGCGCGCTGAACCGCGTGCTCGACCGCGGCACGCGCGGCATCAACTTCATCCTGTCGTCCATGGTCTTCAACGTGCTGCCGACCGCGCTGGAGGTCGCGCTCGTCGCGGGCGCGCCCCGGGCGCCGCGCGGGAGGAGGGGGGAGGGTAGGGTAGCGGGGCCTCAGGCGGCGCGGCCGTGCAAGTGTTCTGCCCCTGGGGAGGCGGGCGGCGCGCTTTGCACTGGCACGCAGCGGCTGGGCAGGGCGGGCGAGCTGGCGCCTGCGACTGCATGGCCTGCAAAGTGCCTGCCTTGCCTGGCGGCTGCGCTGCATCCGTGCAGCGTGGGCTGCGGCGGGGGGTGGTGGCGGCATGGGCTGCGGCGGGGGGAAGTGGCAGCCCGGGCTGATGCGCGTGAGGCACATGAAGGCCGCCGCCCGGGCGCGCAGCAGCCCCGGCAGGCCGGGAGTGCCGCGTCCGAGCGCGCACGCGCACACGCGCAGGCATCCTGGCGGTCAAGTGCGGGCCGGTGTTTGCGGGCCTGACGGCTGGCACGATCGTGGCGTACACCGCGTACACGCTGGGCATCACGCAGTGGCGCATCCAGTTCCGGCAGGCCATGAACACGGCCGACAGCGAGGCCAGCGCGCGCGCGACCGACTCGCTGATCAACTACGAGACGGTCAAGTACTACGGCAATGAGGCGCACGAGCTGCGGCGCTACGACGAGTGCCTGGCGGGTGCGACGCGCCGTGCCGCGCCGTGGCGCGCGACGCTGCGCTGCGCTGCGCTGCGTTGCGCTGCATGGCCAGGAACAAGCAACCACGGAAGCACAAAGATGGCAGTGAGATGTGGGCATGCTGCGGCAGTCGCCGTCGGGCGCCAGGGGCGCGCGCTGCCCGGCACGATGCGCACCCGGCGCGGCTGAGCCTCCGTGCACATGCTGCTGCACGCGCCGCATGCTGGTTGTCAGGCGCAGGGGTGCTTGACCGGCTCGTGTGCGCTGCCAAGCTGCTGATCGCCCGGCGCGGCTCCGCCCCCTGGGGGCCCGAGGCATTAGCTGCCTGGGCTGCCGAGCGCGCGGCGGGTGGGGCGCCGGAGGCGCTCACACCTGGCGCCACTCTAGTTACCATAACCTGTGCTGAGGCGGCCGCCCGGGGCGCGCCGGCGCGCAGACTACGAGGACGCGGCGATGCGCACGCAGACCAGCCTGTCGCTGCTCAACTTTGGGCAGAACGCGATCTTCTCCGCCGTGCTGTCCACGGCCATGGTGCTGACCGCGGCCGGCGTCGGCCG
>JAABVA010006006.1_pt1 | contig 10833 bp, 11 predicted proteins | sample 5560331 | NCBI WGS metagenome assembly JAABVA01 (sample SAMN12812661, study PRJNA571458) | rock metagenome | isolation source: Antarctica rocks | place: Antarctica: Victoria Land, Mt New Zealand sud | collected 2016-01-07 | reverse complement strand
TCGGCCCGGACCTGAACCGCATCCAGCTGCCGACCTGCGCTGCGCACCTGCTGTTGCGCGGCGTGCAGCTGCTGGTCGGCGGACTCTGGCGCTGCGGACGCGGTAGGAGCTGCCAGAGCGCTGCCCGGGCCCAGGATCAACGCGGAGCCCACGGCAATAGCCAGCAGCTGGCGTCGGGCCACGTGCACGACCCCCTCGGGCAAGATCAGGACTCGTTCAGCAGACGAGCGAGCCGCAGCCTCCCGGACTGCACCAGAAAGTGAGGGCCCTCCGTCTGCATCGGCGGGCTGGTCCGCCGCCTGAACCAAGACTCACAGCAGCCCACGAGCCTTGGTCACCAGCACCGTCCATCCGGTCCGGCGGGGGCGAGGGCAAAAGGAGGACCCTGAGACCTGGTCTCAGAACCTCGAGGCGTGTCGCTCTCGCTGGTAGGGCCGAGCGTGGTTGATCGTCTCGGGTCATGTCGACGCGGGTCTGTTCCACGCCGCGGCGACTGGTCGACGACCGCTCTGGGCACTGCTCGAACCACTGATCCCACCACCGCGTGGCAGGTGCCGGTACAGGCTGGTCCGAGCGATGCCGGTTGTGGTGACGACCTCGGCAATGGTGTGCCCGGTGTGTCGCGCAAATGCGCGGCCCACGCCAGCTTGGCCGGGTCGACCACCACCGGCCGGCCGACCCGCCGGCCTTTGGCGGTCGCGACGGCGCGGGCGTGCGCGGCGCGCTCGAGGGAAAGAACTGGAACAGCAAGGCGGCGTGCTCCCGCCCGTGGCTGCCCGGCATCGACAGCACTGCGGATGCTGGGAGACAGTGAATCCATGAGTGCTGACGTCGATCTTCCCGACCCCATCTTGAGCGACCCCGCGGGTACGACTGACGGACGGGTGGCTGTACCGGAATTGCCGCCCCGGGCCAAGATGGGCCAACGGGTCCGGCACGAGACCCACCTGTGCGGCGGAACGATCAGCGTGGTAGGCGACGCCGCGTGGGACCGCTCAAGCCTGTGGGAGTGCGACCTGTGCGGGCACCAAGCCCGGCGGAACGCGGTGTGGACCGGACCCTGAGCACCGCCAGGCGGGCGCCGCTCGGGTAGCGCGTTCTGACAAGCCCCACAGCGCCGGGTGCTAGGGCCTCAGGCTGTGCACTCCCGGCAGACACCTCGGCCCTGATCCGCCAGCTGGCTGCGGTGCTGCACCAGAAAGCAGCTGGTGCAGGTGAACTCGTCGACCTGCGGGGGCAGCACCCGGATGGTCAAATCCTCTCCCGACAGGTCCGCCCCGGGCAGGTCGAACTCGGCCTCGAGCGGGTCGGTGTCATCGCCGAGATCGGCCGTAGTCTGCGCGCGGCGAGCCTTCAACGTCTCCAGGCTCTGGTCGTCGTCGTCAGCGGTGTCGCTTGTGCGGGGGGTGTCGTAGTCGGTAGCCATGATCTCCGTCGAAAGTTGCGGCGCGGACGTGCGTGTGCACTTAACGCCAGAGCGACGTCCTATGTGCCGACTGTCGGCTGAGCCGCGGCTGCCGCAAGTGTCATGGACACGCGTCACGAGACGCTGTGAGCAGCTCGTGCGGCCCGGCTTCGGTCTGCCTCGTGGGCTGGCCGTGACTCCGCTTGTCAGCGTCAGTGTCAGCGTCAGCCGCTGACCAGGGCGAGCGGCGCGGCGTAGACGGCGTCGGCGCGGGTCCGGGTCAGCACGTGGGTGGCGACGAGCCGGTCGAGCACGTGCCGCTGCCGGGCGCGGGCCAGCGGGTAGTGGGCCAGTGGGTCGTAGGCGCTGGGTGCCTGAACGAGTCCGGCGAGCATGCTGGCCTGGCTCCAGGTCAGGTTCTGCGGCAAGCGGTTGAAGTAGCCGCGGGCGGCGGCGGTGATGCCGGTGTAGCCGTGGCCGAAGTAGGTAGTGTCGAGGTAGAGCCGCAGGATCTGCGGCTTGCCGTACCGGTGCTCGATCTTGACGGCGAGGGCGACCTGCTCGATGCGGTCGGGCAAGCTGCGCCGTCCGCCGGTGTAGAGCAGTTTGGCCAGCTGCTGGTCCAGCGTCGCGCCGCCCGGGTCGGACTGTCCGAGCAGCGGTCCGGCCGTTGCCCGCACGCTGCCCAGGACGTCGATGCCGCTGTGGCTGTAGAACCGGCTGTCCTCGGTGGCGACCAGTGCCTGCTGGACCCGAAGCGGCGGCGGCCCGGTCAGCAGCCCGCCGGCCCCGGTAGCAGCGGCGACCCGGGCAGGGGCGTCGCCGACACCGGGGGTGAGCAGCAGCAGCACGCCGACGCCGGCGGCGGCCATGACGAGAACTGCGATTGCTGACGCCAGGAGCCGGCGCAGCAGTGATGGTCGCCCGGCATCCTGGCGGGTGCGCCGGCCACGGCTGGTGGGCCCTCGGGCACCACCAGTGACCCTTCCCGACGCACCCCATTGGCCGCCCAGCTCACCGACCCTTAGACGGGGGGCATGGTCGCGGGTTGCCGGTTTCATCTCAGAGCGAGGAGCTGCGCCGGGCCCGGCGGACCTCGACCAGCACCGGGATGAACGACAGCACGACGACGACCAGGGTGATGGGAACCAGGTAGGTGTCGATGTTGATCGCCCCGCCGAGGGCGTAGCCGAGCAGCGGGACGGCCACGGCCCACAGCAGCCCGCCGATCAGGTTCCACACGGCGAAGGTCGATGCGGCCATGCGCCCCACCCCGGCGGCGGGGGCGGAGAAGGTGCGCACGAGGGGGCCGAAGCGCTCGAAGTAGGCGTGGGTCCGCTCCACGTAGGACTGTTTGAACAGCCGCGAGTCGGGCCGGTTGAACAGCGCCGGCCCTGCGCGGCGCCCGATCAGGTAGCCCGTCTGACCGCCGAGCACGGCACCGGCGGCCGCGGCGACGATGACTGCCAGGATCGCCGGGTGCGGCTGGCCGGCAGAGGAGGAGTGGGCGTAGGCGCCGGCCAGGAAAAGCAGCGAGTCCCCGGGCAGGAAGAAGCCGAGCAGCAGCCCGGTCTCGGCGAACAGGACGAGCGCCAGGCCGATGACGCCGTAGCTGGCCAGCAGGTGCGCCGGGCTCAGGCTGCCGGTCACCCCAGCGGCGTGCAGCACGCCCGCTGCTGCAGTCGTGACAGTCACGCGACGATCCCGAACCACACCACGGAGACAGCTCCCGCGACCAGGCAGTACACGGCGAACGGCCGCAGGGTGCGGGTGGCAAAGTAGCGGCTCAGGAACCGGACCGAGGCGTAGGCCGCGAGGCCGGCGACGATGCTGCCGACCAGGACCTGCCCGCGGATGCCGCTCCCGTTGGGTCCGAACAGGTCAGGCAGCTTGTACACCCCGGCGGCGAGGATCACCGGGGTCGCCAGCAGAAACGAGAAGCGCGCGGCCTCCTCATGGCTCAGCCCGCGCAGCAGACCACCGACCATCGTCACCCCCGACCGGCTGATCCCGGCGAACAGCGCCGCGATCTGGAAACTGCCGATGCCGACCGCGTTCACCACCGTCAGCGCGGCGAGCGGCTCACCGTGCGGCTGGCGCATCGTGTCCGCATCCGCCGGAGCCTGCGCGTCTGCACTACGGGCGGCGCTGACACGTTGCCGCGGGTGAATTTGGGCACGGCCCCGCAGACGCTCACCGAGCAGCAGGACGGCCCCGTTGAGGGTCAGGAACACGGCCGCTGCCAGCGGCTTGGCGAACAGGGTCCGCAGGTTGTGCTCGAACACCAGCCCGACGAGCCCGACCGGGATTGTTCCCAGCACGAGCAGCCACCCGAGCCGGGCGTCGGCGTCGCCGGGGTCGATCCGCCGGCTGGTGATACTCCGGCCCAGGCCGCGCAGGATGCGCACCCAGTCCGAGCGGAAGTAGACCAGCAGCGCGAGGGCCGTCGCGACGTGCAGCCCGACGATGAACGCGAGGTAGGGCGACTCGCCGGAGGACTGCTCGGTGACCAGCCGCTTCCAGCTGCCGCCCAGCCAGGTGGGGACGAGCACGCTGTGCCCGAGGCTGCTGACCGGGAACAGCTCGGTGACTCCTTGAAGCAAGCCGATGACGACGGCTTGGGTGTAGCTGAGCATCGCAACCTCTCGGCGCAGCACAGCGGCTTGCGCTCGTCGGCCTCGGTGGCGGGTGGCAACCGGGGTAGGCGGTAGAACCCACTGTGTCGGTCCGACATGTGAGAGCGATGTCAAGGTCGGGCGGAGCCAGCCTCCGGCAGTTCCAGCCGCACGTAGGCGCCGCCCTGCGGACGATTGCCAGCAATGGCGCGCCCCCCGTGCCCAACGGCGATGGAACGCACGATCGCCAGTCCGAGTCCGGTGCCTCCGTCGTCGCGGGTACGCGAGTCGCCGGCACGCCGGAAGCGTTCGAACGCGACGGGCAGGAAGTCGGGCGGGAAACCGGGGCCGGTGTCCTCGACCTGCACCACGACCGTCGGCTGGCCGTCCTGCTCCTCCCGGCTGCTGCTCAGCGTCACAGTTCCGCCGGCCGGGCTGTGCCGCACCGCGTTCTCGAGCAGGTTGTCGACGGCTCGGCGCAGCTTGTCGGCGTCGGCCGGCACGACCAGTCCTCGGGCCCCGTCCAGCCGGATCTCGACTCCAGATGGCGCTCCGCGCACGCATGCCAGCCGTACGGCGGCCGACAGCAGGTCATCGACGTCGACCGACCGGCACCGCAGGAACTGCTGGCCCTGGTCGGCTCGGGCGAGCAGCAGCAGGTCGTCAGCCAGCCGGGCCAGCCTGTCGGTCTCCTGCACGGCGCTGACGACCGCTGAGGCCAGCTGCTCCCGGCTGCGCCCCGGGCGGGCCGCCAGCTCGAGCTCGGCCCGCAGGATCGCCAGCGGGGTCCGCAGCTCATGACCGGCGTCGGCGACGAAGCCACGCTCGCGCTCGAGTGCGTGCTGCAGCCGGGTCAGCAACCCGTTCATCGTCACCGCCAACCGGGCGACCTCGTCGCGGGTTCGGGGAACGGCGAGCTGCGCGTCGCGGTCCTGGTCGGTGATGTCAGCGACCTGCCGGCGCATCCGCTCCACCGGGCGCAACGCCGCGCCGGCCAGCACCCAGGCGGCCAGGCCTGCCGCGAGCACTGCCGGTGGACCGCCCAGCAGGATGGCGTTGCGGACCCGGTCCTCGGCGACGTCGCTGATGTCGGTGCCGGTACCGACGACTGCCAGCAGCCTGCGCCCGGCGGAGTCGAACGGCACGGCCAGCACCCTGTTGCGGTCACCGTTCACGTCGCCCGTGAAGGAGACCTCCCCCGACAGGGCGGTCCGCCGCTGCTGCGCGTCGAGCACGGGCCTGGGCCCGGCAGCCTCCGAGGAGCGCAGCACCGCCCCATCGGAGGTGAGCACCTGGGCGACCTGTTCGCTGCCGCTGACCGTGCCGAACGGGTCGGTGCCGCTCGGGGTGCTCACCCGGCTGGCGAGCAGGTCGGCCCTGGTCCGCAGGCCGGTGTCGATGGATGCGTCAAGGCTGCGGGTCAGCTGCAGCAGGAACCCGGCGCCGATCACGGCGATCAGCAGCCCGGTACCAGCCGCGAACAGCAGCGCCAGGCGCAGCCGCAGCGGCACCGTTCAGCCCTGCGGGCGGGGCGCGGTCCGCAGCCGGTAGCCCGCGCCCCGGACCGTCTCGAGCTGCTCGACGCCGAACGGACGGTCGACCTTGCGGCGCAGGTAGGCGACGTACTGGTCGACGACGTTGGACAGCCCGTCGTAGGCGAAGTCCCACACCTGCTCGAGGACCCGGGTGCGGGTCAGCACCTCGTCGGGGTGCCGCAGGAACAGCTCGAGCAGCGCAAACTCCTTCGGTGAGAGCTCGAGCTCGACCGTGTCGCGCCACGCGCGCCGGCTTGCCGGGTCCAGTCGCAGCCCCCCGACGGCAAGCTCCACCGGCCGCTCCGGGCTGCCACGGCGCATCAGGGCCCGCAGCCGCGCCGACAGCTCGGCGAAGCTGAACGGCTTGACCAGGTAGTCGTCCGCGCCGGCGTCGAGCCCCGCCACCCGGTCGTCGATGCCGTCGCGGGCCGTCAGCATCAGCACCGGCGCCCAGCGGCGGGCGGCACGCAGCTGACGGCACACCTCCAGGCCGTCGAAGCCCGGCAGCATCCGGTCCAGCACGACCGCGTCGTAGTCGAACTCGGTGGCGTGCCACACCGCGTCAGGACCGGTGAAAGCGACCTCGACCGCGTAGCCGTCCTCCTGCAGGCCGCGCCTGATCAGATGCGCCATCCGCGGCTCATCCTCGACTACCAGCACGCGCACGATCGCGAGGCTAGGCGATGCACATGTGAGTTGGATGAGTGGCCACATCAACCCCCCGGCGGGGGCAGACGCCGCTGCAGCTGGCCGCCCGCGCGATACCGGACTGGCCTGGTCTCACATCGTCGTCACAGCAAATTGAGCAGATCGTGAGCTCGTCCCTGCGGCGCATCGAACCGGCATGGCTGGTGCCGGCCGACTGCATGACGCCCTTCGGAAGGAAGAAGATCACGTGTTCACCTCGCTCGCCACGAGACTCACGGCATCGCTGGCCGTAGCCGTAGCCGTAGCCGTCCTAGCCGTCGTCACGGCTTGTCGAATGAGCAACAGTGCTGCCGCCCCCGGGATGAACCGCGGAATGCCGCAGTCTCCGAGCCGGCCCGTTCGACGCCCTGGACGATTCGGCCTGCTGATGGGCCTCGCCGGTCTGGCTGCGTTCTTACCCGCTGCGAACCGTTCGGCTGAGTCGACTGAGACGGGACAGCCGGGGGCAAGCCAGGGTCCCCCTGGCTCAGCCCGGACGCAGCGGGCGGCACGGGATACCGAGCCGTCACCGTTCGCCGTCACAGCTCGCCCCGACCCGGAGCCGACCGGTGCCGTCATCCGCCGGGTCCGCCTGGGCTGGCACCAAGCGGGACACGACTGGCGCTACGAGGACGTCAGCCGCGACCAGTGGGAAATCGTCTGCCGTGACTGCGGAGACGACGAAGGGCCGCCGCAGCGCCAGACCGCGGACGTCCGCCTGCTGCGCAGACCCGTCATTGGGCGCCCTCGCGCCCAGACGGCCTTACAGCACCACCTGGACGCGCACCGACAGGCCGCGCTCCGACGTGAGAACAGTCGCACCAACGCCGCCCGCCCCGGAGCCAAGTGAACCCCCTCGATCACGGCCCGGCCACCCCGACCTGGGTACGCCATGCTCGCTGCCGATTCGCGGCGATGCCCTCTGCAATACGCGTCCTGTTGAGCTGCCGCCCGCTCGCTGGGTCCGAAATCAGGGGAACCCAACGCCGCTGCCGTTGGTGCGGCAGCGATGTTCGCGGTCGCCACCACCCTGCAGCACCGGCCGTTGCCTGACCTGCCTGGCGCGAATGTCCGTCTGGCAGACGTTCCGGTGCGGGTAGCTACTGTGCGTCTTATGGCCGTCTCCGGGCCGGGCGAGCGTGCGGACAGGGGCTTTCCCACGCTGGTGATCGCCGCCGCCTGTCTGCTGGCTGCGGCACCACTGCTGAACCTGGCGGTGCGGGTGCTGGCCGGGCCGGCACTTGCTTGGTCGGGGGATCAGGCACTGGTTGAGCTCGGCGTTCGAGAAGCGAGCGCGCTGCATCGAAGCCTTGGGGTGTACTCACGGTTCGGCTGGAACCACTTCGGCCCAATGTGGCTGTACGTGCTGGCCCTCCCCTACTGGCTGCTCGGAGCGGACGGACGGGCACTGGGGGCCGCGGTGGCGTTGCTGCATGCCATGACCGCTGTGCTGATCGTGGGGTGCGCCGCCCGCTTGCCACCCGCGTCGCGACGATCGGGCGCCGCCTGCGGTGCCGCGGCTGCCGTTGCGGTTCTGGTGCTTGTGCATGCTTTCGGGCGCGGCGCTCTCCTGTCCCCGTGGAACCCGTATGCGGTCATCCTGCCGGCACTGCTGTTTCTGCTGCTCGCCGCGGGGGTGCTGCTGGGGCGGCGGGGGTGGGCCGTCGGCGCGGCCGCTGCGGCGACGTTCCTGGTCCAGACTCATCTCGGCACCGTGCCACTCGTGCTGGTCGTCGGGGGACCCGTGTTGCTGCTGCGCCTCGCCGCCGGCGTGCACACGAGGCGATCGGCGAACCCGGAAGGGGCACGTGCCGCCGCCGGCGGCTTGCGGCGCCAACACCAGAAACCGTGGCCGGCCCTGCCGACGACCGGTGTCGGTCGTTGGCAGGTGGCTGGGTGGTTGTTCGTCTCTGCGGCGTGGGCTCCGCCGTTGCTCGAGCAGTTCTTGGGAAGCGGCAACCTCGGGCGCATCGTCACGTTCGCGACCACCAGCCGACACACCACCAGCTGGCGAGCCAGCACGTCGATAGCGGGTCAGTCGCTCTACCGTGCCTTGCTCTCTCATGCACCCGGGCGGCTGGAGCAGGCGCTACCCCTTACCGGCAGGCTCACGACGCTGACCCTGCTCATAGCTGTCGGCCTTCTGGTAGCCGGCGCCGGTCATGCCGTGGGAGAACCGGTCAGCCGGGCCTGCGGCGCAGTGTCGGTCGCTGCGGTTCTGGCTGGTGTGCTCGCCGCACACCAGACCGTCGGCGCCCACGACCCTTATTTGCTGTTCTGGCTCACGGCTGCGCCGGGGCCGCTCCTGGTGGGAGCCAGCGCCCTGCTGGCCGAGTTGGTCCGGCGGGCCACGACCGATACACGGGGCGCCGCGACCAGCCCACGCCGGCGCCCCCGGGTGCTTGCTGTCGCGCAGCCTGCTGGCGGTATCGCTCTCGCTGCCTGCGGCGTCTTTCTCGCCTCACAACAGTTCGGCCAAGCCCCTGACCGGCTCAGCGCCAGTAACAGCCGCACCGTCTCGGCCGAGGTAGCCGCCGTGCAGCGTTGGCGCGGTCCGCACCGGGGGGCGCTGCTGATCCGCGTCGTCTCCCATCATCTGTGGCCGCAGGTGGCGGGACTCCTGGTCGGGCTACAGGCCCACGGCCAACCGACCTTCGTGACAGCCAACTGGGTGCCGGTCTTCGGGACGCACCAAGCACTGCGGCGACCCGCTGTCCTGGTGCTCGACGCGTCTGCCAGCGCAGCTTTGCACCCACCTGCACCCGCTGGGATGCAGCTCGGAGCCAGCCGATTTGGCTCCATGCACCTGACCCTGACGCGCGTCACCGTCCCCGGCGCACCCATTGCCGTCCCACCCGAGCAACCCTGACCGCCCGCGAGGTCGGGTATATCCCGCCAGCAGGCCCGGGCCTACCTCGGTGACCTCAAGACCTGGGGCACCCTGAGGCGCAGCTGCCGGTCCGCTTTGCGGCCTGCGCCAGAGGCAACCTGCAGTCCGAGACGACGTCTTTCATCTCGGCGACGCTGCCCAGAACCGCGGAGGCGGCCCGAGCAGCCTGGCGGGAGCGGAAAGTAGGTGGCTCTTCGCGCTGGAAGCGCCAAGAGCAGCTACGTCTCGGCTGCCGGTCGACGGGCTTGAGGAGACTCGGTCGGTTTGGAAAGTGTGGGGACGCCGGGTGCGAAGACGACCCGGTCGCGTCCGGCGGCTTTGGCCTGGTACAGCGCGAGGTCGGCAGCGGCGAGCAGGTCTATCAACGCAGCGCCGTGGGCTCCCGCGACGGCGGCCCCGATCGAGACGGTGAGCCCGGGTTGCTGCTCGACGCCCGAGATGACGAGGTCTGCGACGGCGCGCCGGAGTCGTTCGGCCACCCGCTGGGCCTCGGTGTGGTCGGCATGGGGCAGCACGACGCTGAACTCCTCACCGCCGAACCGGCCGAGCTGGTCATAGCTGCGCAGGGTGCTCGTCAGACTGCTGGCAACCGCAGCCAAGGCTTGGTCGCCGGCCAGATGGCCGTAGGTGTCGTTGAACGCCTTGAAGTGGTCCAGGTCGATCATCAGGACGGCCAGCGGATGCTGCTGGCGGATAGAGCGAACGATCTCCCGGTCTGCTTCCTCCTGCCAAGCGGCGGCGTTGAGCAGACCGGTCTTGGCGTCGGTACGGGCGGCGGAACGCATCTGGACGTAGGTCAAGCTGCGCTGCAGCAGCACCGCCGGCGGCAGCACCACCAGGACCAGCAGCGGAGTGACGATCCAGGCGGCAAACACGACGATGCCCATGCACACCTCGGCCACGTCGATGAACAAGGACTCGCGGTCCAGCAACAACTGTCGCCAGCTGATCTCGGCGGTGGCGAGGCGCACCCCGGCCGAGATCAGAGCAGCGTTGACCAGATAGCACACTGCCGCGCCGCCGAACGCGGCCAGCACGGTCCTACCGGGTCTGGTCAGCAGCGAGCTGCGCCCCGCCGCGCCAGCAAGCAGCAGGTGGAACACCTCGGAGGCGGCACAGTTCGCCAGCCCGATCGCCACTGCGCTGAGCACCCTGCGGTAGACCAGGCTGCGACCTACCCGCAGTTGGCTCAACGCCTTCAGCGGTACGGGCGCCAGCAGCGCATACACCGGAGGCAGCAGCAACGCGACCGGCAGTGTCCAGGCCGACTGCAGGTCACTGACGACCCCGGCCGCCTTCCCGAGCCGGCGGGTCGCCTCGACACACAGTGCGGCACAGCCCAGCAGGACCGCGTAGCCGAACAGGTCCCCGAACGTTCGCCGTGTACCGGCCAGCAGGGCACCACCCACAGCCGCATACACGCCCAGCACGGCCAGCAGATAGCCGATGAAGCTGTCAGGCGTCTCCCATAAGGGCCACGCCCGCAGCCGCGTCACGGATGCCTCACATCGTCGACGCTGTCATGAGACCCTCCGCTTCACGTGCAAGGGCGCTGAACGTGCAAGTCCTTCTGTCAATGCCGGTGAATTAGGGGCTTCGGGCGCCGGCCCCGATCTTGGGAACGATCTGCATGGTTCGGTCGACGGTGCCCGGGGTGCGGCGTTCGCCCCGGCGCAGGTGGTCGTACTTGTGCTGGGGGGG
>JAABVA010006004.1_pt1 | contig 10835 bp, 9 predicted proteins | sample 5560331 | NCBI WGS metagenome assembly JAABVA01 (sample SAMN12812661, study PRJNA571458) | rock metagenome | isolation source: Antarctica rocks | place: Antarctica: Victoria Land, Mt New Zealand sud | collected 2016-01-07 | reverse complement strand
AACCGGACCGCATCCAGCCACTTCAGAAACACCTCAGCATTCATCCCGCATCCCACTCGAACAGGATCCAACTATGCGCCTGGGCAACAGCTAACGCTATAAGAGCGAGTCGATTTGGCGCGAGGTGGGTTGCGCCGGATTCAACCTGAGCCCGACCACCAATCCCGACAGCGTGCATGATTTCGTGGACCAGGTCGTGCCGCTGCTTCAGGCGCGCGGGGTGTTCCGGCGCGAGTACACCGGAACGACCTTGCGCGAGCACATGGTGTAGTCCGCGGTTACACCAACCTGCCTAAAGCATGACCCTTCTCCTTTTGTCATTGCGAGGAGCCACTTGGCGACGTGGCAATCCAGGGGCGCGGCACGATCTGTGTGGGTGCCCTGGATTGCCACACCGCCAAGGGGCGGCTCGCAATGACGAAAGGAGGAGGGTCAATGTTTTCGCGAATTGGTATTATTCGGTCGCGGTGAACATCGGCAGCTTCACACCCTGCTCATTCGCGGGGAACGAGACCCGCACTGGCATTCCGATGCGAAGGCGATCCTGCGAGGCGGGATCAAGGCGGCCCAGCGCGCGCGGGCCTTCCTCAAGATCGACCGTCACCAGCGTGTAGGGCAGGTCGGCCTTGAACGCCGGGTGGAACGCGTGATGCGCCACGGTCCAGCTATGAACCGTGCCACGCCCGCTGGCGACGATCCATTCCACCGCGACGGAATAGCATTTCGTGCAAACCAGTTGCGGGTAGTGCCGCACAAGGCCGCACGCGGCGCAACGTTGCAGCCGCAGCCTGCCTTCCGCAGCGCCGTCCCAATAGGGTTGCGATTCCGGTGTCGAGTGGGGCGCGGGTTTGAGGTCGGTGCTCATGGTGGTTATCCCCTGCTCATGATGGCCATCGCGCCGTCGCCCATGTCGCCATAGCCCGTGACGAGGCCGATCTCGGCGCCGGCGACCTGCGCGCGGCCGCCCTGGTGGCGCAATTGGCGCACCAGTTCGACGATGTGGTTCATGCCGAGCATGTGCGCCTGCGACAATAGGCCGCCATGGGTGTTGGTGGGCAGCGATCCGCCGAGGCGCAGCTTGCCGTCCTCGACGAACGGGCCACCCTCGCCCTTCGCGCAGAATCCCATGTCCTCAAGCTGGCACAGCACGATGTAGGTGAAGCAGTCGTAAATCTCGGCGACGTCGATGTCGGCATGGGTCACGCCGGCCATCTCGAACACGCGCGGGGCGGCCTTGGCGATGCCGAGGCGCGTTATGTCGGGCCGCTGGGTGATGGAGCTGGGCGTGTCCGGGTGGCCCTCGCCGCTGCCCAGGATCACGACGCGGGGCTGGGGCATGTCGCGGGCGCGCTCGGCGGAGCTGACCACGAGGGCCGCGCCGCCGTCGCTCTCCAGGCTGCAATCGAACAAGCGGAACGGGTCCGCGATCATGCGCGAGTTCTGGTGGTCCTCAATGGTGATCGGCTTCTTCATGACAGCATTGTCGTTGAGCAGTGCGTGCTCGCGGATGCCGACGGCGATCTCGGCGAATTGGCGGCTGGTGGTGCCGTACAGCTCCATGTGCCGCCGGGCCATCGGCGCGTAGAGTTGGGCCGGGGCGATGGCGCCCTGCGGCAACTCGTATTCGGTGACGAGATGGAATTGCGGCATCTGGTGGATGCGGACGCCGGCACGGGCGCCGGACGAGACGTTGCGGCCGGCGGGGATCAGCACGTGGTTGCAAAGGCCAGCGGAAATGGCGGCGATGGCGCATTGCACGGCGGCGATGCCACTGGCGCCGCCCTACGGGGCCAACGCGGAGAAGCGCAAATCGGGGATGCCGAAGTTCATCACGAACAACTCAGCCGGCGCGCCGGTGATGCCGATCGGGATGATGCCGTCGATGTCCTTGGGGTCGAGCCCGGCATCGCTGATTGCGGCAAGCGATGCCTGGATCTGCAATTCGAAGGCGCTGAACGGGGACGCGCGCTCATAGGCGGTCTCCCCGATCCCGGTAATCGCGCCCTTTCTCCTCAGCGACATCCCTGTGACTTTCTTGCTGTTACCTCTGGACGTCATAGCCCTTCAACCAGGACTTGCACAACTATTGGAATGTGATCATACTTGCCAGTAAGGTTTGCCCAGGGAGGGTCGCGTGCAGCTTTCGGCTATTCCACGATGAATGCGCCTTACAGCCGGACGATGTTCGAACTGCTGGAAGAGCAGGCGGTCCGCCGCCCCGATGGCGTGGCGGTGATCTGTGGCGGCCAACGCCTGACCTATCGCGAACTCGTGACGCGGGCGCGCAAGGCGGCGGGCGTGTTGCGCGGGAGCGGCGTGGGTCGCGGCGACCGGGTTGGGTTGCTGATCAATAATCGCACGGAATGGCTGGAGATCGCGTTCGGGGCCTGGCTGCTGGGCGCGGTGGTCGCGCCGTTCAGCACGTGGTCCACGCGGCAGGAACTGGATTACCTGTTGGGCGACTCGGCGGTCTCGGCGCTGATCGCGGTGCCGAGCTTCGGGCGTGACGACTACGCGGCGATCCTGCGCGACCTGGCGCCTCGCTTCCCCGCGCTGCGTTCGGTGATGATGCTGGAGGGGGCTGACGGTTACGCGTTCGCGCGGGATGCCGCCGAACCGCTTGCGACGCCGGCGCCCGGTGACGGCGCCAGCGCCACCGACGACGCGTTGGTGCTGTACACATCGGGTTCGACAAGCCGGCCCAAGACGATCGCGCTGGCGCATTACCTGGTGATCGAGAACAGCTTCAACATCGGCGAGCGCCAAGGCTTCGGCCCGGACGACAAGGTACTGCTGTCGCCGCCGTTGTTCTGGACCTATGGCGGCGTGAACGCGATGCCGGCCACGTTCACCCATGGCGCGACGCTTGTGCTCCAGGAACGGTTCGACGCGGGCGAGGCTCTGGACCTCATCGAGGCCCATGGCTGCACGGCGATCTACACGCTGCCCGGCATGACGGACGCGATGGCGCGGCATCCGGAGTTTCGGGCGGAGCGCACGCGCAGCCTGCGCACCGGCCTCACCATCGGCAGCCCGCAAGATGTCATCAAGGCCGCTGAAGTATTGGGCGCGGCGGAAATATGCAACATCTATGGGTCGAGCGAGACCGGCGGGAATTGCTGTGTCACGCATCATGAATGGCCGCTGGAGCGCCGGGCGAACTGCCAGGGGTTGCCGCTGCCGGGGGTGCGGATGCGGATCGTGCATGAGGAGACCGGCGATGTTCGCCAGGCTGGCGAGCCGGGGTTGGTCGAGGTGCGCGGGCCTTACGTGATGCGTGGCTATATCGGGGCGAGCGCCGCGCATAACGCGGCGACGTTCACGGCGGATGGCTGGTACCGCAGCGGGGACATCGGGCAGATCGGCGAAAGCGGGGCATTCGAGTTCCTTGGTCGCTCGACCGAAATGATCAAGCGCGCCGGGATCAATGTTTCGCCGGCCGAGGTGGAGGATGTGCTGATGCAGCATCCCGCCGTGGCCCAGGCGGGGGTGGTCGGTGTGCCGTCGGCCAAGGGCGAGACGATCGTGGCGTTCGTCGTCGCACGGGAGGGCTGGTCGCCGACGCCCGAGGAGCTTGCGGCGCATTGCCGGGGCATCGCGTCCGGCTACAAGGTGCCGGACAGGTTCGAGGTTCTGGACAGCCTGCCCGCGACGGTCACGGGTAAGCTGATGCGGCGCGAGTTGAAGGCCGAGGCCGTGCGGCTTGTGGCAGCCCGGGTCTAGCAAATGGCCAAGGAAGCCTGGAATCGCTGGGGCGAGGAGGATGAGGCGGGCGCCCCGAACCTGATCGGGCCGCCGCAGGTGCGGCTGGCGGCGTCGTTGGTTCGCACAGGGCAGGTGATCAGCCTGACGCAGCCGATCTCGGATCGGTTGCCGGTGCCTGGCCACCGCGCTGGCGTGCTGCATTTCATGGGGCGGGACGGCGGCGACTACGCGGCGGGCGCCAAGCGGCCGGGCGGGTTCCAGTTCGCCGAGGACACGGTGGTGCTGCCACTGCATCTCGGGACCCATATCGACGCGCTGTGCCATGCTTGGTGCGATGACCATCTTTATAACGGGTTTCCCGGCAACACCGTTCGCAGCACGACGCGGGCGCTGCGGTGCGGGGTCGAGAAGATGCCGCCGCTGGTCACGCGTGGCGTGCTGCTCGACATCGTGCGGCTGCGTGGCGAGGCGGCCAAGCCCGGCGACGCCATCGGCGCGGTCGAGTTGCAACAGGCGGCTTCGATGGCGGGCGTGCGATTGCAGGATGGCGACGTGGTGCTGATCCGCACGGGATGGTTGGAAAGCCAGGATGCGGCCCGCGGCGTGGGTTTCAATGCGGAGCCGGGCATCGATGTCGAGGCCGCGTTGTGGCTGGCCGAGAGTGGGGTGGCCATGGTCGGCGCGGATAATTTCGCGATCGAGGTGCTGCCGTTTCCGGCGGGCACCGTGTTTCCCGTGCATCAGCGCCTGATCCGCGATTATGGGATTCCGCTGCTCGAAGGCATGGCGTTGCGCGCGCTCGGTGAGGCGGGGGCGACCGCGTTCCTGTTCGTGGCGACGCCGCTGCCCATTGTTGGCGCGACGGGCAGCCCGGTTGCGCCTGTGGCGGTGTTATGATGAGTGCCGCTGGATCGTCCCGTTTGCGGCTGTTCGCGCGCGGCCTGAAGGTGCTGGATCTGTCGGCCTTCCTGCCGGGACCGCTTGCCAGTCTGCTGCTTGTGGACATGGGCGCGGAGGTTTTGAAGATCGAGCCGCCGGTGGGCGACGCGATGATGCTGCTCGGGCCGCGCGATGCGGATGGCACGCCGGTGTTCTACCAGGCGGTGAACGCGGGAAAGACGGTCCGGCGAATGGACTTGAAACGGCCGGAGGTTCGCGCCGAGTTCCTGGACCTGGTCGAAGAGTTCGATGTGCTGATCGAGGGCTTCCGTCCCGGCGTCATGCGGCGGCTCGGGCTTGGCTATGACGTGCTGCGCGAGCGCAACCCCGGACTGATTTTCTGTTCGTTGAGCGGCTATGGCGCGTCGGGGCCGATGGCGCAGGCTGCCGGGCATGATGCCAACTACCTCGCCAACGCGGGCGTGCTGCATCGCAATGGGGAGGGTGCGCCGGTGTTCTATGACCCGCCAATGGCTGATTTGTCGGGTTCGCTGTTCGGGGTGATCGCGATCCTGGGCGCGTTGCGCGCGCGCGAGGCGGACGGGCTGGGGTGCGAGATCGATATCGCACTGGCCGATGCGCCGATGCCGTTGCAGTTATTTCAAGTGGCCGATTATGGCGCAATGGGCATGGTGCCACAGCCACGGTCCACATATTTGAATGGGGGCGCGGCTTTTTACCAGGTTTACGCCACCAGCGACGGGCGGCACATTGTGGTCGGCGCGATCGAGTCGAAGTTCTGGCGCAGTTTCTGCTTGGCGGCGGAGCGGCCGGAGTGGGTGTCCAGGGAGTCGGAAACGCAGCCGCAGGCTGCGTTGATCGCGGACGTTGCCTCTTATGTTTCAAACCTTACGCTGGCGGATTGCATGAACCGCTTCGCCGGCGCTGACTGCTGCACGAGCGCCGTGCTCGATCTTGGCGAGGCGATCGCGTCTCCGCATCACCGCCAACGCGGACTGGTCCGCGCGTCGCCGGACGGCGCGTTGCAGGCGTTGTTCCCGGCCCATATCGACGGGCTTCCACCCGCCTCCCGCGCCGCGTTGCGCCAAACCGAAGGCATCCCTCAATATGAAAAAGCAGGACTGACATGACCGCCAAAGCCAAAGCCGGGGTCATCGGGGTTGCAATCACGCCCCGCGTGATGGACGATCACCGCTCCCTGGAGGAACTGCTGTTCGAGGTCACGCGACAGGCGCTGCACAATGCCGGACTGACCATCGAGGACATTGACGGGATCGTGGTCGCGGGCAACGACCAATACGACGGGCGGGCGATCTCGGTGATGGCGGCGTCCGGCTCGGTCGGTGGTGTGGACCGCGACATCCTGTCGACGCCATCGGCGGGCGAGCATGCGTTCGTCATGGGCGCGCTGCGGGTCGCTTCAGGGCTGTACCGGACGCAGCTCGTGGTCGCGTGGAGTCCGACGGAGGTGGGATCGCTGGCGGAGGCGCAGCGCTTGGCGGCCGATCCATATTTCCATCGCCGCCTGCCGCTGGACGAGCTGTCCACCCATGCGTTGCAGGCGAGCGCGCTGCTTGCCGCCGTTCCGGAGTTGGAGGCGATGGCGGAGAAGGTGGTCGCGAAGAACCGTGGCAATGGGGCGCACGCGTATCCCGATCTGGCGTCCGGTGAGGTTGCAACCGTTCCGCAACGTTGGCCGCTCCCGGCCGGCATGGCCGCCGCCCCGGTTTCGGGCGCTGTGGCGCTTGTGCTGGCCTCGCCCGAATACGTGGCGGAGCATCCCGGTGATGTCGCGTGGATATCCGGCATAGGCTGGGCCACAGAACCCGGCTTCCTCGGCGACCGCGACCTGGCGCAGGCGCCGGCGCTCGAAGCGGCGGCTGGGCAGGCTTACAGCGCGGCAGGGGTCACCGATCCCGGCACGTCGTTCGAGGTGGCCGAGCTATCCGACGCCACGCCGTTTCAGGAACTCTTGGCATACGAGGCGCTCGGCTTGGCACCCCGCGCGACATGGCAGGCGCGGCTGGCCGATGGCAGTTTCGGCGCGGAGGGCAGACTGCCGGTCAATCTGTCCGGCGGCGCGCTGACGTTGAACCCGGTGTTCTGCACAGGGCTGATCCGGATCGCCGAGGTCGCGCAACAGGTGCTGGGCCGGGCCGGGATACATCAGAAGGCGGGCGTCCGCACCGGGTTGGCCCATGCCGCGAGCGGGCCGGCGATGCAGTATCAAACGGTCGTGGTGTTGCGGCGCGGCGAGCAGGGAGCGGTGGCATGAGCGAGCGTGTTGGCATTATCGGCATCGGCCAGTCCGCGTTCCGCTCGCGGCGCGACGACGCCAGTTACCCCGACCTCGTGCGCGAGGCGACGACGCTGGCGTTGAACGACGCCAAGCTGGACCTCGATGGAATCGAGGCGGTGGTGTACTCGCTGTCGCCGGACGCGATGGTTGGCATTGGCAACGCCGAGCGCGTGGGTGTCGACGCGGTGGGGGCGCGGAACAAGCGGTTCCTCCGGATTAACACCGGCGGCGCGACTGGAATCTCCAGTGTGGCGGCGGCATATTACCATGTGGCGGCCGGCGCGTGCGATGTCGTGCTGACGGCGGGGGCCGACAAGGTCGGCGAGTGTGGCGACAGTCAGACGGTGCTGAACAAGATCTGGGACCCGACGTACGAGCGCTCGTTGCCGCTCGGGACCATTACCATGCTGGCGATGTCCGCCGTGCGCTACATGCACAAATACGGCATGACGGAGGAGGACATGGCGCGCGTGGTGGTGAAGAACCGCGCGCAGGCGGCAAAGAACCCCAACGCGCACCTGCGTCGCGAGACCACGATCGAGGAGGTGTTCGCGTCGCGCTACATCTCGTGGCCGGTCAAGCTGTTCGATTGCTGCCCGCAATCCAGCGGCGGCTGCGCGATGGTGCTGGCGTCCGAACGCTACATCAAGGAACGCAACCTCGACGCCGTATGGATCACCGGGCTGGGCCATTGCTCCGAGACGTACTACATGGGCGACCGCATGGGGATTGGCTTCACCGCCGACCACGCCGACGCGTACGCGCTCAGCCGGTCGTTCGAACGGTCGTACAAGATGGCGGGGATCACCGAGCCGCGTAAGCAGGTGCATGTCGCCGAGTTGTACGCGCCGTTCTCCAACACGGAATTCCATTCGATCGAGGCGGCTGGGCTGGCCGACCTCGGGCAGGCGCCGGCGATGGTGCGCGAGGGGCGCTTCCAGTTGGGCGGGGCGATCCCGGTCAATCCATCTGGCGGTGTGCTTTGCACCAACGCCATCGCGGTGACCGCGATGGTGCGCGTGGCGGAGGTGGCGTTGCAGGTTTGGGGACGCGCCGGCGGGCACCAGGCCCAGGGCGCGCAAGTCGGCATCGCCAGCGGCAATGGTGGGGATCATCAGTTCTTCGGAACCATGGTCGTCGAAGCTTAGGGATAGGGAGAACGATCATGGAACTGCTGAAACGCCAAGAGAGCTGGAACATCACGTACACGCATGCGCTGGGGGAGACCGCGAGCTGGTTCTTCGTCCAGTTGCGTGACCACGCCAAGCTGTACGGCAAGCGCGACGCGAAATCCGGCCGTGTGCTGGTGCCGCCGCGCGCATTCTCGGACCAGACGCTGGAGCCGACGACGGATTGGGTCGAGGTCGGACCCGGCGGCAAGATCGAGGCGTTCACCATCGTGTGCGAGGAATTCAACGGCCTGCCGCCGCCGCCCTACGCGTTCGGCTATGTGCAGCTCGACAACGCCGACACGGCAATCGGCGGCTTCTTCAAGGGCGTGGACCTGGCCGATCCGAAGGCGGCTTCCGGGAAGCTGGCGATCGGGACGCGGGTGGTGACGCGGTTCGCGGAGAAGCGTACGGGGGATGTACTGGATTTCTGGTTCGAACCTGTTTAGGGCTGCGCCCTCAACTCGATCGAGAACCTGACCGCATGTCGACCGCGACCACCGCCCCGTTCAAGGGCATCCGAGACGAAGTGGCTGCCCTGAAGCGCGAACGGACCATCTCAGTCGCGGTCGACCTGTTCTACGACCGCGGTTACGAAAACACGTCGCTGGACGCGGTCGCGGAGCAGATGAGCGTCACCAAGCCGTTCATCTACGCGCATTTCACCTCCAAGGCGGAGTTGCTGGCCGAAATCTGCGCGCGGGGTATCGGCTCGGCGCTGGAGGCGCTCGACTCGGTGCTGGTTCAGGCTGGCTCTCCGACGGAGCGCCTTCGGGAAGTCGGGCTGCGATTTGTGTCGGCCGTGCTGCAAAGCCAGCGACATATCGCGATCTTTTCACGAGAGGAGAAAAATCTTACCGCAGCCGACTTCACCCGGATCAGCGAGATGCGGCGGGAGTTCGACCGCAAGCTGGTAGAGTTGCTGGACGAAGGCGTTGCGGCCGGAGAATTCCATGTCCCGGACACGCGGATGGCCGCGCTGGGAATTGGCGGGATGATCAGTTGGGCTTACGTCTGGTATCGGCCGCATGGGCGACTGACGCTCGAACAAACAGCGGAAGAACTCTCCGGCCTCATCCTGCGCATGGTTGGCGTGGCCACGCCGACACGGGCAGTGCTTGTCGACTCTAGCTACAAGCGCAGGGCTTCGACGGGTCGTAAAAGGGTAAAGGCGGCCAAGGCTCCTTAATCCGCTTCCCGGTCGAACTGAAAGCCTCGGTAACCCGCCGCGACGACTTCGTCGCAGATTTCGGTATATTTGTTAAATCCACCGACGTACGGCAGGAACACACGCGGCTTGCCCGGAATGTTCGCGCCCATGTACCAGGACGCGGCCTGTGGAAACAGTGTACGATCAGCCACGGCATTGACTTCCGCAACCCAGTCCGCCTCGGCCTGCGCATCCGGCGCTATGCGCGCGATCCCATGTGCTTGCATGAACGCCAGACAGTCCGCGACCCAGCCGACATGCTGCTCGATTGCCACGATGACGTTGGTCAGCACCGAGGGACTCCCAGGGCCGGTGATCATGAACAGGTTCGGGAAGCCCGCAGTCATGATCCCGAGATAGGTGTGCGGTCCGCCGGCCCATTTCCGCTTGAGCGCCAGATCATCCTCGCCCCGGATGTCGATACGGCCGAGTGCCCCGGTCACGGCGTCGTAGCCAGTAGCGAAAACGATGCTGTCGAGCGGGTACTCCATCTCTGAGGTACGGATGCCGGTCGGCGTGATGGCTTCGATCGGGGTAGCCCGCACGTCCACCAGCGTGACGTTCGGGCGGTTGAATGTGGCGTAGTAGTCGGTGTCGACGCAAATGCGTTTGGTGCCGATCGGGTGATCCATCGGCAACAGTTTGGCCGCGACCGCCGGGTCTTGCACGATGGAGCGGATGCGGTCGCGCACGAACTCGGCGGCGTGGTCGTTCGACTCCTTTTTGATGAAGATGTCGTTGAAGGCGTGCGTGAAGTTGGCGCCGCCCCGCTTCCAGCGCGCCTCGAACTCGCGGCGGCGCTCCTCCTCCGGTACATCGAGCGCGCCGCGCTGGCTGTATTCGTAGAGGATGCCTGACCGCGTCGTTCGCGCCCTGGCGCGGTGTCCGGCGTAATCCGCTTTCCAGGCCGCCTGCCGCTCGGCGGGAAGCGGCTCGTTCCAGGCGGGAATGCTGAAATTCGGCGTGCGTTGGAACACGGTGAGATGGTCGGCCCGCGCGGCGAGATGGGGGATCGCCTGGATGCCGGACGACCCGGTGCCGATCACACCAATGCGCTGGCCGGTGAAATCCACCTCCTCATTTGGCCAGTCACCAGTATGGTACTGGCGTCCCTGGAAGCTCTCCAGCCCGGCGATCTCGGGCATGCGCGCGGCCGACAGCGCGCCGGTGGCCATCACGCAGAACCGTGCCGTCACGACGTCGCCGCGATCGGTCGTGACGCGCCACAGGTTGGCTGCGGCATCCAAGCGCGCGGCAGTCACGCGGGTCTGAAGCTGGATGTTTCGACGAAGGTCGAAACGGTCGGCGACATGGTCGATGTAGCGGAGGATTTCCGCCTGCTTCGGATAGCGTTCGGTCCAGACCCATTCCTGCTGCAATTCGTCGGAGAACGAGTACGAGTACTGCATGCTCTCGACATCGCACCTGGCACCGGGATACCGATTCCAGAACCATGTCCCACCGACACCGGTGCCGGCCTCATACACGCGCGCGGCAAGGCCGAGCGCGCGCAAGCGGTGCAGCATGTACATGCCGGCGAAGCCCACGCCCA
>JAABVA010006003.1_pt1 | contig 10835 bp, 12 predicted proteins | sample 5560331 | NCBI WGS metagenome assembly JAABVA01 (sample SAMN12812661, study PRJNA571458) | rock metagenome | isolation source: Antarctica rocks | place: Antarctica: Victoria Land, Mt New Zealand sud | collected 2016-01-07 | reverse complement strand
AGCTTGCGCCGCACCCTGTGCTGCGGGCCATCTCGGATCACGGGTCTGCCGATGCGCTGGCGCTCGGTTACGACCCGTCCGCATACTTGCCGCAGCTGTGAGAGGGGCTCGGTGGGCGGGGGGTGGCCATGCCGCGTCCCCCTTTTTTGCAGCAGGCTGGGCTGCGCCCTGGGCATGACGGTCAGGGCTGGTTGGCGCAACGCCCAGCTGGCCGTGCTGTGTCAGATGCTGCAGTGCAGCCTTTGTTGGGAGCTTAATCGAGAGCTGGGTGCTGCATGGGCGCTCGCCTTTAGTGTTTGGGCGCATGTGCCGGCACCGAAGTGCACGCGCTACTTGTTTTGGCACGCACATGCTGGCAGCTCTGGCCATCACCGCCGGCTGCACATGTGCTCCCTCGCGCTGTTGAAGCTGCACAGGTGGTTGTTTGCGCTGCTGGAGCGGCTGATTTTCTTTGCCGCTTGGAGTGCCTTCCCCGCTGCCCTCTGAGTGGCATGCGCTGTTGCGAAGCTTGTGGCGCTGGGCCTGCGGCTGCTGCGCGTTGGTGTCTGTGGTATATTTTTACGACCTTGAAACGACAGCCAGGGCGTGGCCCCGATCGGGCTGTGGTGTTGCGCAGCGTCACCACATGGTCAGGCTTGTGATGATGTGTCTGGTGTGAGATCTGGCTGCCTGTACGCCAAGCCGCTCCTGGTCCTTGCTGTCGCTTGGATCGGCGACGCGTGCTGAGCAGGCACCCGCGCATGAGCACCACGCCGAATCTGCTAAAGAGTATGCTTGCCAGGGTTGCAGCGCCCTGGGCGGCTGCGCCCCGTTCCCTGAGGCGTACACGTTGTACAGGCTACAATTCCATTATCCTTGTGCCGAGGGGCACCTGGCGCGCACCGGCGCGCGCAGCGACTCGCTCACTGCTTTTGTGTGGGCTATTATAGGGTATCCCATGCTGAACTGGGATTTTTTGGTGGGTCGTGGTGCTGCTGTGGACCTGGGCGGCGTGGCATGGCCAATTCTTCCCGAGCTGCCTGCAGCGCTTGCCCAGCTGTGTGCAAGGAGTGTGCCCGATACCTGGCTCGTGCGTACAACTGCAGTTCTCCGGTGTCGTCATTGGATGTTGCTTGCCCACCAGGGTGTCCGTCCTGCCTCTCGAACGGCGAGCTGCATGCAACATGTAACAGCGCCATTTGGGGCACGATGTCCGATGTATACGCCGGTACAGCTCGTCTCGGAACAGGGTTCATGGAACGTTGACACACAGGAGTTACAACTCAAAGAGTATGAGTCATACATGTCCAGGGTAGCCCACCCAAGGCAAGACGTGCCTGCCAAGCACGCAGACTGCAAGAACAAGTGTGCAGGCACATAGACGTGTTAGGAGGGCTCGTGAAGATGTGTTTGAGCCAGGGGCATATTTGAACGCAGACCAGTGGTGTGCATGGCCGAGCTCATGCCGTTGCAATATATATGATTAGCTAAAGTGTGGGTCGCTGTACAATGGTGCGGGAAGCGCAGCACAGCAATTCCGTCATGCGCCTGGCTGCGACCAGCCTCGTCTTGGCCGCGGCGGTTGCAGTGCTATGCACCCCAAACTCTGCAGCACAGTGCACCGGTCCCCCGCAGGGACCAGAGCCGCGGTTGGACAAGCAAGGCTGGGTGTGTCCCTCTGCTTGCTTGCGCGTGAGCACCGGCGTCTAGCGCCCAGGCTTGAACTCACCCAGGCAACGCCTCACAGGTAGCCTGGCAGGAGCAGCTAGCCGCTGAGATAGCAGCAGCAGACCGCGCAAAGGTGCCCTGTGCGCTGCGGCGACTCGTGTCCTTGTGAAACGATTTGTTGCCTGGATGTTTGCCTCTGTTTGTGCTGTCTGGAGTGCATAGGAAGTGCAGTGCTCACATGGAGGCTCTCGCAGGGGTTTGACCTGTTCTGGAGCGGCGACTCTGTCCTGGAGCTTATGCGCGGCGTGTCGATTGGCGCCACATTCTCTGGGACGCAGGACTATATATCTGTATACAAGCAGTACTTTGGCAACATCAACTCGTACATATCTGCCATATCAGGTGGCCGCCTGCACACTGCCGCCTGTCACATCCTGCCTTTCAAGCTGGACTGCGCCGCTGCCTTGCAACTGGGACATTTTGCTGACCGACAGTGTCTTCTTTTTCTGACCAGGCGACTACACGGGAAGCCTGCTGTGGCGCATCCAGTATGGCGGGGAGATGCCGGTGGTGTGCCCAGCTCTCAGCCCTGCTCCTCCCTGGCCCATGCCATGATGCACACTGCAAGGTTCGCCATGCAGCTGCATTATTGTGCATGTCATAATTTGATGCCACTCAAAGTATGCGAGAACTAACTGTGAATGTTGGCGCTGTTTGAGACCACAAGCGTGACTGTTGTGACACATTCAAGTATGGTTTGTTCTTTTATGCGCAGGTGCACGCGCCCAAGCTGGTGGTGATATACATCGGCTCCAACGACCTCAGCGCCGCGCAGTGCGGCAGTGATGACGCCATCCTGATGGCCGCCGTGCCTGGCATCGTCTCGCGGTGCGCTGGGGCCCACTGCGGCGGTGCTGCCAGAAGGACCCCCCCGTCCTGCCCGACAGGCCAATTGGCGCGCTCATAGTACAGCCCCTCCATCTGCAAGCTACCCCAATGCTCTGGCGTGCGTACGGGCGCCGCGCTCTAACAGCGTTCTGGCGCGCGCGCGCAGCGTGGCCCAGATCGTGGCTGTGTGGCGCGACCGGCTGCCGTCCTCGCGCATCCTGCTGGTGCGCGCGCTTGCCGCATGCGCAATCGCCCGCTGCCGCGGAGTGGCGGCTGATGCTGCCCGCTCTGCGCAAATGCGCTCTCTAGTGTTGAAGGCGCCTATACATGCACCTGTTTGTGTGATATCCGAGGCTTGTATGGAGTGCTAGGGCTGTATTTGGAGCGCCTCTGATGTGGCCTTCGCGTTGACCCGGCTGCTCTGGCTGCCACCAGGTCGGCAACATGCCGCGCGGCGCCCGCTACTGGCTCCCGGCGGAGCGGTACATCTGGCCCAACGCGTACACGCGGCCGCTGCAGGCGCTGGCGGACGCTTTCCAGGTGCGCGCCCGCTGGGCTCCAACAACCGTCACCACACATGCATCTCGATGCAGGGTTGCTGCATGGAAGGCGTGTCCCGGGCGGCTGCTCGGCATGCGCACCTCGGGCCGCGCTTCCAGAGCGGCTGCTAAGCATGCGCGCCTTGCGCCGCGCGTCGCTTGGCGCACAGCGCAGCACCTCGCGCGCGAGCGAGACTGGGTGTGTGTGCCCGCGTGCGTCTGCTGTCATCATGCACAAGCTGAGGGGAACACTCGACGCATTGCCCTCGCTCTGTGATGACCTGTGTGGGCGACATTCATATACCCTTCTCCATCTGCTGCGGCCTTGGCCATCTGGGCCCGCGAGGTGCTGTCAGAAGGTAGCCTGCGTGCAGCACCCGTGTCACGGCTACGGCTGAGCGCGGCCGCCGCAGGCAATGTCAACGCCGGACGGCGCTGTCAGCTACGCGTACTGCGGCGCTCCGTTCGCGACCGCCACCGCAATCCGCTCCGACCTGCTCCCGGATGGCATCCACCCCACGCCTTACGGTGGGCCCCTGGGGCGGACGGCGCATGCTTACCTCGCAGCGCTGCACGTCGCCTGACCCGGGGCAGCTCAGGCTGTCACCCGCTCTGCCCAGCTAGTGCTTGGGGAGCGGGCAGCGCTGCTGGCCTGGTAGCGCTGTCATGCAGCTGCCTCTGTCTACTTGTCTCGTCTGGGGCGCTTGCATGCCGGGTCACCCACCGTGCAGCAGCGCCCGACCCTGTGAGCTGTGCCGCGGCAGGCTACCGCCTCATCTTTGACTGCCTGAAGCCGACCATCGACGCGCTGCTGGCCGCGCCGGCGCTCGCGCAGCCGCCCTCGCCGCCCGCGCTCGCGCGCGGCGCACTCAGCGCCGCGGGCGCCGCCTCCGCCGCCGTGGAGCCCGGCGCCGCGCCCGCGCTGTCCGGCAGCGCCGCGGCAGGCGGCGTCGTGCCGGTGACATACTACACGCGCGTGCAGGAAGACCCGGCCCCGCAGGATGCGCCCCTGGCGAAACGAACGCTGGCCATCGCCAGCGTGCAGTCGGCGGCCAGCGTGCAGACCGCAAATGGCGCGACCGACCAGTTTGCGGCGGCCAGGGGCCGGAGGCGGCTGCGGCTGCTGCGGCGGCGGCGGCAGCTCTTTCACCGGCGCGCCAGGCTGCTCGCGGCGTGACCATTCTCTGCCAGGACGCGCCACGGGATGCGGTCGCTCGCAGGATGGGCCTGCGGCGGGTGGCTCCGCCGCCGCCGCCCAGCGTGCAGGTTTTGCCAATCATAGCGTGTGTCAACAAGTCGCCAGCGCGGCAGCTGTGGCTGCTGCGGCAGCGCAGTCTGCGTGCCAAGCTGCTCACGACCGAGAGTGGCGACGCCTTGCTGTGCACACGCGGTCATCGCATGATCAGCGCCCTGTCTTTTATCATGGCAGCTGCAATGCCGCATCTGCCCGCGCACCCAGCTGCCGGCAGGCTCGGCCTGCCAGGGAGGGCGGGTAGCTTGCTCGGCTGCCAGGTCCCATCACAGCCATGGCCGCTCAACTGGACAGCACCATGACCAGCGCAGCTGCTCACCTTGGTCGTGTCGTGTCTTTGCCAGATTGACTTGTTCAGGCGTCTCATTATCTGGCATCTTTACAGGCCCTGTGCGCTCCAAGGCGTCACGCATGTGCATGTGCATGCGCGGCCGTTGGGCATGCGGACAACAGGGTGCAGTTTTGGGCTCTCACGACCTGGCCCATGTGGCAGCTCAGTTTGACGGTTTTAGTTAACCCTTTGCTACTGGGGCATGCTCTGGTAGAGCATGCGCTGCTGGCTCATCCAGCCCACCTACTATTTGCAGGCCTGCGCGAGGCGCTTGGTCGGCGCCTCGCAGCAGGTCTGCTACTCCCATACGCCATGCGCATGCAGCTTGGTCTATATGTAGTTCCTACTATAGACAACAGGTATTACTTTCATGTCTGTTGAGCCGGTTGATTTATTGCTGTGCATTGCAGCGTCAGCGCTGGTGCACAGCGTGAGCTAAGACTATCAGCTATTTGCGGGTGAACAGCGTCTATATATATATGCTACAGCGTCTATATTTATGCTAACAGCGTCTATATTTACGTGTCAGCAGTGCGCACATGCTGTGCTGCGCTTTGTTAGTACTAAATATGCAGTGACATGATAGGGGCAGACATGCAGCTGTGCATCAGGCATATTTGCTGTATGGGTCGCAGCTTCACGGATTAGCCTCGCCTTTGTCGTAAGGAATGTTTGAGGCTTGCAGATGCGCCAGTGCCGCTCCAAGCTCGTGTGCAAGGTTTCTCAACAGAAAAACTGTTGCCATCCAGCTCCAGAAACCGCTCTAGCCTGTGTAACATCCACAATTCACTTGCCACCGCTTCCGCCGATGCAAGCAGCACCTTCTCTAAGAGCCAGACAAAAAGGAATATCCAGGGTGTCAGATTTGGCCAACCATGGAAGCAACGTCAGTTTCCTATCCTGCGTGCACCTCCGCTATCACAGCGTGCCGGCAGGCTGTAGTGCTATGACAGCTCAGGCAGCTCGCAACCACATTAATGTCATGCGCCTCTTAGGCCAGCCTTCCCGGCCACCCGGGCGCTGTCAACGTCCCAATCTGTGCAGCAGAAGCGACCAACCGCCCCTGCGCCAGTTGGCAGTGTTCAGCTCTGCCGGAGTCGATTTGCACCTTGCTCATGTAAGCGCATGGCTCTCGAGCGTGCATGCATCTGTCCTTACAGCTTGACAAGCAGCTCCTTTCCACGCCTTCTCATCTCGCAGTTCCGGCATACATCAGCACTGGTACAGTCACAGCAGTGCACCTGTCTCTGTTGCTGACATGCAGCTCCGCTCCCGGCATGCCCCTACGCAGCCTGACTGCCCTCGGCAGCAGCGGCCTTGTCAGGCCAGCAGCATGCAGCGTGGCCGGTCAACACTTCGCAGCAGCCACCCGCATGCCATGCAAACGCGCGGCTGCTAGTCTCGTAGACCGGCCCAGGCCTGGACGGCAGCATGCGGCGCAGCTGAAAGTCAGCTCACGCAGCTTCGCCTCATCCGCTCCAGCTCTCATGCATCCGCGTGGCTGCAGCCCTCAGAGAACGCGCCCAGGCCCGGCCGGCAGCACGCGGTGTGGCTGGCGAACAGCTCGGCCAGGCCCTCCGACTGCAGCTGCGCGGGGTCCTCCGCCAGCGCCTGCCCCTGCTCCGCGCACAGCGCCGGCCGGCTCACGCACCTGCGCCCAGCACCGCACGCTTGTGCTTAGCACCCCAGCAGCGCTCAGTGGACAGCAAGCACGGGCTCGACGCGTCTCGGCCCGGCACGCCCGGCGCTGTCAGCGCCTGGCCGCGCTCTGCGCAGAGCGCTGTGCCGGGCTTGCTGAGCCTGGAGCTGTGCATGTGTCATGCGCTGTTGCGCACCCGCTCAGCCCGAACCTCACCATAGCCGCACGGGTGAGGACAGGTGTACGTGTCTGCAGCAGCTCGAGTCGGGCGGCTGGGCGGCCGGGCTGGACGCAGGCGGGCTGGGCGCATGCCAGCCACTCAGCTGCTTGCCCCTCCTGGCGCCGAGGCGCCGCAGCAGTAGCAAGGCACGCTTACACACACATTGGTACTTGGAAGCCTCGTGGCTCGTGGAGTGCGGTCGACCGACAGGGCGCACCGCGAATGGCTGGACGTAGTGTCGGCCGCCCAACAGCCACCGCCGCACGCCTCGCCAGGCGGGCGCACGGCCGTCGCGCGCCGCACCGCCGCCGCGTTGGCCACCACGAGCGCCATTGTCGAGTCGCGCGCCTGGCGCCCCAGCCAGGCACTGCATCTGCTCTCTGTCGCCAAGCACACCGTGCGCGACCGAAAACCAAAGGCTTTTCCGCCAGAGGCTCGCTCATCCTCTGACTAGGTTCGCCCATCCTCCAACTGGCGAGGGGCGCGACTAATCAACAAAGGCTCCCCGGCAAGAGGGTTGCTTATCCGCTGACTGACCAGGGGGCTCAGAACGACATGCACGGCGACGCCGCGACGGGCGCGGGCGGGCAGCAGGCCTGCACGCCGTAGTCGGTGACAGGCTCGCCCGCGTACACGAGCAGCTCCAGGCGCCAGAACAGCATGCCGCGCAGCGGCCGGTCCCTGCCGGGCGCACGCCGCGCTCACCGCGCAGCCTGCCGCCTCGGCGCCGCGTCTTGCGCGGCACAGGCGTGCAGGTGCTGACGCAGCACCATGCACTCATCACTTAAACCGCGCACCTCCGGCAGAACAGATGGATGCCGCTTGCGGCCGGGCCTGCCGCGGGGGGCTCTGGGGGTGCTTCCCTACCCTGACATCATGCCTACCCCTACATGGCGCGCGCGCGCGCACATGGCGATGGACTTGGCCACGGCGGCGAAGCTGGTCTGGTACACTGGGTCGCGCAGGCGCGTAATGGCCTCGTCGCTGGCCTCGCCCGGCGCCAGGCGCTTGCCAAACTCCTCCAGCAGCAGCGGCTTGCCCAGGCGCGCCTCCGCCGCGGCCATGTGCGCCTCCAGCCAGTCCACATGGTACTCCGACGCGCTCCTGGCGCGCGGCGCGCGCTCACTCCGCGCCGCGCCGCCACCTTCGGAAAATAGCCGCATGGTATCCGCCGCGCGGCCTCACTCAATGCATCGCCCAGCCGGAAATGGAAAATTCGGGTTTTGCTGCAATCTGCTTCGAATGCGGAGAACCCATATGTTGAGAGGCTGCACACAGCGTGCTCGCACGCCTCATGTTCTCCACTCCTGGCGCACAGCACATGCAGCAGACGGAGCCAACTGCGTGCAGAGCAGCCCTGCCTGGCTGTCCGCCAGTTGCGGCACTGCCGCAAAACGCAGACAGGCCGGGCCCCGCACTTGTTCCAGTTGTCCGGCCACACGTGCACGGTGGCAAAGTCGACGCCCGGCGCGGCGTGGTCGCGCTCAAAGTCCTGCCCCGCCTGGCCCGCCCAGGTCGCCGGGTTGTGGCGCGCCTGCGGCGCGGCGCGCCGCCTCGGGCCCCTGATGCCGCGCCAGTTCTGGCCCGCCGGCACTCACCCGCAGTGCGCGCGCACGCTTCGGCACAGCAGGCAGGCGCGCCCGGACGCAGACGTGGCCTTTGTCACAGCCCACGCGCATACGCCACCGTGCATTTCCGACCCATCCAGGCGCCGCCGCCGCGCGTTTGGCGCTAGGTTTTCAGGCCGCGCTAGGTATTAACACCGCGCTAGGTTTCCGCACCTCGGGGCGCTCGGCGGCGAAGAAGCCCTCCTCGCCGATGGTGACCAGGTGGTTGGGGTCGATGCGTTTCACAAAGGCGGCCATCTCGGCCACCCAGGCCTGCACATGCTCGGGGCACTCCGGCACCTGGCGCGCGCCCGCGTTCGCCGCTCGGCGCTCATGCTGGAGGCGCTGCAGCCGTGCACGCGCACCAAGAGCGCGCCGTGCATGCGCTGCGAGCGCGTGCAGTTGCGAGCATCGCCGCCCATGTATAGGCCTGTGTGGGAATATATCGGCGGCTCGGCGTGATGCTGGGTCCTGCAGCACGGGCCGCTGCACAGACTCCACGCCGTGACGGCGCGGCAGCTGCAACGCGCCCAAGCCTCGACCAGGGCAGGAGCCTGCCGGAGCGTCGTGTGGCCGACGGCGGGCGGGGCGGGGGCTGCGGCCGCGCCGCCCGGGGCGCGGGCGCGCCTTCCAGGCCTCGCAGCGCGGCTCATTGAGCAGGCCCCAAGCCATGATGGTGGGGTCGTCGCGGTACAGGCGCCCGTTCACGGTGTTGCGCCGCAGCAGCGCCTGGCGCGCGTTCTGGCGGTACAGCGCGCGCGCGCCCGCGTCGGTGAAGAAGAGCGCGTGGCGGCGGATCTCATAGTCCCTGACGTCCATGCCGACGCCCTGCCGCGCAGGTGCCCGTCAAATTGTGCCGCGCAGGCCGCCCTGCATGGGGGGCAGGGCGCCCGCAGACGGACCAATTTGCATTTGGGTCCAAGTCACCACGCACTCCCCTTGTGCGTGGAGTCGCAGTGCGCGGACCTGCAATCAAGTTGCTCAAGGCATGGTGACTTCAACCGCCGCCCACGCCATCTGCCAGGCCCGCGATATGTGTCAAAGCCGGTTCCAGGCGGGTGGCACGCAGTCGCTCTGCCGCACTCGTGTGACTTGAGGCCACGGCCGGACATCAGCTGCCGAAGGGCGCAGCGCACTGTGTAGCTACATGCGCTCCCAGGCAGCATGTGCACTAATTTCACGCTGAAATTGGGTGACGCCGCGCGCAGCTCAGCACGCGCGCGCGGGACGCACCGTGTCGTTGAAGTCGCCCTCCTTATCGTCCGGGCGCGCCTGCGTGCGCGCCGGCGCCGTCTTGCTCCAGTCCACCAGCTGGTCCACGCCGCCTGGCAGGCGCGCCGCGTCAGGCGAGATGGCTTCCCTAACCCTACCATGCACTTATGCACCAGCTGGACCACGCCGCCTGGCAGGCGCGCGCATCAGCACGCACTCGCAGCCGCCAGGCGCAGCTGAGCACTGGCCCCCATGCCGCCCCAGGCAGTGCAGCTGCCCGCCCCATTGCCCCGGTATGCCTGGCGTCTGGCGCGCCCGCCCCACCTGTCTCGACGCGCCCTGCACCTGGACAGGCCTCCAGCTGTGATCATGGCCCGATGCGGGAACGACTGGCAGGCGCGCAGAGGGGGCCTTTTGCCAAGCAGCGGAAGTTGTGTCGCGCGAACCCCTTCTGCACCGCCACGCACAGAACCGACTGCCCACAAACTGCCGGCCAGGCGCAGCAGCGCCTGCTGCCGCCGGCACATGCTGCGCCGCCCGCGGCCGGCCGGCTCCAGGCAGGGGGCGGCCGCGTCTGTGCCGCGCGCGGGGCCGCGCGCGACCCGTTAGGGTAGGGGAGGGTAGGCGCGCGCACCGTTGTACTTCCAGTTGTCCAGCAGCGAGACCATGACCTTGAGGCCGGCCGCGCGCGCCAGGTCCAGCACGCGGTCGAGCGCCTCCCATGCGGCCGCGCTGTAGCGCCCCGGGCCCTCCTGCAAGGGTTAGCCAGGATCAGCGCTCGGCTGGGCGTGCGCCCGGCGCCCCTGACGGCCTGCGGGCACCCGGCGCCCCTGACGGCCTACGGGCATTGGAGCGGCGGCCTGCCCGGCCCGCGCGCCCCGGCGCCCGCCCGCCCCTGTGCCAGCCGCATGCACTGTCGCGGCCCAGGCCGCAAGCTGCTCGCGCGAGTTGGTGCGCAGGCACAAGGTGGAGAGGCCCGGCCGGGCTGGTGCCGCGGGGTGCGCCGCACCTGGAAAGGGTGGTCCGGGTCGGTCGTGTGCGCGTACAGGCGGACCACGTTCAGGCGCGCGCGCGTCGCGTTGGCAAACAGCTCGTGCACGATGTCGTAGCCGCGCCGGTTGCCTGCGCACGAGCGGCCCTGCCTGTCAGGCCCCGAGCAGTCCCCGGTGCATCTCCCAGCTCCCGTGCATGCTCGCCGCCGCGCGCAAACGAGCCGCTGCATTCCCCCTGGTGTTCCAGGTACTGTTGCGCCTGCAGAGCGCACGCCGTGGCTGGCGTGTGGGACGACAACAGTGTGAGGCAGCGGCGGCGTCGGTGGGTAAGGCCAGCGCCCCACGCAGCAGCAAACCCCCAGGACAAGGGGGGGGGGGCATGGTCACAGTATTCTCCAGCAGGTAGGGACAGCAGGCTGTGGGCATGCAGGGCCAGCACAGCCATAGGGTAGGGTAGGGCTACCCGCACCGATGGTCTGGTGGTCGTACAGCTCCGCCATGGACTTGG
>JAABVA010005999.1_pt1 | contig 10840 bp, 5 predicted proteins | sample 5560331 | NCBI WGS metagenome assembly JAABVA01 (sample SAMN12812661, study PRJNA571458) | rock metagenome | isolation source: Antarctica rocks | place: Antarctica: Victoria Land, Mt New Zealand sud | collected 2016-01-07 | reverse complement strand
GCACGGGATCCGACGGGCAGCTTCGCGATAATAGCGCCCAGGCTGGATGAGCAAGAGTATTCCGTCGATCACCGTGATGGGCTCTTTTACATTCGGGTGAATGACACAGGAAAGAACTTCCGGGTGGTGACGGCTCCGGTTGAGGCGAGTGGGCGAGAGCAGTGGAAAGAGTTGATCGCCGAGGATGACGAGGCGCCACTCGAGGACTTCGACCTATTCGCGAAGTATTGTGTCTGCTCGCGGCGGCAGCTGGGACTAACGACTTTAGCCGTTCAGCGCTTTGGCGAGAATGGTAGCCTGAAGCCGGCGCAGGAGATCAGCTTTCCGGAGCCGGCCTATACGGCGCAAGCACATGTCAACCGTGAGTTTGAGACGGATGTGTTCCGGTACAGCTACCAGTCGCTGGTCTCGCCAGCCTCCGTGTATGAGTACGATGTACTCACTGGTACTTCCAGGCTGTTGAAACAGCAGGAGGTTCCCGGCGGCTTCGACCCTGGGGCGTACGCGTCTGAGAGAGTCTGGGTGGTGGCAGGGGATGGGGTCCGGGTGCCGGTTTCGCTCGTATATCGGCGAGACCGGTTCACCAAGGATGGGAGTTCGCCGCTGTACCTCTATGGCTACGGCTCCTATGGATATCCGCTGCCGCTGGGCTTCAGCCCGACGCGGCTCTCGCTGCTCGACCGCGGCGTGATCGTGGCTTACGCCCACATTCGTGGTGGTGGAGAGATGGGAGATCCGTGGCATGATGCTGGAAAGATGATGGTAAAGTCGACGACCTTTACGGACTTTATCGCGGTTATCGAGCATCTGCTTCGGGAAGGGTACGGAGCGAAAGACAGGGTGGCGATTGAGGGCGGAAGTGCGGGTGGTCTGCTGATGGGCGCGGTGGTAAATATGAGGCCGGAGCTCTTTCGTGTGGTGTTGTCGCATGTTCCATTCGTGGACGTATTGAACACTATGCTCGATGCGTCGCTGCCGTTGACGGTGGCGGAGTATGAGGAGTGGGGAAACCCTAACGAACCGGAGGCGTTCGAGTACATGCGGTCGTACTCGCCTTACGACAACCTCAAGGCAGGAGCTTATCCGGCGATGCTGGTGAAGACGAGCCTCAATGACTCGCAGGTGATGTATTGGGAGCCGGCAAAGTACGTGGCGAAGCTGCGGACATTGAAAACCAACGATGCGGCGTTACTGCTCCATGTCAACATGGACGCTGGGCATGGCGGCGCTTCTGGACGGTATGACTACCTGAAGGAGATCGCGCTGGATTACGCGTTTTTGTTACGCGAGCTCGAGGTGGAGAAGACGACTTAGACCTTGATTGCAGCGGGATCTTCGACCTGGTCGCCTTCACCGGGGGCGAGGAAGAGGTTGGTTTCGAGGCCGTGCTGGCGGGTGTAAAGGTCGTGGTAGCGGCCTTGGAGGGCGTAGAGGGTGTCGTGGGTGCCTCGTTCCAGGATCTGGCCGCCCTCGATGACGAGGATCTGCTCGGCACGGCGGATGGTAGAGAGGCGGTGGGCGATGACAAAGGTGGTGCGCCCCTGCATGAGGTAGCTGAGACCGTTCTGGATCATGGCCTCGGACTCGGAGTCGAGGGAACTGGTTGCCTCGTCGAGGATGAGGATGCGGGGGTCGGCAAGGATGGCGCGGGCGATGGAGAGACGCTGGCGCTGGCCGCCGGAGAGCTTGACGCCGCGCTCGCCCACAATCGTGTCGTACTGCTCCGGAAATCGCTCGGCGAACTCGTCTACCCGGGCTATGCGACAGGCGTCCATAAGTTGCTGCTCGGTAGCCTCGGGGCGGGAGAAGAGGATGTTTTCGCGGACGGTGCCGTCGAAGAGAAAGGTCTCCTGGAGCACGACGCCGAGCTGGTTGCGGTAGGAGGAGAGCTTGACGGTGGCGAGGTTGGTGTCGTCGATCAAGATGCGACCGGTGGTGGCGGTGTGAAAGGCGCAGATGAGCGAGATGATGGTCGACTTGCCGGAGCCAGAGGAGCCGACGAGGGCGGTCACGGTGCCAGGGCGGGAGGTGAAGGTAACGCCGTGGAGGACGGGCTTGCCGGGCTCGTACTCAAAGGTCACGTCCTCGAAGGCAATGTCGCCGCGGATGGTGGGAAGCTTGATCGCGCGTGTGGGGTCGCGGTCCTCTTCGCGCTCGGCGAGGATCTCACTGGTTCGGTCGAGGCCGGCGACGGCCTCGGTAAGTTGGGTACCGATCGAGACGAGCTGAACGATGGGCGCGATCATGAAGGCGAGGAACATGACGTAGGTGACGTACTCGCCCTTGGTGAGATGGCCGGCGACGACCTGGTTGGCGCCGAGATACATGACGAGGGCGCCGACGAGGCCGAGGACGGCGGTGGAGGCGAGCGCCATGAGCGACTGCGCGGTGAGTGACGAGATGACGTTGTTGAGCAGGCGCTGGGCACCAGCGGCGAAGACGTTGGCCTCGCTCTCTTCGGCGTGGTAGCCCTTGACGACGCGGACGCCGCCGAGCGATTCGGTAAGGCGGCCGGTGACTTCGGCATTGATCTTGGCGCGCTCGCGGAAGATGGGGCGGATTGTTTTGAAGGCGCGCTGGAGGATGATGCCAAAGAGGATGAGGATGACGAAGGTGAGCAGCGTCATCTTGACCGAGAGCGCGATCAGGTAGCAGAAGGCGAAGACCGCGGTGAGAACGCCGCCGCAGAAGTCAACGACGCCGGTGCCGATGAGATTCCTGACGCCTTCGACGTCGGTCATGATGCGGGCGACGAGGGTGCCGGTACGGTTCTCGTCGTAGAAGGCGACAGGGAGGCGGCCGATGTGGGACTGGACCTGCATGCGAAGCTCGGCGATGAGGCGCTGTCCGGCCTTGGAGAGCAGCTGGGTAAGAGTAAAGGAGGTGATGCCCTGGAGGAGCGTGGCGACGACTACGACGCCGACGATGATGGGCAGCAGGCCGATGCGGTGCTTGTCCATGACGTCGTCGATCAGGTAGCGCGTTGACGCCGGGAGGACGAGGCCGCTGGCACGGTTGATGATCATAAGGCCGAAGCTGCCGGCAAGGAGCCAGCGGCGCGGCTTGACCAGCTTCCAGATTTCCGGAAGCACCTTTTTGAGCTTGGGCTTGGGACGCGAGGCGGTGAGGGAGGCGGCGGTGGCGCGGCCAGTACCGCGCGACGGGCGGTCGCCGGAGGGAATACCTGGGGTGCCGATGCTGGATTGGCCGATCGAGGACATTGCCTTGAGATTACTCTGCCTCGCAACGGGATGGGAACGGGTCGCTACGGTGTCGTCGCAAAGATGGCAGGGATCGGACATATCAGGCCAGGCGCTGACGGCGTGCGGCGATAAAGGAGCGGACGCAGAGAAGGACAAAAAGGAGGCAGAGGAGGGACGTAGCGGCCTTTTCGATGATGGCGACGGGGTGGGGGAGATCGGCCCCGTGCGCGAGGCGAAAGACGCTGATGTCGGCCGGGATGGTACCGAGGAACATGAGGAGAGCGACGGTTACGGCGATGTGCATCCAGAGCATGCGCTTCTTGGCGTCTTCGGAGTTGGCCAGGGTGCCGAAGATGGCGAAAAGGATGCCGACGGCTCCGGGAATGAGGGCGGTTGGGTGGGAGCTGCCGGTTGAGACGAAGCCGGCGACAGCGACGAGGATGAGGATGATGCCGAGTGCGATGGTGAGTCTGGCCATAGTTTTCTCCGAGTGTCCGGGGTACCCCTCCCCCCCCGTACTTTTTGTCAAAATATTCGATCCATTGAAGTTAGGTCTGGAGGTACGGCGCCTGTCCCGATTGGGGCCCATGGATGAAGATGGACTCCTATCTCTATGATAGCCAGTTGAGCCAGTGGTTGCGCCACGGCTAGTGTGCTGTCCGACGTTTGGGGGGCGGGGTGTTGCGGCTACAGCTCTGGGTGTGTTTGTTGTGGACGCATGTCCTTCGATTCGCTCAGGATGACAGCTTTGGTGGGACCGTGCTGAGAGACAGTCTTCCAGAGGCTTTAGGCGGTGGCGGCGGCCTTGAGTCTGGTCAGGACTTCGGTGGGTTGCCAGTCGTTCGAAGGGTACCAGGCGATGACCTTGCCGTCTTTGCCGATAAGGATAGTGGAGAGGGAGTGGGTGAGGGATTTGGGGTCGGTGCCGGTGACGCCAAGGTCGAAATACTGGGTTAGGGTGGCGAGATCGGAGGCGGGTGGGGCGGCGAAATCCCAGTGGCTGAAGGTCTCGTCCGTGAAGCGGCCAGTGTAGGCGCCGCCGTAGCTGCGGAGGACCTCCGGGGTGTCGTAGGCGGGGTCGAAGGAGATGCTGAGGAGGTGGGTGCGTTTATAAAGGCCGGGGTCGGCGGCGAGGGCCTTATCGATATCGGCGAAGTTGTGGCTCATGCGGGGGCAAAAGTCGGCAGCCTGACAGCGGGTGTAGATAAAGGTCATGAGGACGGCGCGGCCGCGGAACTGGTTGAGGTGGATGGTGCGATCGCTCTGGTTGAGCAGGGCGAAATTAGGGACGGTGTCCCCGGGGGCTGGGACGTGGTATTGGATGGTGGGCTTGTAGTCGGGTTTGGCCTGGGCGGTGATGACGATGTTGTCGAGGAGCTCGTTGTTGAAGCCGTCGGGCTCTTTGTGGACGAGGAGGTTGGCGGTGATGCGGTCGCCGGGGTGGAGCTCAGAGACGATGCTGGGATCCTTGAGTTTGTAGGACATGGTCATGGCGTTCATGAAGCCGGGAATGGCCTCATGGTCGAGGGTGACATCGGTGCCGTGGACGGCGACGATGCGGCCACGGAGGGGATAGGTTTTGGTATCGGCGGCGAGGTCGGCGGAGGCGGTCGCGGATTGGGTTTGGGAGCTGGGGGAGGCAGGGGGAGCGGATGGCCGGCAGCCTGCGAGCAGAGAGACAGCGACTGTGAGCAGCAGGCAATTTGTGCGCGTGAGCGGAGCTCTCATAGGTTGATGATAATGGTTGGGCGGCGACCTGGCCGGGGCGCAGGGAGCGGGTTCAGCCGGAGGAGCTCGGAGGCACCATGGCACGGGACAGGAGAATGGAAAGGGGGACGGAAGGTGAAGTGCGGGCGAGGCCGTCTGCGGCGTTGATGCACTTTGCATTTGTGCTGACCGGCCTGGGGACGGCGATGCTGGGGCCGATCCTGCCGCTGCTGACGCACCAATGGAGCTTGCGCGACGACCAGAGCGGTCTGCTGTTGATGGCGCAGTTCTGCGGCTCGTTTCTGGGTGGGGTGAGCGTGTCGTGGCGGCTTCGGCGAAGCCTGTTGATCGGGATGGGAGCGTCGGCGGCGGGGGTGAGTATTTTTGCGGTGGCTCCAGGGCTCTTGATGGCGTGCGCGGGTCTGCTGGTGGCGGGGTACGGTTTGGGACACTCGATTACGGCGGTGAATCTGCTGGCGGGGCAGCGGTTTACGGAGAGACGCGCGTCGGCGCTGGCGCTCTTGAACTTCTTTTGGAGCCTGGGGGCGATGCTGGCGCCGCTGCTGACGGCGTCCCTGGCTTCGCGATTCCGGCTGCGGGATCTGCTGGGGTGGTTTGCGGCGCTGTTTCTGGCATGCGGCGTGGGCATGGCTATCGAGATGCGAGGGGCAGGGGTGGAGACGCGGGTGTTGGAGAGCGACGTGTCGGGAGGGCGGGGGCTGGCAAGGGGGATCTTTGTCTTCTTCATGGCCGGGCTGTTTCTGTATGGGGGTCTGGAGACGTGCCTGAGCGGATGGATGACGACGTATGCGCTGCGTTATGGGGACAGGACGCTGGCGGTGAGCGAGTACACGACGTTGCTGTTATGGATGAGCCTGACGGCGGGGCGGGCCGGGTCTTCCCTGCTGCTGCTCAGGATGCCGGAGCGGCTGCTGCTGCGGCTGGCGCTTGGGATGACGGTGCTGCTGACGGGGGGGCTGGCGGTGGCGCACACGGCTGGGACGATTGCGGTGTGTACGGTGCTTCTGGGGCTGAGCCTGGCTCCGTGGTTTCCGGTGACGTTTTCGCTGCTGATGGAGGAGCGACCGAGGGCGCGCCAGGCCGGGATTGTGATTGCTGTGAGCGGGTTGGGGGCGGCGGCGCTGCCCTGGCTGATGGGCCTGGTTTCGGCGCGCGCGGGAAGTCTGCAAATGGCGTTGGTGATTCCGCTAGTAGCGGCGGTCGGGCTGCTCGGAATGAGCTTCGGGAGGAGTTTGGGAACCAATTTGGGAATCGGCAATGGAACGGGTCGAAAGTGATGTTCAGAGGCGAAGGAAAGGCGTATAAGGAGGCATGGAGCGGGTGACAGGGACGGGAGCTTTGTGGGGGCAGGTACGTGAGGCGCTGGAACGCGATGCGCTCGTGGTGACGGCGAATGAGCGGGCAGCGCGAGGTCTGCGTCGGAGCTGGGACGAGACGCTGAGGGCAGGTGGCGGAGAGCGCTGGGAGCCGGCGCGGGTGATGAGCTGGTCGGCGTGGACGGGATCGCTGTGGCGGCGGATGCTGTTGGAGGGACGTACAAGGGCTCTGCTGCTGAACGGCTTCCAGGAGCATGCGGTGTGGCGCGGTGTGCTGGCGGGAGATCAGGAGACGACTGGCGGTGGGTTGCACGGGATGGACAGGCTGGCGGAGATGGCGGCGGAGAGCTGGGCGCGGATGTGTGCGTATGGGGAGGCGGGTCCGGTGCGGGGGGGCGGGCGGGGTGGAAGAGCGAGGTGGCGTCCGGATCTGACGCGGCTCGGGGAGGAGTATGGGAGCAGGGATACGGCGGCGTTTGGGCGGTGGGCCCGGGCGTTTGCGGAGCGGTGTGAGGCGGAGCAGCTTCTGACCTTGGCTGAGCTCGAGCTGGTGCTGGCGAGGGCGGTCGCGGCAGGGGATGTCGCTGTGAGTGCGAGCGAGATATTGTTGGTCGGGTTTGACCGGGTGACGGCGGCGGCGGAACGCTTGCTGGCGAGGCTGGGAGACGCTGGGGTCAGGGTCTCGCATGCGGCGTGTGGCACTACCGGGGGGCTACGTGTGCTAACGTCGGCGACGGATGCAGCGGAGGAGTTGCGGGCGTGCGCGCGGTGGGCGGCGGCTCGAATGGGGCGTGAGCCGGGAGCTCGGATTGCGGTGATTGTGCCGGATGTTGCGGGGGAGCGGGCGAGGATGGAGCGGGTGTTTCGGGAGGTGCTGGCTCCGGAGCTCGAGCTGATTACCAGCGGCGCGGAGGTGGCGACGTACGAGTTTTCGCTGGGTAGGCCGATCGGGGAAGCGCCGATGATGCTGGTGGCGATGGAACTGCTGCGGTGGGCGGCGGGAGCTCTGCCGCTTGAGCGGGTGAGCGCGCTTGTGGTGTCGGACTACTTCGCAAAGGGGGCCGGTTCATCTGCCGGGCGGGCCGATACAGAGGTGGCACTCGGGGGAAGTATGCCGGAGCGGGAGGCAAGGGCGGAGTTCGATGCGTTTGAGCTTCGGCGTGCGGGGATGCTGCGGCCGGAGATCAGCGTGCGGGAGATGGTGCGGAGGGTTGCGGGGTCGAGGCGGTCGATAAGGCTGCCGGGGCTGCTCGGGGCCCTCCGGTGCATGGAGCTTGTGGCAGATGGGTTTGATGGTGTGTCGCAGAGCTATGAGCAGTGGGCGCAGGCGATGCGGGAGCTGCTGGCGGGGGCGGGATGGGGTGCTCCCGGAGCGGAGACGAGCGAGGAGTTTCAGGTGAGGGAGCGCTGGGAGGGAGCGCTCGATGCGATGGCGACGCTGGATTTTGAGGATCAACCGGTCGATTATGAGGAGGCTTTGCGGGCGATCGGTTGGATTGCGGGAAAGATGATCTTTGCGCCGGAGTCGCGGGCGACTGTGGTGCAGGTGATGGGTCCGCTGGAGGCTGCGGGGAGCGAGTTTGACGCGGTGTGGTTTCTGCGGGCGGGAGAACTGAGCTGGCCGCCGGTGGCGGGGTCGCTACCGCTGCTGCCTTGGGGTCTGCAGCGGGATTTGCGCATGCCGGGGACGGATATGGAGCGTGATCTTGAGGCAGCTCGAAGATTGACCGAGCGAGTGATTGCGAGCGGGCGCGAGGTGGTGGTGAGCTACGCGCGGCACTCGGGCGCGATGCGGCAGAGGGCGTCGGGAATCTTGCAGGGCCTCGAGTTACAGGAGGTTGCGATTGGCGAGCTGGCCGGGAGTGAGGCTGAGCGGCTGATAGTAGGGGTGGAACGCGAGGAGGACGGGGGGCGGGTACGGGCTCTGCCGGACACACCGGTCTCCGGGGGTGTTCGTGTGCTGGAGCTGCAGGCAGCATGCGGGTTTCGAGCGTTTGCGGAGCAGAGACTGTGGTCGAGCGAACTAGAGGAGCGCAGCCTGGGGTTCAGTGCCAAGGAGAGTGGGACTGCGGTGCATGCGGCGCTCGAGCATTTCTGGACAGAGGTGAGGTCGCAGACGGCACTGATTTCGATGTGTGCGGAGGAGCGAGACGCGGTGCTGCTGCGGTCGGTCGATGAGGGCTTGGTGAAGGCGAGGATCGGGTCTGCCGGGGCATGGGATGAGGCGTACCTCGAGACGCAAAGGACGCGTCTGCGGCACCTGCTGGCTGGGTGGCTGGAGGCGGAGATGCGGAGGCCGGCCTTTGAAGTTTCGGAGAACGAGAGGAAGCTCCACGATGTTCGGGTAGGGCCGCTGCGGTTTCAGCTGCGGGTGGACCGGGTGGATGTAGTGGACGAGATGCGGGTGGTGATCGACTACAAGACGGGCGGGGCGGAGACGAGGGACTGGCTGGGCGAGAGGCCGGATGCGCCGCAGGTGCCGTTGTATGCGATTCTGGCGGCTCGTGGGGGCGAGACGGGAGAGGGCGACGCGGCTGCCGATGGCGAGGCAGGACGAAGGGAGCTTGGAGCGGTTGCATTTGGGAGGGTGAAGGCCGGAAAGGATGCGGGGTTGAAGGGGTTTGCGGCACGCGAGGGACTTCTGCCCGGCAGACTGACCAGGATGGAGGCGATTACGTTTAACGCGCAGGTGGAGCGTTGGGAGGAGGTGCTGGAACGTTTGGCCAGGGAATTTGCCGCTGGAGAAGCGCAGGTCCGGCCGAAGAATTACCCGACGACGTGCGAGCGGTGTGGACAGCGCGTGCTGTGCCGGCTGGATGCTTCGCTGCTTGAGGAGATCGAGGAGGATGAGGCACGGGAGGGCGAGCATGGCTGAGCTGTTCGAGTGGCCGGTTGGAGATCAGCAGGCGGCAGAGAGCGCGGAGCCTCGCGGAAGTGGGGTTGGCGTTGCGTTGCTGGAGGACGATCGGGCGACAGAGGCTCCGGATTGGAGGGAACGGGAGCGGGCGCTTGACGTCAGCAGGTCCTGGATCGTGGAGGCGCCGGCTGGGTCCGGCAAGACAGGGCTGCTGATTCAGCGATATCTGAAGCTGCTGGCGGAGGGCGATGTCGACCGACCGGAGCAGGTGCTGGCGATCACGTTTACCAAGGCTGCGACGGAGGAGGTGCGGGAACGGCTGCTAATCGAGCTGGAGGCTTCGGCCGCTGAGCAGGAAGGCGGGGCCTCTGAACAGGAGCGGGCGACTGCGGAGCTGGCGGTGAAGAGCTCATTCAAGCGAGCGACGCGAGCTTTGGCGAAAGCAGTGCTCCGGCGGGATGCGGCCATGGGGTGGCGTCTGCGCGAATCGCCGCGACGGTTGAATGTGCGGACGATCGACAGTGTGTGTGCCGAGATTGCGCGAGCCTTGCCGATTACGAGTGGAGGCAATGCGGACCTGGCTCCGGTGGAGGATGCGGAAACGATGCACCTGGAGGCAGCGCGACGGACGCTGATGCAGCTTGGCGGAGTGGATGCGGTGCTGGACGATGCTGTACGGACGGTTCTGCTGCACCGGGATGGGAGTCTGGCGGAGTGCGAGAGGCTGATTGCGGAGATGCTGGCCGCGCGGGATCAGTGGGGGGAGCTCGTTCCGCTGGGACGCGAAGAACTTTCGGAAGAGTGGCTGGAGGGGACGGTGCGCAGGCGGCTAGACCGGGCGCTCGAATTGACGGTTTGCAAGGGTCTGACGGAGTTGGCGCGGGCGATACCGGAGGACAAGCTCGCGGAGATCACGATTTTGGCAGCTGAGATGGGGCACGCACCGGCGCTGGGGGTAGGGCCTTCGCCCATGGCTGTCTGTGCGGGCATTACGAGAACCCCTGGAGAGGCGTTAGATCACCTTGAGCACTGGCAGGCGCTGATTCATCTTCTGGTGAAGGCTGATGGGGAGTGGAGGGCGGGGTTTCGGAGCGACTGGCTGCGGTTCAGCTGGGACGGGCGGCATACCGCTCCGATGAAGGGCTTGATCGCGAGTCTGCAGGAGCAGGGTGGTGCTCTCGCGGCGATCCAGCGCTTCCATAGACTTCCGCCGGCGCGGTATCCAAAGGAGCAGTGGTTGGTGGCAAAGGCTTTGTTCCGGGTGCTGAGCAGGGCGTTGGCGGAGTTGCAGCTGGTGTTTGCGGAGCGGGGTGAGTGCGACTTTGCCGAGCCTGCGCTTGCGGCACGGACGGCTCTTCGGGAGGAGCGCGGGGTTGAGGGGTTTGAATCTTCGTTGGGCATGGAGCTGCGGCACCTGCTGATGGACGAGATGCAGGACACATCAACGAGCCAGTATGAGCTGATCGAGCTGTTGACGGAGGGGTGGGAGAGCGAGGGGAAAACCGTGTTTCTGGTGGGTGATCCGAAGCAGTCGATTTACCTGTTTCGGCAGGCGCGGGTGGAGCGATTTATCGCAACGATGCAGACAAAGCGCATGGGCAGGCTGCAACTGGGCAGGCTGCGGCTGACGGCGAACTTCCGGTCGCAGGCGGGGCTGGTGGAGGGCTTCAATGGCGATTTCGCGGCGATCTTGCCCGTGGCGGACGAGCGTGGGGTGGAGGTTCCGTTTGTGGCGG
>JAABVA010005996.1_pt1 | contig 10848 bp, 9 predicted proteins | sample 5560331 | NCBI WGS metagenome assembly JAABVA01 (sample SAMN12812661, study PRJNA571458) | rock metagenome | isolation source: Antarctica rocks | place: Antarctica: Victoria Land, Mt New Zealand sud | collected 2016-01-07 | reverse complement strand
CACGTCGACATGCCACTGACCAGTGACCGCATCGTCCGGGCGATCCAGCAGGCCGCCGAGGGCACGTTGCCCGACGTGTGGCGTGAGCCGCCCCCGGTGTTCGCGGGTCTCACCCCACGGGCCACCAGCGAGGAGGAGATCACCGCGATCTGAGGCCCAGCACACCCGTCCCGGTAGTCTGCCCGCCATGCCCAGCCGACGCGTACCCGAAGGTCCGGCTCCGGCACCGGCCGTGCAGAAGCTGCGCCTGCGGTACGCCAAACGGGGCCGGCTCCGGTTCTCCTCGACCCGGGACTTCCAGCGCGCGCTCGAGCGGGCCCTTCGCCGCGCCGATGTGCCGATGGCGTTCAGCGCCGGGTTCCACCCCCACCCGCGCATCTCGTACGCCAACGCCGCCCCCACCGGGACGGCCAGCGAGGCCGAGTACGTCGAGATCAGCGTCATGCAGCGGGTCGACCCCGACGCGGTGCGGGTGGCGCTCGACGAGGCGCTCCCCGAGGGGCTCGACGTGCTGGAGGTCGTGGAGGCCGGCCCGGGCTCCTTGGCCGACCGGCTGCAGGCCAGCGAATGGGTCATCGCGTTCCGCGACGTGGACCGGGACACCCTCCAGAGGGCCGTCGACGCGCTTCTCGCGCGCGAGCACGCCGAGGTCACCCGCACCTTCAAGACCGGCCCGCGCACCTTCGACGTGCGGTCGGCGATCGTGGCCATGACGGTCACGCACGGCGAGACCGAGACGGCTCTGCCGCCAGGGGCGATGCCGGGTGGAGACCCCGGGTGTGCGACAATCCGGTTGGTCGTACGGCACACCACACCGGCCGTACGCCCCGACGACATTCTGACCGCACTGCGTTCCGTCGCCGATCTGGTGCCGCCGACCTCACCTCTCGTGACGCGGCTGGCGCAGGGTCCGCTGAAGGACGAAGAGGCGGAGGTGGCTGATCCACTGGTCACCGACAAGAAGGCCGACGGCAGCTGAGCCGGTGCCGCGCAGTCCGCGAGCCGACGCAGGTGTAGCACGACGACTTCCGTCCCACCGCGCCGCGGTGACGACGACGCAGAACCGCACACGAGAGATGGGCCCGGCAGGGCCGGTGTGGCGCCTCTCGTGGAGACGGAGAGGAACGCCGGATGGCCTCCGAGGACACCACCCTGACCACCAACCCTCAGTACGAGAACGACCGGCCGGACCAGTCCGACGGGCCGGACACCACCACACTCGGCGTGGCGCCCCCGGCCAAGAAGGCCGCCCGGAAGCGTGCCCCCCGTAAGGCCACCGCGGCGGCCGCCGCTCCTGAGCCCGTCGACAACGCTGGGACGCCGCCAGCCGCCGAAGCCCTTCCGGACCCGGACACCGCTCCGGCCCCGCGGAAGCGGGCCGCCCGCAAGACCGCCAGCGCCAAGAAGGCCGCCGTCGCGCTTGAGGTCCCGGCCGCCAGCTCCACGGCCAAGAAGGCTACTAAGACCTCCCGTAGCCGCCGCGCGACGAGCGCCACCGAGACCCCGGCCCCGGTGGAGCCGCCCGCGGACGCCGCGTCCGCCCCGTCCGCCCCGTCCGCCCCGTCCGCCCCGTCGGACACCTCGGCCGACGCGGTCTCGTTGGTCGACGAGGAGGCCCTGCGGTTCGACGCCCTGGAGCTGCCGGCGCCGATGGCCCCCCTGCAGCCGTTCCCTGACTCGGATGCGACTCCGGTGACGGTGCATACCCCGGATACCCCGGATACCCCGGATACCCCGGAGACCCCTGGCCCGGCCGAGGGCGCCGGTGACGGGCCCCCGCCTGGCTCCGGTGTCGTCCCGCTCTTCCAGGCTCCGGTCTCCCGGCGACGTCGGGCGTCCTCACCCACCTCGTCCCCCAACCGGCGCCGAGGCTCAGCGGCCGCCGCTCCGGTCCCCGCTGACACCTATGCCGAGGCCGACGCCCCGGGCGTCACCGGCCCGGTTGAGGTCGCCCAGAGCGTGACCACCGCTGACCTCGCCGACACTGACGCTGACCTCACTGACGCTGACCTCACTGACGCCGACCTCACTGACGCTGACCTCACTGACCTCACTGACCTCACTGACCTCGACGCCGACGCCGACGCCGACGACCACGACGCCGTCGACCCCGAGGACTCCACCCAGGGTTCTGACGCGGGCGGCTCACCGCGCCGCCGGCGCCGTCGGGGTGGCAAGGGCCGGCGCGGCCGCTCGGGCGACCACGGCGACTCCAGCGACTCCGGCGACTCCGGCGACTCCGGCGACGCGTCCGACGCCACCGCCCCTTCAGGCACGAACGACCACACCGACGCGGCCGGCGACGACTCGGGTGCCCAGCCCGGCACTGACGCCGCTGCCGGCGGCGACCACGAGGAGGGCAGCTCCTCGAGCCGCCGCCGCACCCGCCGCCGGCGCCGCTCGGGAGGCGGCTCCGACGACGGCGACGAGGCGCCCGGCGTGACGACCAAGGTGCGCGAGCCACGGCGCGACGAGGTCACCGCCCTGCGCGGCTCCACCCGGCTGGAGGCCAAGAAGCAGCGCCGCCGTGAGGGCCGCGAGGCCGGCCGCCGCCGCACGGTCATCACCGAGGCCGAGTTCCTGGCCCGGCGCGAGAGCGTCGAGCGGGTCATGGTTGTGCGCCACCTCGGCGACCGCACCCAGATCGGTGTCCTCGAGGACGGCGTGCTCGTCGAGCACTACATCTCCAAGGAGACCGAGGTCTCCATGGCCGGCAACATCTACCTCGGCCGGGTACAGAACGTGCTCCCCTCGATGGAGGCGGCCTTCGTCGACATCGGCAAGGGCCGCAATGCCGTCCTGTATGCCGGTGAGGTCAACTGGGACGCGGCGGGGCTCGAGCAGCACCAGGCCAGGCGCATCGAGAACGCACTGTCGTCCGGCGAGGGCGTCCTAGCGCAGGTCACCAAGGACCCCATCGGTCACAAGGGGGCCCGGTTGACGTCGCAGATCTCGCTACCCGGCCGCTACCTCGTCTACGTCCCCAACAGCTCGATGACCGGCATTTCCCGCAAGCTGCCCGACACCGAGCGCGCACGGCTGAAGAAGATCCTCAAGGACGTGCTGCCCGAGACGGCCGGCGTCATCGTCCGGACCGCGGCCGAGGGGGCCTCCGAGGAGGAGCTGCGCGCCGACGTCGAGCGGCTCACCGCGACGTGGGAGGACATCCAGGCCAAGGCCGAGGCCGCCATCGGCCCCAGCACCGGCAAGAAGAAGAACAAGTCCACCGGCGCCCCCGTGCTCCTGCACGGTGAGCCCGACCTCACGGTGCGCGTCATCCGTGACATCTTCAATGAGGACTTCTCACAGCTCGTCGTCGCCGGCGAGGACGCGTCCCGCGAGGTCTCCGACTATGTCGACAGCGTCGCGCCCGACCTTGCCGAGCGGGTGACCCGCTGGACCAGTGAGAACGACCTGTTTACCCATTACCGGGTTGACGAACAGATCGCGAAGGCCATGGACCGCAAGGTTTGGCTGCCATCCGGTGGGTCCCTCGTCATCGACCGCACCGAGGCGATGACCGTCGTCGACGTCAACACCGGCAAGTTCATCGGCTCAGGGGGCAATCTCGAGGAGACCGTCACCAAGAACAACATTGAGGCGGCCGAGGAGATCGTGCGTCAGCTGCGGCTGCGCGACGTCGGCGGCATCATCGTCATCGACTTCATCGACATGGTGCTCGAGTCCAACCGCGACCTCGTGGTGCGGCGCCTCCTCGAGTGCCTCGGCCGCGACCGCACCAAGCACCAGGTCGCCGAGGTCACCTCGCTCGGGCTCGTCCAGATGACCCGGAAGCGGGTCGGCTCCGGCCTCATCGAGGTCTACTCCGAGACCTGCGCGTCCTGTGCCGGCCGGGGCTTCATCATCCACAGCGATCCCGTCGACAAGAGCAGCGGTGTCGACCACGGCGACCACCCGGACCACGGTTCGCACAGCACCAGCGGGTCCAGCGGGTCCAGCGGGTCCAACGGGTCCAACGGGTCCAACGGGTCGCAGCGTGATCAGGGTGGCCGCGGCCGGTCCCGCTCTCGCGGGTCGGACTCCACCGCGGCCTCGCCGGCTCCGCTCCGGCCCAACGGGCCCACTCCGGCCCAGATCGCCGCGGCGGCCCACGCGGCGGCGCTCAAGACGGCGACGTATGCCGCCCAGACGGTTCTGCCGGCCGACACCGCCCCGGAGCTCGCGGAGGCCGGGCTCGTCGACGAGGTGGCCGGCTACCAGGGTGAGCCCGTCGAGCCGGTCGGTGAGCTCGACGCCGAGCTCACCGAGCCCATCCAGCCCATCCAGCCCCTCGAGCCCCTCCCGTTCACTGAGGACCCGGTCGAGTCCGGCCCCGCACCCGAGCCCGCTCCGGAGCACCTGCGTCTCGCCGCCCCCATGGCCCCCGTGGGCCGCCCACGCCGACACCGTGGCCGGGTCGTCGCGCCGGCCGGCCCGCCTCGGTCGACCAACGCGCACGGGGCCGAGGGGCCGGGCCCGACCTGACCTCGGACGATTTGGGGCTGGCGTGCTCCGACCAGTACTCTTGACCCTTGGCGCGCCCACCGATAGGTGCCCCGCAAGGGAGCTACCAGACGGTTCCTTTCAGAGCGTGCGCCGGTTCCACTGACTGTAGAGAGTGAGCTTGACGTGTACGCGATTGTTCGCGCTGGCGGTCGCCAGGAGAAGGTGTCGGTGGGTGATGTCCTGATCATCGACAAGGTCAAGGGCGAGGCGGGCGACACCGTCGACCTCACCCCCCTGCTCGTCGTCGACGGCGGCACCGTCACCAGTGACGCGGCCAAGCTGGCCAAGGTCACGGTGACGGCCGAGGTCGTCAAGGCGGCCAAGGGCCCCAAGATCACCATCATGAAGTTCAAGAACAAGACCGGCTACCGCAAGCGGCAGGGCCACCGTCAGCACCTGACGCAGGTCAAGGTCACGCAGATCAACCAGAACGCCTGAGAGAGCAGGGATCACGCCATGGCACACAAGAAGGGTGCGTCCTCGACCCGCAACGGTCGCGACTCCAACTCCCAGCGGCTCGGCGTCAAGCGGTTCGGCGGCCAGGTCGTCAACGCGGGCGAGATCATCGTCCGCCAGCGTGGCACCCACTTCCACCCCGGTGAGGGTGTCGGGCGGGGCGGCGACGACACGCTGTTCGCGCTCGTCGCGGGTGCGGTGACCTTCGGCACCAAGCGGGGCCGCAAGACCGTCAACATCACCCAGCCGGTCCAGCGCGAGAAGGCCGACGCCTGATCCACGGTCGGCAGTGAGCGGGGCGGGCCGGCTGGCCCGCCCCGTCGCATGTTCTAGGGAGGTTCGGCATGGCGGCGAGCTTCGTCGACCGGGTCCTCCTGCACGTGTCCGCCGGTTACGGCGGACACGGTGTCGCCTCGGTGCGCCGGGAGAAGTTCAAGCCCCTCGGTGGTCCTGACGGCGGCAACGGGGGTCGGGGCGGCTCGGTGATCGCCCGCGTCGACCCCCAGGCCACGACCCTGCTCGACTACCACCACCACCCCCACCGCTCGGCGACGAACGGCAAGCCCGGCGCCGGTGACGAGCGCAACGGCGCCGACGGCGACGACCTCGTGCTGCCCGTGCCCCCCGGCACCGTCGTCAAGGACGGCTCTGGACGGATCGTCGTCGACCTCGTCGCGCCCGGCGAGGAGCACGTCATGGCCCGCGGCGGTCGTGGCGGCCTCGGCAACAAGGCGCTCGCCTCGGCCCGCCGTAAGGCCCCCGGGTTCGCGCTCCTGGGGGAGCCCGGCGAGGCGTACGACGTCGTCCTTGAGCTGAAGTCGCTCGCCGACGTGGCCCTGATCGGGTTCCCGTCGGCCGGGAAGTCCTCCCTCGTGTCCGTGCTCTCGGCTGCGCGCCCGAAGATCGCCGACTACCCGTTCACCACGCTGGTGCCCAACCTCGGAGTGGTGACGGCCGGCGACGTCCGCTTCACGGTCGCCGACGTGCCGGGGCTCATTCCGGGCGCGCACCTAGGCCGCGGGCTCGGCCTGGAGTTCCTGCGCCACGTCGAGCGCTGCTCGGTGCTGGCGCACGTCATCGACTGTGCCACCTTGGAGCCGGGCCGTGACCCGCTCACCGACCTCGACGTCATCGAGGAGGAGCTGTCGGCCTACGTCCCCGACGCCGACCTCGGCGGCCGCCCGTTGGCCGAACGCACCCGCATCGTCATCCTCAACAAGGCCGACGTGCCCGAGGCCCTTGAGCTCGCCGAGCTGGTGCGGGACGACCTGGAGGCCCGTGGCCTCGAGGTCTACGTCGTGTCGGCCATCGCGCATACCGGGTTGCGGGAGCTGGGCTTCGGCCTGGCCCGGCACGTCGCGGCGGCCCGCGTCGAGCTGGCCGACGTCGTCCCCCAGCGGATCGTGCTGCGCCCTCGGGCCGTCGACGACTCGGGGTTCACCATCCGCAAGGAGCAGACCCCCGACGGCTTCGTCTACCGGATCGTCGGCGAGCGCCCGACCCGCTGGATCCGCCAGACGGACTTCAGCAACGACGAGGCGGTGGGCTACCTCGCCGACCGGCTCGGCCGGCTCGGCGTGGAGCAGGCGCTGGTCAAGGCCGGCGCGGTGTCCGGCGACACCGTGCTCATCGGTGCGGAGGACGACGCGGTCGTCTTCGACTGGGAGCCGACCCTCGTGGCCGGCGCGGAGCTGCTGGGGCAGCGGGGCACCGACCTGCGCCTGGACCCCTCGCACCGCCCGTCGCGCGACGAGAAGCGCGAGTCGGCCCGCGACCGCTACGTCGCCCGCCAGTCGACCCAGGCCGACCTTGAGGCCGAGCGGCGCGCCGGCCACTGGGCAACGGCCCGACCCGACGACGAGTAGGCGCATCGGCCCGCACTGCGGTTCGGGAGCTCCCGTGTCGCAGAGCCGCCCGCCGCACTCCTCATCCGCGCCGTCAATAGACTCGCGCGAGTGTCCTCCCGGTCCGCCATCGCCGATGCGGGCCGCCTCGTCGTCAAGGTCGGCTCGTCGTCGCTGACCGGTCCGCAGGGTGGGCTGGACGCCGGACGCCTCCTAGCGCTCGTCAACGCGCTCGCGGCTCGTCGCCACGCCGGCAGCGCCGTCGTCCTCGTCTCGTCCGGGGCCATCGCGGCCGGGCTGGCGCCCCTGGGCCTGACCCACCGGCCGCGCGACCTGGCCACCCAGCAGGCGGCGGCGAGCGTCGGCCAGGGTGCGCTCGTCGCGGCCTACCAGCACGCCTTCGGTGCCCACCAGCTCACCGTCGGCCAGGTCCTGCTGACCGCCGACGACGTCACCCGGCGCACCCACTACGCGAACGCCCGTCGCACCCTCGAGCGCCTGCTGGCCCTGGGCATCGTGCCGGTGGTCAACGAGAACGACACCGTCGCGACCCACGAGATCCGGTTCGGCGACAACGACCGGCTCGCCGCCCTGGTCGCGCACCTCATCCACGCCGACGCCTTGGTCCTGCTGTCGGACGTCGACGCCCTCTACGACGGCCCCCCCTCCCGTCCGGGTAGTCGGCGCATCCCGCTGGTCGCCAGCGCCGCTGATGTCGCCGACGTCGTCGTCAAGGGGTCGGCGTCCGGAGTCGGAACCGGAGGGATGGCGACCAAGCTCGAAGCCGCGTCGATCGCCGCCACGGCGGGGGTGACGACGCTGCTCACCTCGGCCGGCCAGGTACGCGCCGGGCTGGCGGGTGAGGATGTCGGCACCTTGTTCACGCCGACCGGCTCCCGCCGGGCCTCCCGGCTGCTCTGGCTGGCGCACGCGACCGAGCCGCGGGGGCGGGTCGTCCTCGACGACGGAGCCGTGCGGGCCGTTGTGGAACACCGAAAGTCGTTGCTACCAGCGGGAATCACGGCCGTCGAGGGCCGGTTCGACGAGGGTGACCCGGTCGATGTCTGCTCCGGTGACGGGCGTCCGGTCGCCCGCGGGCTGGTCAACTACTCCTCCGAAGAGCTCCCCGCCATGCTCGGCCGTTCGACCCACGACCTCGCGCGGGAGCTAGGCGCACAGTACGAGCGCGAGGTCATCCACCGCGACGCGCTCGTGCTGCTCTGAGGCTGTCGGCCCGCCGGTCAGCGCCAACGTCGGCTGGTGATCCGGACGCCGGCGACCCAGACGGCCGAGGCGACGAGCACGTAGGTGCCGTAACGGCGGCGCACCGGGGCGCGGAACACCCGGGCACCGGCGCCGACGGCCCATCCCACGCCGACGATCCGCGCCGTGCGCTCGACGGTGACCGCGGCCGCCAGGCGCGGCAGGGGGATGCCCAGGCGGCCGGCCTCGGCGGCATACACCTTGACGGGGATGCCGTTGAACGCCTGGTGCCGCACGCCCCGGGCCCCGGCACGCAGGTGCTGGGCCGCGGCCCGGCGCATACCTGGGCTTGTCAGAGGAGCCGGAGGGGTATGCCCGCGGCGGGCCAGCGCCGCGTGGGTCACGACGCCGGTCACCGAGCCCGCGGCCAGGGCGAGTGAGGCGGGGAGCACGCGGCGCAGGCTCGCGACGCCGACCAGCACCACGGAGTACTCGGCGATGATCGGCCAGCTGAGCGCCTCGGCGAAGCCCCACCCGAACGCTCCGACGAGTCCCCACGGCGAGTCCATCAGCTGCTCGGCGGCGACCCCGAGCGGGGAGCGCGGGTCGGCCGGCGCCGCATCGCCCCGCAGCGCCACCACCGCGTCGCGGAGCTGCGCCGACCGAGCCCGGGCCTCCTCGCGGCCGGTCGCGACGAGGTCGCCCCGGGGTTCACCGAACCGCACCTCGACCGGAACTGCCTGGAACGAGCCGTTCTTGGGCAGCACGCCCGCCGTTCCCAGCAGCGCTACCGGTACGACCGGCACCCCCAGGTCGGTGGCCAGCCGCACCGCCCCCGAGGCGAACCGGCCCACGGTCCCGTCGGTGCTGCGCGTCCCCTCGGGGTAGACGATGACGATACCGCCCGCGGCGAAGACCGGCTCGCAGGCCGAGCGCAGCGCGGCGTACGCGCCGTCGGCCTCCCGCTCGACGGGCACCGCGGCGGCGAGCGTGGTGACGAGGAACCGGCGCAGGGGCTGCGCGAACCAGTAGTCGGCCGCCGCTGCGAAGACCGGGCGCCCCGCCGCCGGGATGGCCGCATGAGGGCGGCGGTGTCGGCGTGTGACGAGTGGTTGGCCACGAGCACGGCCGGCCCGGTGGGTAGGGGACCGCTGACGGTGAGGCCGCCGGTGCTGCCGTAGACGAGGCGCCAGAGGTGTGTCGGAGGTAGGCGCCGCGGGGTGTGGCGCCGGACGACGGCGGGGTCATCCGAGCACCGCCGCCAGGGGGAGCACGAGCAGCAGCGAGTCGACCCGGTCGAGCAGTCCGCCGAACCCGGGAAGCCAGGCCCCCGCATCCTTGACGCCGGCCTGGCGCTTGACCATCGACTCGAGCAGGTCTCCGGCGATCCCGCCCAGGGCGACCGCGGTCACCAGCCCGACCGAGATCGTGCCGAGCAGGGTGAGGACGACCAGCGTCCCGAGCACCGCACCGGTGAGACCACCCAGGGTCTTGTTGGGCGACAGTGGCGACAGGGGACGGCGGGCCCAGGCGAACCGGCGTAGACCCCGGCCGCCGCACCACGCGGCGACGTCGGCGGCGGCGGCCGCGAAGCAGACGAGGAACGCGTTGTCCTCGAGAACCACCAGGTGGGCGAGCGCCCAGCAGACCCAGATCGACGCGAACGCAGCCAGGCTGGCCCGCCGCAGCCCGTGCTGCGTGTCGCCCGCCAGCAACGCCGGCACCGCGCAGAGCAGCGCGACGAGAGAGGCGAGCGAGAGCAGCGACGGCGCCAGCCAGGCCGCCAGGGGGTAGCCGACGGCCAGGACGAGGAGAATCGCCCGCTCGGGCCGGGGGAGCGCGACCAGAGGCGCATACTCACGCACTCCCTGCACCGCCAGCAGCGCCGCCAGGAGCGCCGTGGACCCCGGTCCCAGCCAGAGCGGAATCCCGACGACCGGGGCGACGAGGGCCCACGTCGTCCACCGCCGGCGCAGCTCGGCCTCACCGGACAGCAGGACCGCGACCCCCGCGAGGGCGAGGACCGCCACCACGACCCAGAGGAAGAACACGGCGCGGCCCTCCGCGTGCAGGCGCACCGGTCCTACGGGCACGTCGAGGGCCAGGCCCCCGCGGTCACCGCTCAGCAGCCGGACCCAGACCTGGGTCAGCGCGTCGTTCATGTGACGTCCGCGGCCGGACGGTGCAGCTCCGCGTGCGTGGCGCGCAGCCGTAGTGCCGCGGTGACAAGGGAGCCCACCACCACCAGAGCGTTGATCCCGGTCAGCCACGCCGGTATGCCCGTGGCCAGGACGGCGAGGGCGCACCGCTCGGTCTTGCCCAGCGGGCCGCCGTTACGCCGGGTGGCTCCGGCGCCGGCGGCGGCGAGTGAGGCGAACGTCGGCAGGGTGGCCACTGCGGCGGCGAGGAGCGTCCACACCACGGGACCCGACGTCCACGAGCCGGACGTCCGCGCCGCGAAGGCGACGAGACCGGCATACATGAGCAGGTCGCTCGTGCGGTCACCCACCTCGTTGAGGACGAAGCCCCACGGGCGGGACACCCCCCGGGCTCGAGCCACCGCCCCGTCGAGGTTCGCCCCGCCGAGCCGCGCGGCCAGCAGCAGCAGGGCCGCCGGCCACCAGCCCGCCCAGATCGCCAGCCCGGCGAGGGCGGCGGCCGCGAGCCCGCCGGCGGTGAAGACATCGGGGGAGAGGCCGCGGCGCACGGCCGCAGCGAGGACCATGCCGAGCCGGCGCGTATACCAGGGCTTGAGCGCGTACAGGCCGTTCATCCGGCCCGTCCGGGGTGGGCTGCGTCGGGCGGGCGGGTCATAGCCATGAAGGCTAGCGACCCACCC
>JAABVA010005993.1_pt1 | contig 10852 bp, 9 predicted proteins | sample 5560331 | NCBI WGS metagenome assembly JAABVA01 (sample SAMN12812661, study PRJNA571458) | rock metagenome | isolation source: Antarctica rocks | place: Antarctica: Victoria Land, Mt New Zealand sud | collected 2016-01-07 | reverse complement strand
AGGAGGGTCATCATGCGATAGACTGCGGGTGGCATCGGGAGGCTCCTTCCGGACGATATGGTGTCAGCACCCCTATCCTACCAAAGCCCTCCCGATTGCCCCCTTGTTAGCGAAAACTAGAGTTCTTTAAGCTTGTAGTGGCTTTGCCCATAAAGTCGTTCTCTGCCGAACGTTCATCGGCTACTAGGTTTTAAAGAGCATCTCAATTCGGACCTAGACTATGCATGGCGGGTCAAATCGAACAGGATGCGGAACTGTCGGACTTTATGGGCAAAGCTAGCTTGTAGTAAAGGAATTCTTGGTCAACAAACTTTAACCGCGTGAATCCGACAAATCCGTCGTGGATGCAGCTATCAATCTTCGTAATGACTGGGATTCCCACGGTCGCGCAGATGCTCATTATGAGGCTGCCCGCAGGCAAAAACCGACTGTTTGCAATGCCTTTGTCGGATAAATAGTCTTCAGTGCCCTTCAGTTGCTTCCCGTCCGATTTGGTAACGTCGGAGATCCTGACCCAACCGACGGTGCTTGCTCTGTCATACCAAATTGGCGAATCGATAGGTCTCGGAGAAGCCCCTCGCTGAATCGCGGCGAGTTCCTTGAGGGTTTTTACCTCCCAATCCTCCGGGATCAACCCTACCTCAGTCTGCTTGTAGCCTGGCTTTAATACGCGTTGGCCGGAGTCTCTTGGCGCTGTTTGGGCTGACACTTCAGTGTCCGTGGTTTGCCATGCGACCGCAGTCGCAGGCTCCGCCTCCGCTGTCTTTAGCTCCATGCGAACCCCATTTTCGCCAGGTGCGCGTCGACGCGGGCGGTCAGGGCGGCTACGTCGTCGGTGAGCGCGGGCAGCGGGGTGGCGTAGCGCTCGGCCAGGGTCTTGATGCGGCCGGTGAGCGCCTGCGACACGCGGTCCAGCTCGCCCTGCACGTCGGCGGCGAGCCGCGCCAGCCATTTGTCGTCCACGACCAGCATCTTGACCTCGGCTTCGCTGAGCCTGGCGTACCGCGCGGCGACCTTGGCCTCCAGCGCCTTCTGGGCGTCTTTCACCTGTTTGTTGCAGGCGGCTTCCTGGTCGATCAGGGCGAGGTAGTCGCACAGCACCGCGCGCTCGTCCTGGGCGTCCGCGCTAGCCATGATGTCCCTGAGCCGGTCCTTGACGCTCTTGGCGGTCAGCTTGCCTTTGTCGGTTCGGGCGTCGGCCAGCAACCCATCTTCGCCGCCGTGCTCCTCGGCCAACTCCTCCATCTGGCGGGTGATGGCGTCGCGCGCGGCCTCCAGCGCCGCGAGGGCCGTAGCCTTGGCGGCAAAGTAGCGGGCGGCGAGCAGCGCGGACGGGATGAGGTCGGCGTTGGGCTTGCCGTCGAGAGTAGCCTGCCAGCCTTCCTGCGCGATCTGGTACACGTCGTCCTGCATGGCCTCGGCCCAGTAGTCCATCAGGCGCTGGTAGACGTCGTAGGCGTCGAGCAAGGGGGCGGCGCGGAAGGTGTCCAGCAGGCGCTCGGACAGCGTGTCGATCAGCCGCTTGGGGTGGTCGCCGCGCGCGACGCCGCGCAGCAGCGGGGCGTTGTCCCGCCGCCACGCCGCGAACAGGCCGCCTACGGTCCGGGTGAAGGCGGCGAACTCCGCGTGGCCGAAGATGGCGGCCTTGACCTCAGCCGCCGCCACCAGCGGCTGGCTGTAGCCGGCGCGGCCGGTCGGGGCGAACAGCGCGGACCGCAGGCCGGGCAAGACCTGCCAGTAGCGGGCGAGGTCGTCGATGTCGCGGTCGGGGATGCCGCCCTTCAGGTGGGCCTCGATGTCCTGTAGGTCCTCGCGCGCGCCGCCGCCGATGTAGCGCGGGATGTTCAGGTTGAAGTCGTTGGCCTCGATCTCGGCCAGCGGGACCAGGCGCGCGTACCCTTGTATCTCGGCCTGCCGGGTGAAGGTATCCACGATGCGGTGGATGTCCTGGGCGCGCAGGCGATTCTTGGCGCCGTCCTTGACGAAGCCCCGTGAGGCGTCGACCATGAAGACGCCCTTGCGCGTGTGGGCGTGCTCTTTGTCCAGCACGATGACGCAGGCGGGGATGCCCGTGCCGTAGAACAGGTTGGCCGGCAGGCCAATAATCCCCTTGATCAGGCCCCGGCAGACGATGTTCTCGCGGATGGCGCCCTCGGCGCCGCCCCGGAACAGCACGCCGTGGGGTAGGATCACCGCGCCCTTGCCGCCGCTCTTGAGCGAGGCCAGGATGTGCAGCAGGAAGGCGTAGTCGCCGTTCTTGGCCGGCGGGATACCGTAGGCGAAGCGATGGTACTCGTCTTCGGCGGGGTTGAAGCCGTTGCTCCAGGCTTTGGTGGAGAAGGGCGGATTGGCCACGGCGAAGTCGAAGGTCTTGAGGCCGCCGTTGGCTCCCGTGAAGCGCGGGGTAGAGAGGCTGTTGTCCCGCGCGATGTCCGCCGTGGGGCGATCGTGCAGGATCATATTCATGCGGGCCAGCGCGGCGGTGGCGTTGTCCATTTCCTGCCCGTAGATCGTGATGTCGAGCCCGGTGTGGCTTTCCGCCTCATCGTGGGCTTTAAGCAGCAGCGAGCCGGAGCCGCAGGTGGGGTCATAGACCGTCTGGTCGGCGCTGGTGGCGCCGCCGATGCCGATCACCTTGGCCATGATGCGCGAGACTTCCGCCGGCGTGTAGAACTGTCCCTTGCTCTTGCCCGACTCGGTAGCGAAGTGGCGCATCAGGTATTCGTAGGCGTCGCCGAGCAGGTCGTCGCCCTCGGCGCGGTTGGCGCGGAAGTTCAGCGCGGGGGTGTTGAAGATGCCGACCAGGTTGGAGAGGCGGTCCACCATCTCCTTGCCCTTGCCAAGCTTGTCGTCGTCGTTGAAGTCGGCCACGTCGATCACGCCCTTGAGGCCATTGGCCTCGGCCAGGCGGGCGATGATCTTGTTGATCTTGTCGCCGATCTCCTTATCGCCCCGCAGCGCGACCATGTCGCTGAAGCCGCCGCCGGGGGGCACGTCGATCAGCGCGTCCTTCTGGCCGGCGTACTTATCGGAGACGTACTTGACGAACAGCAAGACCAGCACATAGTCCTTGTATTGCGAGGCGTCCATGCCGCCGCGCAACTCGTCGCAGCTCTTCCAGAGCGAGCCGTAAAGCTCGGATTTCTTGATGGCCATCGGCTACCTGTTCTGTTGTTCTCAGCGTGGCGCCTTTTATCAGGGCGCTGACAGCAACTCGACTTCACTCCCGGCACGAAGCGTGCGGTCGAAGAAGGCGAGTAATTCGTCCTCGCGCGTCATCGCCCCGACGGCCTGCTCTAGGGGCGGCGAGACATCCCCAAAGCGCGCTCTGGCCAGACGCAGGATTGTCTCGCGCAGCGCCTCCTCGCGTCCTTGCAAGATCATTTGATCCGCCCACGTCAATTCCGTTGCTTCCAATGTCGTATCCCCCTGTTGCTCTAATTGTACTTGTAACGCGCTACGCTCGTCGCTGCTCAACGGCAGATAGGTGGCAATGAGGTTGACCAGCAGGAAGGCGCGCGCCTCGTCTACCTGCCCCGCTTCCAGGGCCTCGCGCACGCGTCGCAGGCCGGCCAGATGCACGTCAATCCGCGCCTCGCGCTTGGGTGGCAGGCGCATCATAACGGCGAGCGCGGCGCCCAATACGCCGCCCGTCCGCGCGTACTCGACGGCGTTCAGCCGGGGCAAGCTGATTTGCAGGTAGCGGAAGGCGAGGTAAGTACGCCCGAACACCGCCTCGGTATACTCCTCCAACGCGATACCTTCGCGTCCCCGGTAGAGCACCAGCGCGATGGGGATGACGGGTAGGTCCTCGCGCTGGCGCAGCAGCGCATAGTACTGCCACATCCGCCAGGGGAAGCGCGCCTTGCGCTCGCGCTGGATCTCGACGTGGATCAGCACCAAGCGTGGCGCGCCCGTGCGTGTCCGGACCTGAACCACCAGATCGGCCGTCCGGCGCTCACCCTGCGGGATGTCGGTGAACGCCTCGGTATCGCGGAAGTCGAGCGTGTCGAGATCGAGCGCGGCCGCCGTGTCGGGATCGAACAAGCGCAGGAATTCGGCGAAGAACGCGCGTAGAAGTTGCTTGAAGAGTTGATCGTGCCCCTGCGGCGCCCCTCTCGTCTCTTTGTCGCTCCCTCGTTGCATGGCCTAAATTGTAACACGCCACGGCGCCGCAGGTTACATGGCTAGCCCTGTATGATGGTCAATCCCAGCGCGCGGTAGGGGGCGAGCGCGGCTGCGGGCGCGGCGCGCTCGGTGACGAGGTGCGTCAGGTCGGTCAGCGGGCCGATCAGGTAGGGCGCGGCGGTCCCCAGCTTCTCGACGGCGGCGACGGCCACCACGTCGGCGGCGCCCGCTATCATGGCGCGCTTGACGTACGACTCCTCCAGGTCGAGCACACTGACACCTACCTCGGGGTGCAGGCTGCACACACCGAGCACGCAGATATCGGCGTGGATCGCGCGCAACGCCTCCACCGCCGCCGCGCCCACCGTGGCCAGACCGTCGCGGTAGAGGCGTCCGCCGATCAGGTGGACGTCGACCTGTTCATGCGCGGCCAGCGCGACGGCGATGGGCGGGCTGTTGGTGATGACCGTGGCGCGCAGGTCGCGCGGTAGGCTCCGCGCGACCTGTAGCGTGGTCGTCCCCGCGTCCAGGATCACGACCTGACCCGGCCGGATGAGCGCGGCGGCGGCGCGCGCGATCTCCTCTTTGGCCTCGGGGGCCTCGTGCCGCCGCATGGCGAAGTTGGCGCTGGTGGGTGTGCGCGGGAGCGCGCCGCCGTGGACGCGCTGCAGCAGGCCGGCGTCGGCGAGGTCGCGCAGGTCGCGCCTGATGGTGTCCTCGGAGACGGCCAGGCGCGCGCTGAGCTCCGTCGAGCGCACTTTGCCCTCGCGTTGTAGCGCGTCCAGGATGTAGCGCCGCCTCTCCTCGGTCAGGAGCCCCAGCCTTTCCTCGATCTGTGTGTGCATGTTCGCCCTTGACGTTGCGTGTTTATGCGTTTATCATCGTACTATTGCGTTCTAATGCATGATATGGTGTGCGGCCAACGGCGTCAAGAGAGGGTAGGGCGTGGGTGTGACGGTTTTTTGTGACACGCAGCCTGCGATTTTAATCGCAGGCCAATGGCGCCTGCCATAGAGCTATGCAGTCGCAACCGACTAGGGTGACGGGCACGGTGACCCATGATTTCGCGCGCACCGATATGACGTGGGCGGCGTATCTGTTGCTGGGCTACTTCAGCTATCTACAGGCGGTACTTGGCCCGGTGATGCCGTTCCTGCGCCACGATCTGCGCCTCAGCTATGCGGCCGGCGGCCTGCACTTCAGCGCCTTCGCGGCGGGCATGATTATCGCGGGGCTCGCTGGCGCCAGGGTCACGGCCTGGCTGGGACGCCCTATAGTGTTCTGGGGCGGCGCCGTCGGGATGGCCGTCGGGGCCGTGATGGTGGTGGTCGGAGGGCGGCTGACGCTCACGGTCGCCGGGGCCGGGGTGATGGGCCTGCTCGGCGCGCTGCTGCTCGTCACCATCCAGGCCGTCCTCTCCGACCAGCACGGTCGCTATCGCACGCGCGCCCTCACCGAGGCGAACATCGGGGCCAGCCTCGCCAGCGGCCTCGCGGCGCTGCTGGTCGGCTTGTGCCAGGGCGTGGGACTGGGCTGGCGCGCGGCGCTGCTGATCCCGATCGCGTTGTTCGTGCTGATCGCGGCGCGCTATCGGCGCGCGCCCTTGCCCCCGCGCGCGGCCGGCGCGACACAGGGGCATAGGCCGGCCGCGCGTCTGCCGCTGCTGTTCTGGCTCTATTGGGTTGTCGTCGTGTTCAGTGTGGCGGCCGAGTGGAGCTTGACCTTTTGGGGCACGGACTATTTGCACCATGTGATCGCGCTCGACACCGGCGTGGCGGCTACGGTAATGGGCCTCTATCTGTTCGGTACGGTCCTTGCGCGCGTGCTCGGCAGCAGGCTCACGCGTGTGCTCCCTAGCGCCGCGCTGCTGGTTGCGGCCATTGGCGTCGCGCTGGCCGGCTTCCTCGTCTTCTGGCTGGCGCCGCATGGCCCACTCACTATCATCGGCCTGGCGGTGACGGGACTGGGCATCGCCAACCTGTTTCCACTGGGGCTCGCCACGGGGCTGGGCATCGCGCCCGAGTCTTCCGATACGACGAGCGCGCGCATCTCGTTGGGCGCGGGGCTGGCTATCTTCGTGGCGCCGCTCTCACTCGGTGGGCTGGCCGACCATGTGGGCATTCGCGCGGCCTACGGCGTCGTTCCGCTGCTGCTCTGCGCGGCGGGCGTGGTGGCGCTCGGCGCGCTCGTGTTGGGTCGCCGTGGACCTGACCTTGAAAGGTCATGGCAGGGACCTGACCTTGAAAGGTCACGCCAGCGCCAGCCGGGCACGCCGCGCGGGGCAGAACGTGTGTCGCACCCAGACAGACCTTTTAAGGTCAGTCCGCTGCCATGACCTTTTAAGGTCAGTCCGCATCTCACGACAGTGGGGTATACCTGGAGTAAAGGAGTAGAGGATGGCGTTGAGGGTGGCGATTGACGACAGGGTCACGGTGGCGCCGAGGGTACACGCGGCGCGCTGGGCCGTCGCGGCGATGTTTTTAGTGAATGGGGCGCTCCTGGCGAACTGGGTGGCGCGCATCCCGGCCGTGCAACAGCGCCTGGGGTTGAGCGCGGGCGCGCTGGGCATTGCCCTCTTGGGCATGGCCATTGGCGCCCTGGCCGCGTTCCCGGTCACCGGCCTGTTGATCGCCCACTATGGCAGCCGCCGCGTCACCACGGGCGCGGCGCTGGTCTACTGCGCGGCCGTGCCCTTGCCGGGATTGGCCCCGAACCTGCCCCTCCTCATGGTCGCACTGATAGCGCTGGGCGCGGGAAACGGAGCCATGGACGTGGCGATGAACGCGCAGGGCGTGGCCGTTGAGGCGCGCTACGGCCGCCCCATCATGTCCTCGTTCCACGGATTGTGGAGCGTCGGCGGGTTCGCCGGCGCCCTCGTCGGCGGGCTCGCGGCGGGGGCGGGGATCGCGCCGTTCCCGCATCTGCTTGGCGCGGCGGTCGTGCTTGTCATCGCCGCGCTGGTGGCCGCGCGCTGGCTATTACCTGTCGCGGCCGACGCGGACAGCGGGGCGCCCGCGTTCGCGCGCCCTACGCGCGCCCTGCTCGGCCTCGGCGTCGTGGCGTTCTGCTCGGCGTTGGGCGAGGGTGCGATGGCCGACTGGAGCGCGGTCTACCTGCACAGCTCGCTTGCGACGAGCGCCGCGTTCGCCGCCGCCGGGTACGCCGGATTCTCGCTCGCTATGACGGTTGGCCGCCTGAGCGGAGACAGGTTGACCCACCGTTTCGGCCCGGTCGTGCTGGTGCGTGTGGGCGGACTGCTCGCCGCCGCCGGTCTCAGCGCCGCGCTCGTGGTCGGGCGATCCGTCCCAGCCGTCGCCGGCTTTGCCCTAGTCGGCGCGGGGCTATCGCTCGTCGCGCCGCTCGTCTACAGCAGGGCTGGCCGCACGCCGGGCGTGTCGCCCGCAGCGGCGCTGGCCGCTGTGGCCACGATGGGTTACACCGGCTTCCTGCTCGGGCCGCCCATTATTGGGGCCGTGGCGCAGGCGCTCTCGCTGCGCGACGCCCTGGGCCTCATTGTGCTGCTCGGTCTCGCCATCGCGGCGCTCGCGCGCAACGTCGGGCCGGCGGCTTGACTGTTGTGACAGGATGCGCCCACCCACTGTTAAGGATGCGCGCTACCTTTTCGCGGTGGCGGGCGGCTTGACTTTGCTGGTACTTTTGTTCTACTATAGCGTTGTCATGGTGGCGCGCCATCGCTCTTGGGGGCTGACGCACAGGCGGCCTTTATCGTGTGTCGTGGCTGCCATGCCTGTGTGAGTAGGGTGTCATAGAGAGGGGAAATCGTGAACGAACAAGAGGTTTTTACGCTGGCCGAGCATGCCTTGAAGAACGTCATTGATCAGATCCGTGCCGACCAATGGGATATGGAGATGCCGCCAAGCTTCGCGCGGCGCGACCAGAGCACGGTGACGTTGCGCGACATCGTCAACTATCATGCCTATGACGACGCCTGGGTCCCGGATATGCTCGCCGGCAAGACCATGGATGAGGCTGGGAAGGCAAAGTTCGACGGCGACCTCCTGGGCGACGATCCGAAGGGGCGCTTTGCCGCGATCGTCGACCTGGCGTGTACGGCCGCGCGGCAGCTGAATGATCTTGACCGCGTTGTCCACTGTTCGTTCGGTGATTTCACCGCCCGCGAGTATTTCTGGCAAATCAACGGGTTCCGTGGCTTGCGCGCCCACGATATCGCGCAGGTCATCGGCGTCGACAGCACGCTCCCGCCCGATCTCGCGCAGGGCCTGTGGGAGGAGATAAGCCCGCACGCGGAGGAGTGGCGCGCTATCGGCGTGTTCGGTCCGGCCGTCGCGGTTCCGGAAGGCGGCGATGTGCAAGCGAAACTGCTAGGATTGACGGGCCGGCGCCCTGACTGAGGTCTGCAAGCGCTTGTATGGGTGGAGAGGTACATTGCGATACAGCCCTGCCCGATTAAAATATGGCGTGCGGATAGGGGTGTAGGGGCGTATCGCTATACGCCCAGCGGTCGCCGTAGAGATTCCAATGTGTACTCGATCAACGCCAGCGTGTCTTCTATCTCGTTATCGCTCGGCGTATCTTGGTGCGCGAGATCTTTTCGCCAGGCCGAGGCCCGCTCGATGAGCGCGGCCCATCGTCCATTCGCTATAGTTCGCGCCCAACGCGCCGCGACCGGCTTGGAGACAACGGAGCCGGAGTCGAGGGTGTAGAGCATGCGGCAGAGGGTCTTCACCATATAGGTCTGGGTTCCCCTGCGCCGCAGCGCGGCGCGATCGTGGCGGGCCGGTTCCAACCACGATTCTGCGATCGCGGCCATCGCTCGCCGCAGGTTCTGAGGATCGACGCGGTCGATCAGTGGGCGCGGGTCGGGTCCGGCTACCACCACCTCGTGCTCGCGCAGGATGTAGCAGTGGATGACCCAGCCGCTGTCGAGGTGTTCCATGACGAGGGTTTCGCCGCGCTCGATGCGCGGGCATAGCGTGTGGTTCGGGTCGTAGCGGCGGAGGGCGTCCCGCGAGATGTATATAGCCTCCACTTCCGTTGCCCATGGCGAACCACTGGCGTCGAAGCGCGCGTGCATGTCGCGGAGGGCCACGAAGAGGCTGTCTGAAAGCGCGGCGTCGGTCACGACCACGAAGTCGATGTCGCTGCTGTGCGGGTCGAAGTCGCCGAGGGCGAGCGATCCGTCGAGGTACATCCCCAGGAAGTGACCTCCCAAGATAGCTTGTATGCGCGCCAGAAAATCGCGCAACACCGCGTTGACGTCGGGGTACGGCGTGGGATGCGGCGTTTCATCCACTGTGAGCCTCATGGTCACTAGCCCGCGAGCAGGTAGGCGTCTTCGCCGACCTGTTTGGCGAGCGCTCAGGAGGCTTGTGCGTGTTCCAACGACGCGACGAATGAACGCTCGTCTTCCGGTAGTTCTGTGACAACCCTGCGCAACTCGAGGGCGGCGTTGACGGCCGCCACCAGCCGCGCGTTGGCCTCCAACGTAGTATCCAGTTTTGCCCACGCCGCCACATCGGACCACCGCCAGAGCCGGTTCCGTGTGCGGAGGCGCCAAACGGGAGCTGGAAAGCCGCCAGGACCACGGGCGCCCGCGATGAGCAAGCGCACGCTCTCCCTGGTGCGGCCCAGCCGCTCGGCGATGTCCGCCGCCGTCACCAAATCATCGGGCTCAACGCGGATGATCCGAAGCCCCTCGACCGATTCGATGGCCGTGAGAGCGGACGTGATCGCCTGGCTAAACGTTGGCGCCGTCCGGTCGAAGTCGCCGTAATGCACGCCGTCAACCGAGCCAAACGTGGCGTCGTCGCACCCCGCATCGAACAGATCGTCGAGCCGCGCGTCGACATCGCCGTCGATCACCACGGTGAAGCTATACTCCGGCATGTGAGTCATCCTCCGTTTCAGGGGCCGTCACGTGTGGGCACTTATCCACCGCTCGGCGGATGGCCTTGGCATGGTTGCCAGGATTTTGCGGTGTGGACCAGATCGACACGGAACACCCCTGGCCGCACCGTGCCACGCCCCAACGGTGGCCCGCCGCGGTCTGCGTGACGGTCCAGTTGTGATTGTGGGCATAGTCGAGGGCTTCTTCGACCTCTTTCTTGGCGTGGCGCCCCCCTATCCGCATGATGGTAGCGTAGCCCCTCTGTTTGCATTTGTCAACAGGCTGTTGTTACGACGGGTGCACCTCGAAATAGATGCTGTTGGTAAATGACCAAGGTGTCACGCGCAGGCGAGAAAGGTCTGTGGTATCACAAAAAGGACGGCCCCCATGAGCGCGATGTGGGCGCGGAGGGATGAGGGAGCGCGCAAAGACGAGAACGGAGGACGCGGAGATGTCACTGCAGTACGATTGGACGACGGCGGTGGTCCCAGAGGAGACAGCGCGGGTAGCGCGGGCGGCGTTCCCGAAGGGGAGTGTGGCGATCTGGATGCGGGACCACCTGGGCGCGTTTGTGCGCGACATCGACCTGGATCGGATCTATTGCCTGCGTGGGCGGCCGGTCGAGGCGCCGTGGCGGATGGTGGTGGTGACGGTATTGCAGTACATTGAGGGACTCTCAGACCGGCAGGCGGCCGATGCCGTGCGCGCGCGCATTGACTGGAAATACGCGCGTGCGACACGAGGTCGCATTATGCGAGTGGGAAGCGGTCGGACGCCTCCCCAGGTCAGTGTCCCAGACCTGTCCCCAATCCTCGCGTGCGTCGCTGGTAACGGCGGGGTGCGAAGCCGAGGGTA
>JAABVA010005992.1_pt1 | contig 10855 bp, 11 predicted proteins | sample 5560331 | NCBI WGS metagenome assembly JAABVA01 (sample SAMN12812661, study PRJNA571458) | rock metagenome | isolation source: Antarctica rocks | place: Antarctica: Victoria Land, Mt New Zealand sud | collected 2016-01-07 | reverse complement strand
TGCGTTGGTGAAAAGCAAGTCTCTGTGTCCATTGACGTTGTGATCTTTGGTCAGCTGTCTGCCATGCTCAAGCCATGGAATCAACAACAGGCAGCAAACTATACTACCGTCTCTTCACTATGGGGCATTTTGGTGGTAATGATCAGGCCTACATACTATTGGCTACAAGTGCTTGTTGATGCAGGGAATGGTAAGCACCCACGGATGCCACTTACATGTTGAAGCGACCAACACAGAGGAATCATTTCCAGCCACAAGGACCTTCAAGTGGTGCCCCTCTTCTGTCGTTCTCAACTCATAACAAGAACAAAGACTCATCAAAGCCAGGCAGTCTTGCCTTGCTCCAAAGTAGCTTGGCGTTGAATCTAAATCGCTCGATGCGGCCAGCCTTGAAGCCAACCCAGACAGAGCCATCATTGCCTGCCACAAGAGCCCTCAAGTGGTGCCCCTTCTTGCTCTCATTGGCAGAGGGCTGTTCCTCCTCGAAAGTTCTGCTTGACAGTTGCTTGGGCTCGTCAGATGCAAAGTTGCGAGCCAGCTTGAAGCCTAGCTTGCCTATGTACTTGGCTGCTTTGCCTGCACGTCAAACCCAGCAACCCTGAAGAAAAGCTGCGTCAGGAGGTTTTGCTTCATTGAACCAGATAACTCATCCAGACAGCACATACAGTTTACTGACAGTTCACTAGATGCAGAAACAGTTCACTAGATGCAGAAACCACATGCAGCACTGAATCCAGTGAAGTGACTGGCAACTGCAACTGCGCTGACAGCAGGATTAGGGTTTTGACCAGCAGATGGGCAGCAGTGTCAGCAGCGGTAGGGTTTTGACCAGCAGATGTGCAGCAGACAGACCTGCATTGCCAGCAGCCTTGGCCCCGGTGACAGCCAGGTTCTCCAGGAAGGCATGGCTGGCCTTCTCGCTGGAGGCCCCCCAGGCCTCCTGCTCCTCCCTGATCTGCTGCAGCTCAGCGCCCTTGGGCCGGCCATACACCTTCCCATTGCTGTCCAGCTCTAGGCCCTGAACCACCATTGCTCACAGGGAAGTCAATGGTGATACCAACGAGGGTTGCCATTGTCGAAGCATACATCACAGGTGTGCTTCATTCATCATTGCTGGGTGCTGCATTGTGTTGAGCATGATTTTGTTGCCCAACACAAAACTGACAGGTTGCAACCTTATCATAGACGTACAGGAAGCAAATACAGAACCGGCTCGAGCTAGACATGCATAAACAAGGGGCCTCCAAATACCACAATAGGCATTTTGGGCACACGTCAGATAGCCTAGTTGCAACAACTCTCAGCCCATTGATGTGCCCTGTGTCCACTCCAGTTCAGATATGTACCCGCTGGTAGGAAGACCTGACTTGATACTTCATAGGGAATGGACTCATCCAAAATGACATGCAGCTGTATCAAATAGCAGCACCTGATGCTGAGGAGCTTGATGTCTGGCTCACAGCATATGCTCGCATGCAAACCCTGCAAGACTTGCCTTGTTTGTATCCACTTTGGCTCGCCACTCATCTGCTACAGAGCGAGGCTGGCTCTCCCTGCTGAAGGAAGAAGACTCAGGCAGACCCAGCTCCTTACCCCTGTCGATGGTGCCCAGGAAGGCTCCGCTGTAGGCGCACCACAGCGATGTGCTTTTGTCGCCTCCGGTCCACACTACCTAGGCCATACAACACAGCCGACTTTGAAGAAACATTCCAGAGTTGGCACTATTACAAAGGAGGCAATATCTGCACAGAGCAATCCCTGTGTGCGTGTGCGTGTGAGGGTCAGCAAACTGTTGCAAAGGGCATTGACCCTGCTGCATGTATTGTTGCCCAGGGTATTAACCCTGTTGCACAGTCTATACTGCCCAGAAATGTCATGCAGAGGGCACACAGCAGCACTGTACTCCTTTATTTGCTATCCACCTCCCCACAGCACAGACAGCAACAAGTTGGAGCAAGGGGGCATGAGCATGCATGCGTGCATGTCCTTGAGCATCATCAGAGTCCAGCATGTGCAATCACAACAGCACACAAGTCGTGCAAGCATGCCCGGGGATGTTGGTTAAGCTAACAGCATGGGCAGCATGGGTATGTGCTATGTGGCAACAGGTGGTGACATCAGGCAGGCAAAGTGTGAGATGCAGTGCTGACCTGTCCGCCAGCAGGAATGGTCATGGACCGCACTTCACCATGGGGCTTGCCGCCACCAGGCCTGCGCAACTCCCTGACTGCCCTCTGACTCTCTGCACCGGCAAGTGCTACTTTACAAGGCTGCCATGCGCATCATGCACATGACAGTTAAGCTTTTGGCACGCCATATAAGTGAATGGTCTTCACTTGGGCTTCTGTCACAGGCAGTGGCCGTCTCACAGTTGAAAGGAGGTATGTGTGCTTTGAACAAATACTTTGATGTGATGACTTGTGCACCTCACTGCATCAACACCAATTATCACTCAATGCCTGGTTCGGGCTCACTGACGAACATAGATGTTGGTGAAACAGCACACCTCCTTCGGGCTTGTGGGCGTTGTGCCAAACCCGGATGATTCCCCGAGATGATCCACTCCACAGCTCCCCCCAAGGTGTAGTAATCAGCACAGTGACGCAGCCAATTCTGTGGGCCTGCCAGCAGTTGAGCAAGCGGCCTGTGAGGGCCACGCCGGGCTTTGGATCAAGGGCAAAGGCACACACTTTGCCATCATCGTGCCCTGTCCAAAGCACACCTGCAGTGGTTTACACTTTGGTCATCCCCAAGCAGCAGCTTTACATTACACAATGAAGCCACAAGTTATGGAGCACAGGACAAGTCAGGGCTGCACCAGGCTGGGGGCTAAGGGCAAAGGCACACACCCTGCCATCAATGTGCCCTGTTCAAAGCACCCCTGCAAGCATGCACAAGGTCTATATAACAATAGATGCACATGATATATGACATCAGATGCACATGGTAGCAGCATAGACACAACATGTGTTTGAGGCAGCTCCACACTGCTAGTGCCAAAAGTCGCACAACAGATATGTAGCATAGGCTGTGCATGCTTGCAATGCTTCTCTGCAGCGCTGTGCATGATCGTCACTAACTGTAGGCATTCTGTATGACAGCAAAACCTGTGTAGGATGTCCAGCATGCATGATGCATTGCTGCTGGAACAAGACAAAGGAATCAATGTGATATTCCATACAGAGCAAAGTGACATGCTCGCCTCCTATGTCGTCCACATGGATGCATGTGGGCTTCTTGCAGTCATGAATAGGCACTTCAATGCTAGCAGCTGCGTCACTGTCCTCTCGGCCATCTGTCCAGCGTCCGTCCTCAGCATTGGCCAGCACAGCATTGCTACTGCGCTGAGCTCTCTCATCACTACATGACAAAACAGGAGCTGAAGCTTTGCATCAGTTTCGTCATGCTCATGACTGCACCAAGGAACTTGTAGATGACTGCATCTGTCATCCATACAAGTGCAGGACTTCAAGGGTCAATTGCGACAACACACCTGCTGGTGACAAGTTGCACAAGATGACACAGAGGAAGCACATAGGGTCATGGTGACAGTGGCTTACTCAGCAGGGGCATTGGCTCCCTTTGGCTGCCGCATGTTGCCCTCTGGCCTTGCCCATTGCAGCAAGCCTCCCCCGCTGCTGGGCCCTGCAAAGAGGGACCCATGGGCAGCAGCAAGCAGGGTCAGCCTGGCTGACAGCTTTGGATGCAGGGGTGGCAGCCTGGCATCAAAGGCTAGGGGTGCCTCTGGCTGCCCTCTGAGGTCCCCTTTTGTGGGACTGCCTGAAGGGGAGCCTGACGGGCTCATGTCTGCCTTCTGAACACGCAGCATTGGGGCACTTGGGCGTGCCAGAGACATGTCTCCAAAGGCAGACTGAGCAAATGGGTTTGCCAGCACTGGGAGTGCTGACGGCGCTGAGGACGTGGTTGTAAAAGAGTCAAAAGTTGTGGCTGAGCCAGCGTTTGAGGGCTGATAGGAATGCGACCCTGAGCCATGTGAGGGTAAATCAGTGTAGCGTTTCAGAGCGGATTTTGGGCGCGGCAGTAACTTGGGCATGCTCTGTGTGTGCTGCAGAGCATGCTGGGGCTGCTGTGGCTGTGTTTGAACTTGAATATGAGGCAGGGGCTGCAGCATGTCATCCAAGGGCGAAACCTGGAAGGCTGGATCCTGACTCATGCCTGAACCCAGTGGCGGCTGTGGGTACAGATCAGGAATCAGATCTGGATAAGGATGATTCCCATCTGAGAAGCTGCCAGCTTGGAGGACAGCAGCTTGCCTTGGCATGAAGGGCTGTGATGACTCATCAAATGGATTCAGCTGCTGCTGCAGCAGCTGCGGTTGCTGCTGGGCGGAAGCGCTTTGACTGCTTCTGCTCATTGAGCTAGGAGAGGGGAAGGCAGCAAAGGCGTCAACGCTCGCCTCAGACCACTGTTGATCCAAAGAATTAGCAGAGCCACCTGCAGATGATCCCACCCACTGCTGCTGCTGCTGCGGCGGTGGCACTGCATGTGGCTGGCTAGGTGCTTGAATGCTGTTGACCTGTGCTGTGTTGAAGGCCTGCAACCTGGGGGCTGAAAGAGGGGCGCCATAAGCTTTGAGCCAGCGCTGGGGGTCTGCTGCTTGGTCAAGCAGACCGGCTGTGACTGTCCCGCCAGCCTGTAGGTTATGGCAGAACATTGATTGACTGTGTGCTCACCAATTCAAGTGTTTTTAGCTCTTGGGGCGTCAGCATCGCTGTATTTGTGTCAGCTGTGTGGCGCTCAGAGCACAACACAGCACAAGCGATGATGGCTTGCGATGTGCTCGGTGACCAATGCACAACCATGGGCATCCAGGAATGCAGAGTGATGCGGCAAGTCATGCAGAGCGACAGCTCACTACCTTGTGTGATTTTGCAGATGACGGTGAGCGTGCAAGAGGCGTCCAGCCTTAGCAGTGTTGCAGCACATGCACACACCAAGGATGAACAGCATGTTTCAACAGCAATGTCGAGCCTTGAGCATTCTTATCTTAATAGATGTTCACATTGGCATAACGCCACATGCACACTGTGACTGCTTTTTTGGTATTGCACCATCTGTTTCTCAGCATGAGTCTGTTGCTCCAGGCAAAAGCCTGTCAGCAGTACCTGTGCTGCAGCTATGAGCCTCAGTGCTACAGAGAATTGCTCTCTGGTCATGCCTTCGCCTGGTGCTGGCGCCATCATCTTGGTCTTCTCCCATATCTGTACCATCAACACCGTTTGCTAAATCTCGCCTGACACTCTCATGAGCTGTAGAGCCAGATGTTACTCATCAAACATCCCGGCTGACACAGGACTTTAAGCAATCTGACAACACAGTGTGATGAGCTCTACGATAAGAATAATGTGCAAAGCATATCATGCCCAAAAGCAGCGGCAGATGTGGGTCAGCAAAGATCTGCAAGCTGTGTGGACGCGACCAACAGTGTGCTTTCATCTGCAGACTGCTGTTCTGGCAGATGCTGGAGTGCAGTGCCATTGTGACACAGATTCGTGTACAGTAACGGGCAGACGTACCATGAACAAAGTGTTATCTGAAAGGGAAGCACGCTTGAAGAACTCCTTGGCTTCATTGCCAATCAACCTGCGGTGCACACTCCTACATTTGAGCATCGACTTTGGAACTATTGCAAATGGAAATGTGACAGTGTCTCAGATGTGCAAGTGCATATTGCTGGATATTGGAGAAATGTGCTAGTGTTGCACAGAGTGTAAAGCGTGACTCGCCTGCTGTCTTGGTTGCGATCAGCTTCTTGAAACAGCATGTCCACCTGACTCCTCTCAAGGCCATCAACACCAACTGGACCTGACAACTCTGCCGGTGCTTGAAGACTCAAGCCGCTAAAAGCATCCCAGCCCTGTGTTTATGTGTATGTGTATGTGTAAGCTGTGAAAGCCATGCGTGGAATGTACAGGTGTGACCAGCCAGGGTAGCTGTACACAGGCTGTGCATGTTGGAGTGCTGACAGCAGAGGATGGTCAGGAGTGATCACCTGTAGTCCTGCTGACAGAGGTGCAAACCCAGGGCTTGTAGTGGCTGACAGTGCGCTGTTGGATGGCATTGTTGCAGGTCCAGCTTTCATGGGCGAAGCATTGCTGCCCCTGCTTGCGCCAGAGAACTGGGTTGGAAGCAAGTCCTGCACGTGGCCAAGAGTTCCTTGGGGTTCATTGTGTGCAATCATTGGCAAATGGTCCCGCGATTTGCTTGTGCATACTTGGAATGCGCTTGCGCGGGGTGGCCTTGCACGGGGAGGGGTTGCAGCTGTCTGTGTGGGCATGTCAACAAAAGGATTGCCCCCAGTTGCAGCACCAGTGCTTTGTGTGACCTGTGGCATGGGCTGTGCGGCAGTGCCCTGATTCTGGTAGACACTTGGAGGTGGAGACAGGCCGCGATTTTGTGTACTTGGTGAGGTAGAAGTGCCAAACCGAGTCAGTTCATCGAAGGGATCCATATTGTGAGCGCGCTATAGTATAATTTTACTCAGAGACGCAACAACAGATTGGCCGAGGAACTTTTCTATGTCTGTCTTGTGAGGCAGCATCACCCCGGCATGGTGCGCAAGACGATGACGCTGCAGTGATCCCGGAGGGTTGACCGGGGAGTCAAATGCAACTGGCTCGCTGTGTTGCTGAAGAAGAGCGGATTGGAAGTTTCAAAATCTTCCGCAAATTAGGTCCCAAAAGGACAAGTCAAAGTCACTGGTCCAGCAGCGGCACTCTTGGCATCAGTTAGCGGTCATTCCCTCGCGTGCGGCAATTGAATTGTTTGTTGGTCGCTGCTTCGTGTGTCCCGCTGAAGGTCCTTGAAGTTCCTTCAAGTTAGGCTTGCTTCGACTGATCCAGGCATTCACACAGGCCCGCTTGGGCTCCGCTGTGCTCTCCCAAATTCTTGTCTATCTGGCGGCAGACGTGAAGTGACTTTGCCGCGAGATGTTGACTCTGTCGTTGCCCAGACCGCTTCCCTCGCTGAAGCGTTCTCAGCGGTCCCACACGTCTTATGTGATACAAGCAAAGATGCATGTCCCATCTGACAGGTGAGACATAATGCTTATAGCATTCAAGACAGAAGTACGGCAAGAAGCTAACTGACAGCTCTTTTCTCCACTGAAGCTTTCAGGGCAGAAGCCCTGAGCAGAAAGCTGCTATTGCACTTCGTACTATGTTCACTTTTGTGGCCTGCAAGTAAGTCATTCTGCTTGCCTCTTGTGTACCTGTCAATGTTTGCAGTGCTTCCAAAAACCTTCAGTGGGAGTAATTACATCAACAGAACCTGTGTGCTACAGGGTGGTTTTGTCACAGCTCTCAGGAGCCGGCCGAGGGGACATAGGCTCATACAATGCAGACCATTATTCTTTGCTGATGACTCTTTTGGAAGAGAAGCCAATGAAGGATGGTGATGAGTGGCTTTCTACAATGATGCGAAAGGACAGAATGCTTGGTAATGCTGATCACAATCTGTTATTATCTTCCCTTTTTGTGTCAGTCTGGTCACAGAGGCTGTGTGCCTTACTTTCGAATTTATGGTCAAGGGTCACGTTTTGCAACCAAGAAGGGATGTGTGATGTGCAGCTATGCGCATTATGGATGTGAGAGACGCCTACTGCGTGGAGGATTTTGAGTGGGAGATGTGCCGAAAGATTGCAAGGCAAGACATGAAAGACGCAAATGTCAACTTGATGCGGCAGTATGCTGACATAGCATTTGCCAAGAAGGTGGACGGCAACAATGAGGCTCATGCATCCAAGTAGAGTTACATGACTTCCTGCTTTACATCATGCTCATGCTGATGAGCATGCCCTGCATGTCTTCTTTCCTGACTGTTCTGCTCTGTACTTGGCCTTGATTGCACCACATAGACCCCAAATAGTACCCATATACATCTGGCATGCACATGTATTTGGCTTGAGAAGTCAATGCTCATCACAATAAGGCAGGCCCCTGCCGTGGGCAGCCACTGGTGGCACTTCTGGCAGATGTAGATTGTTTGTATTGCAGTAGTGTAGGACATGCCCCTCAGCTTGTATAAGGCTAAATTGTAGATGATTGTGTTTACTTGCCACAGGGCCAAAATCTTCTAGAATTGCGATTTGATCTTTCATTGTATTGTACATTTCACTGCGTGTGTGAAAGACCTTGCTGACAATGCATTATACCTCATTCCTGTATGTGGTTCTTTACTGATAGCACCTGCAATAAATGGCTACAAGGCTTGTGCTGACACAGACTGTAACATGAATTCAGAAGGGTTCAAAACTATGATAGTGCAATGGTGTCACGAAGTTGTGTCATGTGTCTGTTACCGCTGAGCTGAAGTCCTGCAAATGCTTCAAAGCAGTGATACAGCAGTGCATCCCGTGTTTCATTCATTGCCTGATGTCTAGTGTGATGCAGATCATGCTGAATGGGCATTCACAGTTTCAGTGCTGCTGACAGTTTTTGCAATGTCTGGTGAAGATGTGACATAGTCTCCCTCAAGACGAGCAAATATTGGCTTCGGTTTGGCTGTCATGTGTCCCACATGCAGGCCTGCAAGTAGTAACAACTGTTAGCACAACACAACACCAATTGCTCACAAGACAGCCTCCCGCTTTGTGGAAAGCACATTTATCAAGTCGGCAGACAGTACACAAAGCCCGACAAGCTATGTGCCTACTGAACAGCAAAACTAGATGGCCTCAGAAGCCTGCTGCATCACAGCTGTTCACAGAGGTGGTGCAGAGATGTGTGCAGAGAATCAATACGTGGTCCTCAAGACAGGTTTGAAGAAACTGAAGTCAGCCCCCTTCTGAAGCAACTTGGAAGCTGACACACACAAAGAAAATAGCATAAAAGGAGGTCTGGAGACACATCACCACAGCAGAGACACAGCCACTCACCTCCCCACTGGGCATCAGCCCAGGTCAGCGACTCAAAATCCTGGTCACTGAAGCCCAGTTGCAGGTGCACGAGGCGGGCCAAAGCAGGGGCTATTGGTGTGAGCATAACAGCAACAATCCGAGCTGCTTCCAAGACTTCCAAAAGCACATGGCCTGCCTGCTCTTTCTCTTCTGGGCTGCCCTGCAGTGTACAGGCGTACCATGCACCTCGGGTGACTGAACAACTTTACACATTGTAAGCTAGCTGTATGCAGTGTACAGCCTAGAAGATGATACAATGGACCATGGATGACTGAACGACTTCACCGATCACAAGCTAGCTGTATGCAGCTGCCGCTGACTACAGCTCACAATCTCAACAATATACCCCACTTTTCTAGCCAGCAGGCCAGGATCTATGTCCATGGCTTAGAGCCGGCATGCGAGAGCGTCGTAAAGCCTGCAAAGCAGCTAGACTCATCACTTGATAGTGCTGCTAGCTGATTGATTGCATGACAGACAGTACAGAACATCGGAATGGTCCAATTGGAAGATTGTTTGTCTCTTCTCATGTTGCTGGTACAACCTGCAAAGCCTGCATCCCAGTTTGCATCCTGCTTTCACATTGCAGACAGCTGTCAAAAGACACAAACATGGCACAATGATATGATGACGACAGTATGACCCAATGAGGACACATTGGAGAGATGCAGAGATGCTGATTCTGATCTGGGCCGTCTGGATGGCTTTGTGCACAGGCACACCTTTTTGAATGCTGCCCAGGGCTCCCGCTCCTGCAGGAACAGATTCCCTCTAGCTGACACCTTCTGAATGGCATCGATGGCTTTGCCGAAGCTCAGTTGTTCATACTGAGCTGCCACAAGCTCCACCTGCACAGCAGCATCTTCTTTGTAACATGCACCGCAATGCATCCTGGAGGCACATTGCAGAAAGGGGTCTAGCGCAAAGCTGATGGGACACAGCAGCACTGGTTGGCTATACGGCAAGTGCGTCACCAAGCAGACAGGCAAAGCCTATGTGTCGAAGGGACTGATGGCAGGCAGGCAGTCTAGGCAGGTGAAGGCAGCCAGGCAGACAGACAGAAACACAAGGGACGCTGACATGCGGTAGTACGTCCTCAAGAGTGGCCATGCAAGGTCAAAAGGATGACACAGGTACTGTTGATGCTTCAAGTATGCTTTGGCGTTTGATTGAGGATGCCTGGGATGCTTAGGGCTTAGGCTTTAGGGTTCAGGGTTTTATTTATATTGGTTAAGGTTTTAAACCAGTATCCCAGTGACAACAACAAGTAAGGTCTGACCTGTTGCTGGGCTATCTGCCGCACAGGGGAATCCTCAGAAATCTGGGAGGAGTCTGCTGGCATGGCACCTCCGCAATTCTTCTTCAGCAGATTCAGAGTCCGGTTCAGAAGGTTGCCAATGTCATTGGCCAATGCTGCATTGACGATGTCTCTGAACCTCTTCTCAGAAAAGTCCCCATCCTGCAGTGCAGTGCATCTCTGCTACTGCCGTTGAATCTGTCACTCTCACAAGACCTCTCAGCCACCTGCTTGCCTAGTTGCAGCACATGCAGAGCGCGACTTGATCTCGGGAGGAAAGTTTGCAGTAGTTCTGCAAGCACACTGCTGCGACCTTCTCCAGCTGCTGCCATCTCCCAAGTCACCAGCACCATCATGACACATGCGTCCTGCCTTGCCAACATCTACACCAGCAAGCTGTGTTGGAATCTTGCAGATGCAGATATTAACATGCAGGAGGCACTAGAGATGATGAAGGTTTGTCCTGGGTGACAGCTGTAGCTGCAAACATGTGCAAGAAGCAGCTGCGCATCCCAGAGTTGAACCCGGTTGCTTGGGTGAAAGCCGAGTATGCTAAAACAGACCACACTACTGCAAAGAACGGGTGAATGGACGGCGACACAGCGTGAACAGATGTTGATGATCATGCGCAGCCTGATTGG
>JAABVA010005991.1_pt1 | contig 10855 bp, 9 predicted proteins | sample 5560331 | NCBI WGS metagenome assembly JAABVA01 (sample SAMN12812661, study PRJNA571458) | rock metagenome | isolation source: Antarctica rocks | place: Antarctica: Victoria Land, Mt New Zealand sud | collected 2016-01-07 | reverse complement strand
GGCGCACCCGGTCCAGCATCTCGTCACGGCCCGGCAGCGCCTGCGCCCCGGGGTAGCGGTCCAGCCTCACCCCGGCGATGCGGGCGGCGCTCCAGACCGCGATCTCCGAATCCCCGTGCTCGCCGATGACGTAGGCGTCCACCGCCCGCGGCTCGATCCCGAACTCTTCCGCGAGCAACCCGCGCAGTCGCGCCGTGTCGATGAGCGTGCCCGTCCCGATCACCTGGCCCGCCGGCAGGCCGGAAGTCTCCTGCGCGACCTGCGCCAGGATGTCCACGGGGTTCGACGCCATGACGAGGACGCCGGCGAACCCCTCGGCCTTGAGCCTGCCCACGATGTCGCGGACGATGCGCACGTTCTTGGACAGCAGGTCGAGCCGGGACATGTCGGGGCCGCTGGTTGCCTGGCCCGCGGTGACGACGACGACCGAGCTCCTCGCCGCCTCGGCGTAGTCGCCATGGATGACCTTGATCGGCGACTTCATCGGCACCGCGACGGCGTGCTCAAGGTCCATCACCTCGCCTTCCGTCGCCTCCGCGTCATGGCCGACCAGGACGAGTTCCCGGACGAAGCTGCTCTGGATCAGGGCGTAGGCGCTGGCCATCCCGACGCGGCCGCAGCCGATGATGCAGATGCGGTTCTGATGAGTCGCAGGGGCCGAAGTGCTTGCCGGCTGCGAAGGCCCGGCCTGGCCAGAGATGTTCCCAGAAGTGTTCATGGTTGGAATAACAGTCCGTTGGTCCCAGCCGAAAGGCCGGGACGGTTAAGCTCAACTCAACAAGGGCTGGACCGCGCTCCCGCACGAGCCTTCCATTGCGGCCGCGGACGCCTATTCCAGCTTGCGCGGCTTGCCGTCCCCGTCGAGCGCCACGTAGGTGAACACCCCCTCGGTGACCTTCTGCGGATCGCTACCGGTGCGGTCGCGCGCCCATGTCTCGATCCGCACCGCGACCGACGTGCTGCCCGGCTCCGTCAACGAGCAGTAGCAGCTCACCTCGTCGCCGACCGAGACGGGACGGAGGAAGCGCATCGCCTCGATGCTGACCGTCGCCACCCGCCCGCCGGCCCGCTGCGCCGCGAAGGTGCCGCCCGCCAGGTCCATCTGCGACAGCGTCCACCCGCCGAAGATCGCGCCGCCGGCGTTCGCGTCGCGCGGCATGGCGATGGTGCGGAGGTGCGGGCCGCCTGGGACATTGGGCACGTGGTCGGGCATGGTTTCTCTCCGCCGGGTCCCCTGTAACGGGACGGCGGCCGGTGGGTTTTGCGGATAATCGCCGGCACCGACGGCTCCCCCACGCGCAATCGTCCAGCGCCCCAGAATTTCAAAATTCAGCATATTTGATATTGGACGCCAGCTGAATATCATCATTAGGTGCAGCAACTGGCGTGAACAGGGCCAATATCACCTTTAGCTGCAGCGTGACATCGTGCACGCGCTCGAGGCGGCCGGCGTGCCGCACAATGACATCAGTCTGATGTCGGGCGACAAGGACCGCACGATCGGGACGAACGTCGCCGGCGACACCGCCAAGGCCACCGGCGCCGGGACGGGTGCGACTGTCGGCACGGTGCTGGGCGGCGACGCGGGCCTGCTCGCCGGCCTGGGTTCGCTGGCCATTCCGGGCATAGGCCCGGTCGTCGCGGCCGGCTGGCTCATCGCCACGCTGACCGGGGCGGGCGTGGGCGCGGCGGCAGGCAGCCTGCTCGGCTCGCTCACCGGCGCCGGGGTCGATGAGGCGGACGCCAAGGGGTATGCCGAGCACGTCGGCCGCGGCGGCACCCTGGTCACGGTCCGCGCCAGCGACGAGGACGCGATGCAGGTGGAGTACCTCCTGGAGCACGGGGAGGCGCGGGCCGCCACGGCCGCGGTTGCGCTCGCCGTCGGCATGGCCGCGCCGGCAGCCGCATCCATGGCGACAGGACCGAACGACACGATCCAGGTGGTCAAGGAAGACCTGGTCGTCGGCAAGCGCGCAGTTGAAGGCGGCGCCGTGCGGGTCACGTCGCATGTTGTGGAAGCGCCGGTCGAGCAGCAGGTTGCGCTGCATGAGGAGCGGGTGGTCGTCGAGCGCCGCCCGATCAACCGCCCGCTGACGGGCGTTGCGGCGGATGCGTTCCGCACTCGCACCGTGTCTGCAACGGCCATGTCCGAGCAGGTCGTGGTGGGCAAGGAAGCGCGGGTCGTCGAGGAGATCGGCCTCTGCAAGGAAGCGGCCGACCGCGTTGAAACCGTGCGCGACACCGTGCGCGAGACCAAGGTGGACGTCGAGCAGGTGCCCGGCTCGGTGAGCACGACCCGGACGACGACAGGGACGACTGGAATCACGGGGACGACCGGGACCTCCGGACAACCGAGCGCCCTGCGCGACAACGCTGCGACCCGCGCGGTCGACAGCACGCTGGGCACCAACGTCAGCGGGGAGAACCCAACCCGCAAGGTGTAGACAGCCGGGCTGCAGCGAGGCGGGGGAGAAGGGCAAGGCTTCCTTCCCTGTCCCCTATTGTCCAGCCTGCCTACTGGTTCCAACGTCTGCCCCTCGTATCAGGACAAGGGTGCCCCATGCTGCACATTCACCCGAATGCCGGCACCACCCTCACCACCCGGGCCGAGATGGCCCGCTCACGCGAGTCCAGCATTACTGTGGCCCAACGCTAGGGATCAGCGCAAAAGCCATGCGCGAGTGGGGCAAGCACGGCGTTGTAGACTGCCTCGACCGCTCCGCCTGCCCCACCGGCTACCCTGGTAGGCAACCGAGAGGAGCACGCCACAGCTTCTCGCTCAACGACCCCACCTTCCTTGTTTGCCGCTTCCTGCGGCGTTGGTGCATTGATCGACGCCCTGCAGCAATTCTAAGTGGCTGCTGACGGTTGTGGGTTCCGCTGTGCTGCATGGTGTGATTCAAGCTCTGGATGGAGCTTCTGGACACCCTTGTTGCTGGCGTGCGCTTGGCTTGCGCGGCCTTCCCTGACGCGCGGTGCGGCGACGTGCGCTACAGCATGGCCGACATCGGGATGTCGGCCTTCTCGCTGTTCTTCATGCAGTCGGAGTCCTTTCTGGCCCACCAGCGCAGCCTGGAGGAGGGGCGCACGACGTCGAACTGCCGGACCCTGTTCGGCATGGCGGCGGTCCCGACCGACAACCACATCCGGGCAATGCTCGACCCGGTGCATCCCGCGCACCTGCAGCCCGTCTTCGACCAGGTCCTCGACGTGCTGGGCCGGCAGGGCGGCCTGGCGCCGTTTGCGCGGCTCGGCGGGCGGGTGCTGGTCGCTCTCGACGGCACGGAATACTTCTGCTCGCAAAAGCTCGGCTGCCCGGGGTGCCTGACGCGCCGTCGCGCCAACGGCCGGGTCGAGAGCTACCATGCCATGCTCGCCGCAACCCTCGTCGCGCCGGGCCACGCCATGGCGCTGCCCTTGATGCCGGAGTTCATCGCGCCCCAGGACGGGGCCGAGAAGCAGGACTGCGAGCGCAACGCCGCCAAGCGCTGGCTGTCCACCCACGGCGGGCGCCTGAAGGACCTGCGGCCGGTCTACCTCGGTGACGACCTGTTCGCCTGCCAGCCGGTCACCGAGGCCATCCGGACAGCAGGCGGCGACTTCCTGCTCACCGCCAAGCCGTCGTCCCACAAGGCCTTCTACGACTTCATGGACGGCGCCGCCGTCGAGGAGCGTACGGCCAAGCACAAGGTCGCCGGCAAGCGCCTGACCTGCCGTTACCGCTGGTTCCAAGATGCGCCGCTGCGCGACGGACGCGACGCCATGCTGGTCAACTGGGTCGGCGTCACCATCACCGACGCAAAAGGCAAGGTCACCTACAGCAGCGCCTTCGTGACCTCGCTGCCTGTCACACCCGAGACCGTCGCCGAGATCGTGGCCTGCGCCAGGGCGCGCTGGAAGATCGAGAACGAAAGCTTCAACGTCCTTAAATCCAACGGCTACCACCTCGAACACAACTTCGGCCACGGCAAGCAGCACCTCGCCATGCTGTTCGCCGCCCTCAACCTGCTGGCGTTCGCCATCCACACCGCCTGCGACTGCCTCGAACAGCTCTGGATCGACGCCAGGACCGCCAAGCGGGCACGCACCCGCTTCTTCGAACACATCAGGACCATCACCGCCTACCTGGTCTTCCCAGACTGGGCCACCCTCATGCAAACCCTGATCGACTCAAAACCACCGCCCAACATCGCAGCCCAGGTCACCAGGTGACATCCGCGCCGGAGGCCCACTTAGAATTGCTGGACGCCCTGCGCAAAGCTTGGGGTAGGTGAGAACTGGGCGTATAGGGCCGCTCCCTCGTTCTCCGGATGAGCGATGCCCTATCAGGCCATGAAGCGCGCCGCCACAGGATCCCGCGGGCACGCTAAAAGGTCGCCAACTGGCCGGAGTACGACAGGGCGCTGCAGCAACGCGGCAGCCTGGCTGTCTGGTTCATAGCAGAAACGATCGAGGGCTGGCGAGCGGAGCCGCGCACGACCGCCGGCAGGCAATCCTGGTAATCGCCCCTGGGAGTCTTGACGTCACTTGATCTCGGAACGCACTCGTCCGGCGCTCGCGTCCAGGAAAGGGCAGGGGCCATGCCGGGCAACCGGACCAACCAGGCCGAGGCGCGGGCGATCGGAGCAGCTCCCGGACGGCAGAGGGCGCCCGGCGCTTCGCGGAGGACGTAGCGCCTGTCATCCAGCAGATCAGGGCGAGCGGTGTCACCAGCCTGCGGGGTGTTGCTGTCGTCCTGAGTGCCCGCGGCGGACGCTGGGCCGCTACCCAGGCGGGCACGGTGCTGGCTCGCGCCGAGGCAGCGGTCAGGGGTAAATACCAGGGCTGTCGCTAGAGCGATGCATCAGAACGGCGCTGCGCTTGTTTCTCAAGCCAAGTCACTGACGCTGAATTGGATGGCTGTGCCGTTTCCCGCCTGCTAAACGCAGCTCATGAGCACTGCGCTTCATCTTCCACACCGCATGTCGGTTGCTGAATTCCAAGACTGGCATCCGCCAGCCGGGTTGGAGGATCGGCGCTGGAGCCTCGTGGATGGCGAGCCGAGGTGCATGGCCCCGGCGAGCGTCAACCACGGACTGATCCAAAACGAAGTCGGCTTCCTCATCCGGCTGCATCTTCGGGATACCGGCTCGCACTGCCGCATTGTCACCACGCCGGGTGTCATCCCGCGTGTCGAGTCCATCCACAACGAGCGTGTTCCTGACCTTGGCGTGACCTGCTCGCCGCAACAGGACGGGAGGGCGATCACCGATCCCGTCCTGCTGATCGAGGTCATTTCTCCTTCCAACGAGGCGGACACCCGGCGCAACGTGTGGGCCTACACCAGCATTCCGAGCGTTGTGGAAATACTGCTGCTGTCGAGCACGTCGGTGTCGGGGGAACTGCTGCGCCGCGACGCGGATGGCGTCTGGCCGCCGGACCCGTTGCGGCTCGCCGCTGGCAGCCTGGTGCGCCTCGACACCATCGGCTTCACCGCAACGCTGCGCGAGTTTTATGCCACAAGCGGTCTAGGCACCTGAACGGCAACAGAAGCTGCGAGCACCCAGAATCACTGATCGGCGAACCCAGTTGCGGATCGCCTGTGCGGACGGCTCAAACTCGCGGCCAAGATCGGCCGGCACGCACCAGATCGACGATCTGGCGGCGGAACTCAGGGTCATACGGGGGACGGGTCGTCGGCATGGAAATACCTTTCGCGAAAGCGGGCGGCGTGTCCACCAGACCGCGCTAACTTCAGCTTCTGCGAGATACACGTTGACACGATTGAAGGGTTCTGGTCGCTGTTGCGCTCCTGGCTGCGCCCGCACCGGGGCATCTCGCAAGACAAGCTGCCGCTCCACCTCCGCTTCTTCCAATTCGTGCACAACGCTCGCCGACGCGGCAGTGCCCTGCTTGGCGCCCTCATCCCTGCACTCGTCAGATGATTCAGGCCAACACCCCGAAACCCGATAAGAGCCACCCCCGATTTCTCTTCTATTGTCTCTGGTCCTTGATCCTGCCCCTCATCGCTGTGCTACCTGTGCGCCAGGGCGGCGACGGACTCGTGCATGAGCACCTTCTCGAACTCAGTTTTCCAATCGCTTCAGCCGTTTCCTGGCATCGTGGCAGGCAGGCCAGCTGGCCAGAGCGTGCCAGGCGACCTGCGCGGAGGATGTTCTTTGGATGACCCGGAGAAGGGCGACCATCGGGCGTCGCTGCGGCAGCAGGCCGTCGTGGCAAGGTTCGGGGAGCTTGCGCTGCGGTCCGATAGCCTGGACGAGATCCTGACCGAGGCCTGCCGCTTGGTCGGCGATGCCCTGGGCACCGACCTCGCCAAGGTCATGGAGCTGCAAGCGGACGGGCTCTCCTTGTCCGTGCGTGCGGGCGTGGGCTGGAAGCCCGGCGTGGTCGGCGAGGTGACGCTCAAGGCGACGGGCGACAGCTCGGAGGGCTATGCCCTCAAAACGGGAGAGCCGATGATCTCTCCGGACATCGCGACGGAGCTCCGGTTCATCTATCCGCCGTTCCTGATCGAGAACGGCGTCCAGGCGGTGGCCAACGTCGTCATCATCGGCGGCCTGGGCAGGCCGCCGTTCGGCATCCTGCAGATCGACAGCCGCACACCACGCCCATTCACCGACACCGACACCGCTTTCCTGCGCAGCTACGCCAACCTGCTCGCGGCAGCGGTGGACCGCCTGCGCGTGATCGGGGAGGTGCGCGACGGGGAGGCGCGTCTCCGTCTCGCCCTCGACGCCGCGGAGATGGGATCGTGGGATCTGGACCTGATGAATGGCAACGCGCGTCGCTCGCCCCAGCACGACCGGATCTTCGGCTACCCCGATCCACTGCCCGAGTGGAACCTCGCGACCTTCCTGGACCACGTTCTCGCGGCGGATCGCCCGACCGCCGAGGCAGCCTTCCTCGACGCTATGACGGCAGGCGACCTGACGTTCGAATGCCGGATCACCCGTGCCGACGGTGCGGTGCGCTGGATCGCCGTCAAGGGCCGGACCGACTTCGCCGCCCACCCCGCGAGCAAAGACCCGGTTCCCGTCCGCATGCTCAGCGTCGTCCGGGACGTGACCGCGAACCGGCAGGCGCAGCAGCTCCTGCGTGACCACTACGGACGGCTCGAAGAGCAGGTCGGCGAGCGGACCCGTGCCTTGGCGAACGCCAACAGGCAGGTGACGCGGGAGGTCGAGGGACGGGAGCAGAGCGAGGCGCGGTTCGCCGCGGCGTTCCGCTTGGCCCCGGTGCCGATGATGGTCAGCTTGGTGGACGGTTTCCGCATCCTCGACGTGAACGAGGCGTTCGCCGCAACCCTTGGCCACGCCGCCGCGGACACGATCGGCCGCACCGCCGACGACCTGAAGCTTTGGGGCACGTCGGCGGCGCGCCGACGCTTCGAAGAGGCCTTGCAGGCAACCGGCCGCGTTCGAAACCAGGACGTCAGGCTGCTGACGAAGACCGAGTGGCTGCTGGACTGCCTCGCCTCGGCCGAGATCGTCACCATCGCGGGGGAGCGGTGCATCCTGTCCGTCCTGCAGGACATCACGGAGCGCAAGCGCTCGGAGGCCGAGCTGTTCGAGGCGATCGAGGCGGTGATGCAGGACACGTCCTGGTTCAGCCGCACGATCATCGAGAAGCTGGCGCATCTTCGCCACCCCGAGCGCACGGAGGCGGCGCGGACCGAGTTGGCGGATCTCACGCCGCGGGAGCGCGACGTGCTGGGCCTGCTGTGCCAGGGCATGAACGGGGACGGCATCACGAAGGCCCTGGGCTTGTCCCGCAACACCGTCCGCAACCACCTCGCCACCCTGTATGGCAAGATCGGCGCGCATGGCCGCAGCGACGCCATCATTTGGGCGCGGGAGCGGGGCTTCACCGGACCAGCAGGGCGGCCGTCCCGCGCATGACGTTCGCGTGATCGCGCTCTTTCCTTAGCAAAGGACTAGTGCGGCTAGTACGGCCGCATCTGTGCGCCGGGATCGCATCGGGCCTACGACATGGCTCTCGATGTGACGGTCATCTCCAAGCTTCGCGCAACCCTTGGTCCTCGCCGGTGCGCCTCGTGCCCTTTCGGGGGCTGAAGGGACCGATTGGACACGGACTGGATCAAGGCCGCTGCGGCACAGGTCAGGACCACGATCAGAGAGGCCATCGGCAGGGTCGATCGGATCGGCAACAGCAAAGCCGGGCGCGCGCGTTGAGAGGCTCTGGACGACGCGCCCGGCACCAGGACCTTCCCTGAAGGCAAGAACCCTGGGGCGGACAGCAAGTAGGGCTCGGGGGCAACGCTTCCCGATGCCAGCGAGCCGGTCACTGGACACCCGGTGCCGTGCTCAAACTCAACCGCCTTGATGCCCAACCCCACAACTGGAACAGGCGGACCGCATGCCAGTCATCACCGACCCCGACCCCAGCACATTGACGATGCCGTTGCTGGCCGAGGCCCTCGTGGTCGCCCGGCGCAGGACGCACAGGACTGTCCGCGTCACGACGGTCACGCACGAGCACGAGCACGAGCAGTTCGTCGACGAGGCGCTGACGCATGAGCGGGTCGAGATCGAGCGGGTGCCGATCGACCGTACGGTCGAGGCTGTGCCGCCCATCCGCGAGGAAGGCGACACGACGATTTTTCCCGTGGTGGAGGAAGTCGTCGTGGTCGAGCACCGGCTGGTCCTCAAGGAAGAGGTCCGCATACGGCGCCTGCGCAGCACGGAACGGCACCAGCAGGTCGTGACACTGGGGACGCAGGACGCCGTGATCACCCGCACCGAGGCGGCACCGCAACCGGCTGGCGACGTCCGCCCAGCCCTCGGGACCGAGCACAACTTCATCCAGGAGCGAACTTCATGACCGAAGAAACCATCGTCGCCATGTATGACACGCCTGCCCACGCCGACGCCGCCATCCGCGACCTCAAGGCGGCGGACGTGCCGTCCAACGCGATCAGCAGCCACGCCCAAGGTGGCACGGCCGGCGGCACGACGAGCGCGCCCGCCCGCGAGCCGGGCTTCTGGTCCAGCCTGTTCGGCGGCGAGTCGGCCGACTCCGCAGTGTATGACCGCAGCGTCGCGAGCGGCTCGACCGTCGTCACGGTCAAGGTGCCCGGGCAGCACAAGAGCCGGGTCGTCGAGATCCTGGAGCGGTACGACCCGATCGACTTCGACGATCGCGCCGCCAGCTACGGCACGACGCAGACAACCACGACGACAACCACGGCCGCTGCCCCGGCCATGGTTGCATCGACCAAAGCTCCGCTGCCCAAGGCTGCGGCACCGCGGGCCGCTGCCAGACCGGTCGCGACGGCGGCCGGCGACGAAACCATCAAGGTCATGGAGGAGAGGCTCACCGTCGGCAAGCGTGCGGTGAACAATGGCGGCGCCCGCGTGCGCAGCTACGTGGTTGAGACGCCTGTCGAAGAGCAGGTCTCGCTGCACAGCGAGACCGTGCGGATCGAGCGCCGTCCGGTGGCCGACGGCCGGGTCGTGACCGAGGCCGACTTCGGCGAGCGCTCGGTCGAGATGCGTGCGGTCAGCGAGGAGGCCGTGGTGGGCAAGGAGGCTCGCGTCGTCGAGGAGATCAGCCTGCGCAAGGATGCCAGCGACCGCGTCGAGACGGTGCGCGACACCGTGCGCAGCACCAAGGTCGACGTTGAACAGGCGCCGGCTGTCGAGACGACCACGACCACCACGACGGCAGCGACCAAGCTCGCCGCCGCCCCGCCGATGCCGGCCGCCCCGGTCAACCCGAAGCGCTGAGCGTTCGCTGCAACCGTCCGGGGTGCCCTCGCGCATCCCGGACCACGTCCAGGAGGACGCCATGAGCACCACCACGCTTCCCAACCCCGGCCAGCCCAGATCCGCCGTCGTCGGGACCGTCACGACGGCAATCCATGAGGGCGGGCATACGCACACCCGCATCTCCTGGGCCGCCATCATCGCCGGCGTCATCCTGGTGGTCGCGGTGCAGATGCTGCTGAGCATGCTGGGCCTCGGCGTCGGCCTCGGCCTGGTCAGCCCGAACACCAACGGCACGCCGGATGCCAGCAGCTTCGGCATCGGCGCCGGGCTGTGGTGGCTGGTCAGCAGCCTCGTCGCACTCGCGCTGGGCGGGTATGTGGCGGCCTGGCTCGGCGGCCTCACGACCCGGTTCGACGGCCTGCTGCACGGGATCATGACCTGGGCGATCGCAACGCTGCTGACCTTCTACCTCCTGACCTCCGCAGTCGGCGGGCTGATCGACGGCGCGTTCTCGGTGGTCGGCAGCGGCCTGTCGTCGGCCGGCTCCGGCGTCGCGTCTGTGGCGCCCAAGTTGGCGGACGCCGCCGGCGTCTCTCCGGAGGCTCTTATTGGGTTCCGGGGTGGTGAGGCCGGGACCGGGATACGAGGCTGAGGACCTCTGGCGCGCGAGCGAGAGCGGGCGTAGGTGACTTGCTCGCGCGAGGAGCTTCTGCCATGGCTGCATCCGACCTGGTCAACCTTTCAGGCCTGCTGGACGACGCCAAATGCTTCGCGCTGGTGCGCCAGCATCGCTGGCCGGAAGGTGTGCGCTGCCCGGTGTGTGACAGCAGCGCCGTCATCCGGGACGGATGCGACGACACGCAGCCCTGTCGCCAGCGCTACCGATGCAAGGCGTGTTCAGGGCGCTTCGACGACCTCACCGGCACGGTGCTGGCCGGGCACCACCAGCCGCTGCGGGTGTGGGTGCTGTGCCTCTATTTCATGGGCCTGAACCTTTCCAACCGGCAGATCGCGTTGGAACTGGGTCTGGACGGCTCGGACGTGCAGGCCATGACGGAGCAGTTGCGCCGCGGCCTGGTCGCCAAAGCGCCAGAGGTGACGCTCAACGGCGAGGTCGAGATCGACGA
>JAABVA010005990.1_pt1 | contig 10857 bp, 15 predicted proteins | sample 5560331 | NCBI WGS metagenome assembly JAABVA01 (sample SAMN12812661, study PRJNA571458) | rock metagenome | isolation source: Antarctica rocks | place: Antarctica: Victoria Land, Mt New Zealand sud | collected 2016-01-07 | reverse complement strand
GGCCGCGGTGCACATCACCTGCGCGGTGGTCGACGACGCGACGCCGACCGGCCGGCGCCACGCCGGCATCTGCTCGCACTTCTTCAAGCGCTGCGAGGTCGGCGCGCGCGTGCCGGTGCGGCCCAAGGTCCGTTGTAGTGCGGTGCGGCCGAAGCAGGATTTAGGTTTATGTCGTCGCGTGGGCGCCGCAGCGCCCTGACCGTAGGCATGTGGCTGTGCGCTGGGCTGCTGCCTCCCTGCCTGCCATGCTTCACAGTGCTGCGCTGTGAGCTGCGCTCGGCGCTCGGAACAGTGCGTGGAGGCCGCGGGCGCCGTGCGCTGCGGGGGCGCCGACGGGCGGCGCGGCCCGGGCGCGCGCAGATGTGGGTGCGGCGCAGCGCCTTCCGGCTGCCGCGGGAGCCAGGCGCGCCGCTGGTGATGGTTGGCCCCGGCACCGGCCTGGCGCCCTTCCGCGGCTTCCTGCAGGAGCGCGAGGCGCTGCGGCAACAGGGTGCGCGCCTGCGCCCTGCGCGCCCGGGCGGGCGCCCCGCCGGCAGCCAGTGCTGCGCTGGGCGCCGGTCATGCTTCCAGCATGGCCTGCTGGCTCTGCCGGCCGGGCGCATCGTGCGCAGTGCCTTATAGAGCGACCGTTAGCAAGCGACCACCCGTTACGGCGCACACGCGTACATGATGCGTGTCCTTTCATCAGGCGCACTATCTGTGGCCGTCTGTCACTCAGCAGAGGCGCCGCGTGCAGGCACGGCGCTGGGCCCGGCCACGCTGTTCTTCGGCTGCCGCGCGCGCGAGCAGGACTACATCTACGCGGCCGATCTGGCGGGCTTCCTGCGCAGCGGCGCGCTGTCCGCGCTGCACGTGGCCTTCAGTCGCGAGGGCGCTGATAAGGACTATGTGCAGCACCACATGGCGCGCGACGCGGCCGCGCTGGCGGACTTGCTGCAGGCGCGTCCCGGCCCGCCGGTCAACGCGGCGCCCGTGCGTGCTCACGGCCGGCAAGCGCCGGTCATTCACTTATTGTCTACGTGGCCGCATGGCTGGCTGTTGCTCGGCCGGACGGTGCCGCCCCGCGTGACCTTGCCCCCAAGCCTGGCCATGTGCGCGTGTGTGAGGCACCAGCTGCAGCCAGCGCGGCGCATGCGCTGCCGGCCGCGCAGCGCTGCTCGCGATGCGTCAGCCTGCGCTCATCTTGCGGTGTTGTGTGCCTGCAATAGGACTGTGCCAGGCCATGCTATGCTGCGCCTCTCTGCTGCCCGAGCGCACACGTCTCGCGTGCACCGCTCTGAGAGATGCCAGTGTGGTGCGCAGGAGCAGGGCGACGGCCACCTGTACGTCTGCGGCGACGCCAAGCACATGGCGAAGGACGTGCAGCGCGAGCTGGCCAGCATCGTCGCCAAGAAGCGCGGCCTGTCCGCGGGCGAGGCCGAGGCCGTGCTGTCGCGCTTGGCCGCCGCGGGGCGCATCCAGAAGGACATCTGGTGATGCGGGCGCGAGGCGCGCGCGCGGGTGTGCCACTCAGGCGCACCGGGCAGCCGTGCGCGGGCTGCGCCCAAGGGGTGACGGCGCGGGGGCGCAGATGCGATGGTGCTGCGCGGGGGCCAGGGTTTCCAGGGCCCACTGCTGAGACCTGAGTGCAGATCAGCCAAGGGGGGGTTGAGCCGCGCGCGGGGTGCTCGCCGGGCGATGTCATGGGCAGGACGCAGGCAAGGGTGAGGACACATTTGTGCATGGCTTGCGTCCGGCGGAGCTCGCGTATGGCCAGAAGGGCTGTCCATCTGGGCATGTGCGGGCAGGCGTGCTAGTTATCTGGCCCGCGCATCCGGGGCTTACTGTGACTTGGATGCTGGGTATGCCAGGGGCGGGCACACGTATAGAGGGCTGTACGCTTATTGCCAGCAGGCTCTGGCGGCACGCTGTAGCAAGTACCTGTAAGAAGGCACGCTGCAGGCCGATCAGGTCTTTATAACCCAGTCAGTGTCGGGCGCCGCACATGCGGCCTGACATTGGACAGGTAATTTATAGGCAGCTTTGCCGCACTGCAAGCTGTGATGCCGACTGGGGTGTGGCAGCGCGTTTAGCGGGGGTGGCAGGGGCCGTTGCCAGCGAGCTGTGCCCTTGCCCTGTGGACTCGGCTCGGGTCAGAGCCGGGTCCTGGATACTGTGGGAGACCACGGGCAAATCTCTATGTGTTCTATGTGCTGTGCTTTGCATGCCTGGTAGCCTGACGTAGCAAGGATGTGTTGGCCACAGTTGTGTGACTTGTGCTCGAAGTGCGCACCAAAGCCAAAGCGCGCAGCTGTGCCGCACGGGTTTAGGCCGTCTTGTTGCGAGTGCGACGGCACGCGCGCGGCAGGCTCGCAGGTGGCTCATTGATTGCCGGGATAACTCTCAGGCCGGTTTTGTGCTGGCGTGCGCGCCTTGGCCAAGCATTTCAGGTTGCGCTGTTGTGGGGTGTGCCAGCGTCTTGGCGCCCCAGGCCTCTTTTCTCCTTCTCCGGGCAAGATGCAGAGGCAGCGCACTATCTAGCTACGGCTGTAGGAATATCTGTGCTGCGGAAACGGCCGCACTGGCTTGCCCTGCTTATCAGGTCGTTGCTGCTGCAGCTGCTGTAATCTCCAGGAAGTATGCTCCAGTGTTGTACGGCGCGCTCACACACCCTTCTCTTTGCGTGAGTGGCCTGGGCATCATCCTGAAACTACGAAGCGGCCCATGCGTGTTGTATGCATGCACACATACGTCACTGTGTTGTGGACTCCTGGGGTCCAGCTAGGCTTTAGTCTAATTGCATCATGTGATGACCTGTGCATCATGTGATGACCTGTGCGTGAGCCACATCCGCATGCAGCGATGCACATGTGCAGCCGTTCACCTTCAAGCGCACTGGTAATCACGCGTATGGCAACACCGAACACGTGCATAAAGCACTACGCAACTTTTGTGCTTCATAGCCGTAATGTGCTATCTTTTATGCAGGCACTGTATGACATGCATGCGGCATGCTCCACGAAAGGAAGTTCGCTGCTACCGCATCATACAGACACCACATGAACATATGCATGCGGCTTGAAACTGGAGAGAACGCATGTTGTCCCTCTAAGTTCTAAGTCTCTCCAGCAACACAAGTGCTAATTGCGTCGCAGACGTGCTTCAAGGCGTGAAACTCTCTTCAGGAGATTCTTTCCTGATAACAAGTCCATCCTGATGTTGCTGGTGAAAGTCTGCAACTGATTGCTGCACGGTCACTGGGCCTGCCTTAGACCTCTATGTGCTGGGCTCAAGGTCTGGCGGATCCCCAACACTAGAGGCCGCCGTTGCTCCTGCAAGTATGGCCGCCGCCAGTACACTACCATATACGCTGTAGAGTTGCACCTGCATGCATGCATACGCTACATGCATGCATGTAGAATTCTCTCATAGAATGTACATATAGCAATCAGCAGCCTGCAGCCACCTTACCCCGGCCTGCAATCGTTTGAACATGGACAGCAAAAATAAACAGCAAAAATAAACTCATCGCTCGTCGGCGTAGCTGGGCTGCGCATTCAAGCCTACCTCAGTATTTGGCCGGGGAGTCTCAGCGGAGCTTACAACGAGCTGTGCCACGTGATAATGAGCTCGCTGGCAAGCCTGCCGGCCAGGGCCGCTGCGCGGGTCATGGCACTGAACGCTGGGGCTCCAGAGCTGGCAGCCGCCGCCACTGGCCCTCTGCACAAGGCCAACTTGCTGGACCCCAGTGCAGCAGCTTTGCTGTCCTCCCTGGCTATCCCTGACCTCTTGCACATTGATGCGTTGCAGAAGAGCCTGACGCTGCACGAGGCCAGGCTTGTTTACAAAGACACGACCGCTGTGGTCGCCACGCTGGCCAGTGTAATCAGGCGCATTGTATGGCGGGACATTTTCGCTGAGCCTGCGGTAAACGCCAAAGCGGATTGCGCCATAGTCGACCTACTTGGTACCGCGCTGCAGACGCTGTGTTTAATGCGAGCCCCGGCCTGCGCACCGCTGCCTCCTTGTGCCTTGTTTAAGATGTATGTTAAAAAAATAAACTGTGCTGGCGCGCTGTGCAAGGCAGGCTGACCTGTCCCTTCCTAGTGGCAGACGGGCCTGACCGCAAGGCGGCCGTCCGCGAAGCTGCCAAGAGGTGAGCCTGCACGAGCACAGGCACCCCCACCTGCAGCTCGTGCGCCTGCAGCTGCCTGAGCTGCCAGTGTTGGCCGCACTCCGTCTCCAGCTCACGTAGCATGCCCTGTCGCGTCCAGGAATGCCGCGTACGACGTGTATGGCTTCGTTGCTGGCGTGGCCACGTCGTGGGCAGTGCTGGCCGCAAGCAGCCCGGACACTTTGATAATCGCCTTGGTCTATGCCATGTTCAACAACTGTGCGAGCGTGTTGGAGAGGGTGCGTCTCTCACCTGCACACCTTCGCAGCAGGCCACTCTATCCAGGCTGCTCTTCACTAGGCTGGGCAACACGCAGGTGGTTCGGCTCTGGTGTGAGGTCGATGAGACGGACGCGTGGGGCAAGGCCGCCACGTCTGCTGTCCTGACAAAGTACTTCCCAGGCTTCTCAGCGGTGCTCCTGTGGCTCTCCAGCGCTCCAGCAGCCCTGCCGTCCAGCTTTGTCATGGCGGGGGGCCCAGCCGTTGCAGCGCATTTGAGCCACGTCCGTCTCGCATGCGCCGCCCAGGCGCGCTCTGCCGCGCGCCGCAGTCCCTGCTCTTGCAGCCAGCGACCTGGCTGACCCACTCCGGTCTGCCGCAGCACCTGTGGAGCTCGACGGAGCTGTACACTAGGCTGCGCCTGGCTGGCAAGGCACCACACGCCGCATACCTGAAGGGCTTCTGCAGCACCGCTGGGGGCGACCTCCTCATCAGCGTCATGCAGCAGGCGCTGCCCGAGAGCTGCGGCGCAAACGCGGCGCAGCTGACACACAGTGCGGCCCCTGCCTTGGCAGGGTCGGGGCGCACGCGCATGCGCGCGCCTGGCGCAAGCCTGGTTGCACGCCTGCAGGCGACCGCAGTGCAGACTGCCACGCGCTTTCGAAGGCCCTTTACCGCATAGAGTGCGCGTTCACGGCGTACAACGCGCTGCGCGAGCACGACCCGGGCGCGCTCAGCCCGCACACGGAGGAGCGGCTGCAGGCCCTGCTGGTAGACCGCGCAATGCCGCTGCTGCTGCCCTGCCTGCAGATGCGCAAGGGCGGTGCGCGTCGCACCATGCACACAGCATGTGACACCTGCTTGGCTGCATCACTGCTTGCGCTCCGGCGCTCATGCGCGGGCTTCCTGAGGAGGCCGGATGCCGCCCTGCTGGGGCGCTGGCTGCTTGGACCCTGCATGCCTTGTAGCTCGACGTGCCGCTTGTTGCAGCCAGCTGCTGCTGGTCATGGTGCCCACGGTCGCGCAGCCCGCCGCGTGTTTTGGCACTTGGGCATGCCCTTGCCAGCTGTTATGCCCAGGCGCAGGGGCTTTGTCGCGCAGGTTGAATGGGCGAGGTCCCAGCGGAGGCGTCGCATGCGGCAGCCTGCTGACCAGGCCCGCTGGCTGCAGGCCCGCGGCGGTGCTCGGCTGCCGACGCATGCTTCAGCAGCAGCGTGCTGACCAAGCTGCTGAGCTTCGAGGAGATGTGCAAGCGCATGCCGCAGAGGGACCTAAATTCGCAGCATGCGCTGCCTGTACACCATGCTGCTGTGGGCGTTGCAGCGCATTGCAGAGCTGGTGCGCGCACGCGAGCGCACCTCCCTTTGGCAGTGCAGGAGCAGGGGCCCGGTCTTGCCAGTCGCACCTGTGCCGATCGCCAGCCCGCGCTGCACCGCTGGCCAGCCGCCGCTGCATGCTGTGACCAGTCAGCGCATGCATCGCTGCGCCCTGTGCCTCAGATCATCTGTTGCTGGGATCGTGCGCCTCGATGCCAGTGTGCACGGCGGTGCTAGCAGCCATCAGGTAGATGAGTCATACAGGACCTCACTGAGGCCCATACAAGATCCAAGTATAAATGCAACACTTGTTCGGCGGCCGCGCTGGCAGCCTGTGCTCAAACTTTGTCGGCAGTGGCACATCTCATCGCAGCTCCCTGGTGCAGGACGCCGACCAGGACAGCGCAAGTGTAGACCCGTCGCTGGGTGCGCGCGACTAAAATCGAGGTGCTGCAGCACACCTGCAACGACATTGCCGCCTGCCGCGCGCCCTGGCTGATTCTGGTGCGACCTCGGTCGGCGCCCAATAGTACTGCATGCGCGTGGGGAGCGGGCGCCGCCGCCGCTGCTGACATGGCTGCAAGGTGTGTGTGTGGGGCACATCTGCATCCAGCGCTCCATGCCAGGCGCATGCAGCTTGAAGATGTGGCTCGCTGCTGTGCCGTGCTATGTAGCGGGTTTGTGGACCTCCATAAGCTCTTCATGACCTGCGCTTGCGGCAGCGCGCCACAGCCCCTTGCCCGTACAGGCCGCTGAGGAGGGCTCGCGCGAGGATGCCGTGCGACTCGAGGGCCTGCTCCCGCTGGCCCTGTCGGCGTTGGAGGCCGCATTGAGGCGCGGGCCAGAGGTTCTGGGCAGGACGATGCTGAGCGACGCCGACAGCGCTGTGGTGCAGGCGCGGTCACGAGTTCGCTCCAAGCGCCTTCAGTGCTCGGACGGCTGTGCAGGCGTTGCGCCCAGGCAGTCGCCAGGCAGCCGGTGCTCTGGCAGGGGGTTGTTGAGGGTGCGGCAGGTCTGCCCGGCGTGACCATCAGCCCTTGACGTGTGCCCAGCGTGCAGGCGGTCATGGCTGCGGCTGATGCGCTGCTGGCGGTGGGCTCCTGCGAGGACCTGCTGCCGGTCGCAAAGGCGCTGCTCGCCACGCTGGCCAAGCTGCTGGCACCGGCGCATTTGCCAGGCGCCGCCGTGCCGGCCGGGCTCTCGGTGAGCTGCAGCGGCCCCTGCCGCCACCACCTGCCGCCGCTGCAGCCGGGGGATGCGCAGCTCCCATGTGTCACACATCCCCTGTGCAAGCACGTGAGCGCACGCGCACGACCTGCTGCATGGGGCGCGCCAGGACGCGCTGATGGTCTCGGTCCCGGTCCTGCTGTACCCAAACCCGCACGAGCGGGGCGGCGCGCGCGCCCTGCCGGCCGCGCTGCTGCCGTACGCGGCGGCGCAGCTGCTGCCCCTCCTGCTCCTGCCGCCCGAGCACGTGCGCGCGCTGGACGCCGCGCAGGTCCGGCGCGTCCACGACCGCGCCGGCGGCGTGTCAATCTTCCTCTTGGGCAGGATGGTCCGCAGCCCCCCCGCTGACCACCCGCGCGAGCCCCGCGCACTGTACGCCGTGCTGCCGTGCGACGCCGGACTGAGCGCGGCAGCCTGACCCTGCGTGCGTGCAGGGCGTGGTCTGCGTCCTGGTGGACGGGTGCGCGGAGGGCAGGGCGGTCGCGCAGGCGTGCCCAGGCGTGGTGCCCTTCATCGTGGCGGCGCTGCACAAGATGGCCGACATCTGTGCGCGGCCCCCTGCTGCGCGTGGAGCATGACCTGCCAGGGTGTCCGACAGAGCTGTGTGACGCCTCCGCAGCAGCCCGGCGCTTCTGCACAGCAGTGCGTGGGGTGCATGCTTGAGCGGCTTGGCATAGCTCACACGACCTGCACGCCGCAGCAGTGCCTGCGAAACACGCGGCCCTGAGCCAGCGGGCTTCTCCCGCCCAGGTCCTGCGGGCGGGGGGCCGTGCCTGGCTCCCCCGACTTGCAGACCTTTCCCCCCATGCATGCTGTGCCGGTGACGTCAACCCCGCGCAACCTCGCAGATGCTGCCCGGCCGGGCGCGCTCACGAAGAGCCGCGGGAGGGCCAACAGCGCCGACGACACTGGCAGCGCCTGGGAGAACTGGGCCATGGACGCGGAGGTGGGCGCCATAGCTGGTGTGGCCAGCGCCGCAAGGATGTCTGACGCGTCGCGCGCCCTGGCCCTGGCGCTCGCGCGCGCCGGCGCGCTGGGCGCAGCCGCGCGCCTGGCGCAGCACTGGGTGGCCGCGTGCGAGGAGCCGCAGCGCGAGGTCAAGGCCCTCGCAGCAGCGAGTTGCCTGCAGAGCCTGCTGCAGGCCGTCGAGCAGCACCTGCCCGAGGTGTGCGCGGGATCTGCGCCGCCCAGGCTCTCAGCGCATGCAGGCAGAAGCCGATCCGCTGACGCTGCGCGGGCGGCGTGGCAGGGTTGCCAGCTGCTGGCTGACGGCACGCCGCCAATCGAGCCCGGCAGCAACCGATACCAGGGCGTTTTGACCGCCCTGGCGGCCCTCGTTGCGCGCTTTGAGGCTGAGACTGCGCAGCGCATCCCCGTGGACGCGCCGCCGGAGGCCAGCCTGGAGGACCTGCGCCTACAGACGCCCGCGCTGCGCCCCGTGGGCTGCTGGTGGTCCGGGTGCGCGCCGCTCGCCGCCGCGCATGCCGCCTGCGGGCAAACCGATGCTGGGTGATATGCGTGTTGCCGCACAAGCCCCGAGCCACCAGCACGCATCATACGCGCAGGTGCCGCAACCTGACCGGCGCGACGGAGGCGGGCCTGCGCTTGCAGCGGTGCTCCGGCTGCGACACTGCGCGCTACTGCTCGGAGGCGTGCCACAGGGCGGCCTGGCGCGCGGGCCACAAGGGTGCATGCCGAGGCGCCTGCCAGCGCGCGCCCGACCGGCGTGCCTGCACAGGCGCCCCGTGTTGAGCGAGTCCATGTGTCCTCAAGGCAGGGGCCATGCATGCAGGCCGATGTAGTGTGCGACGTCTGTGTTGTCTGATATTTCCAGCTGTAATGCGGTTTCTTCTGCGTTTTGTTGTGAAGGGGCAGGAGAAAGCACCAGGCCTGCTGCCAAGGCACTGCCCTGCAGACTCTGCAGTGCAGAGCTTGACAGTGCCTGCAAAACTGTATCATGCGCTCCCTGTGTGGGTCCGCGAAGAGTTTAAGTCCTGCCCCGGCACGAATAGGCCGCTGCGCGTGGTCCAAATTGCGGCACAGCACCACCAGAGCAAGCTTTTACTTGTAAAAGCCAATCATTGAATGGTGCCGACTTGTAATACTATGTATAGCGTTGCTATTACTTGCCTGTGAAGCACTTGCCCGATAAGGGCAATGTGGAAGTTGATTTGCTTGCATTCTCTGCTATGGATGTACATGTGACCAAATGCAGGAGTGCGCTTGGCGCAAAGCTTGATTGAACGGGTTTGCACGGTCGTTGGGCGACATGGACGGGTGCATGGTTGCATGACACATGTATGCATGCATGTGTGTGGGTGCTTTGACTGTGATCTCTTGTGCTCCAGACGGACCTGCGAGTCAGAACTCAATAATGTATGGGTGCAAGAGCCCCTACACCTCACACGCGTCACTTTACTGCGCCCATGCACACTGCCCACATGCTGGCCGAAGGTCATGCCCATGTGCAGCGAGGTTGTATATTGATACTGCCTACAACTTCAGCGCCAACCAGTACTTCCTATTTTCTGCAACATCAGGCATGATAAGGGGTCACCTAGGGTGTCAAAGGCACAAGCGAAGCATGGAGGCCGCGACATAAGGGGTAGCTGAGTTGTTTGCTTACTCTGGTATACCATAGGACTTGTAAAAGCAGGCCGTGTAACGCGCTGCTGAGTGGCCCGGCACGCTGTTGCTGAGCTGGTGCGCCTCGCCGGCGTGTCTCCATGGCGAACATCGCCGGGCAGCTGCCGCGGCGCATAGTCAAGGCGCGCGCCAGCTCTCTGAAGCATTCCTGATTGCGCTGGCGCCGTGTGAGCAGGTCGGGACTGACACATTTGCGTTGCCTGCGGCAGGAGACCACGCGCCTGATAAGTGAACCAGGTGCCCACCCGGGCGAAGCTCTGGAGCAAGGACCGTCACGATTAATGCCGCTTGCGAGGAGCTTGCAGCTTGCACGCGTGTCTGTCCATCATCAATAAGTAATAACAGCAAAGTGCTAGGACACCCCACGCTGGGCACAACGTTGCAGTGTGGCAACCCGCTGCAACGCGCGCAGCCCCGGGCATCAGCGCACACCCCTCCGAGGAGAACCTGCGCTACTTCAACGTCATGATCCTGGGCCCCCAGCAGTCGCCGTATGAGGGCGCGCCCCCAGCCGCCTCAGCAGCAGTGCCTGCCCGTGACCGTCACGCGGTCTGCTGGCACCCGCCGCACTTGCGGGGCGCGGCTGCCGGGTGCCAAGTGGAGCGCGGTAGACAGAGTTCTGGAGCAAACGTGTGCCTTGGGGCTCCAGTGCACCGGTGCTTTGGGACCATCGTGTGTGCCTCGGCTATGCAGTGTGCCCCCTGCCCGCGCCCAGGTCGTGCACTTCAGGCGCGGTGGCTGCGCCTTTGCCAGAGGCCTCAGCGCGCGCAGGCGGCGTGTTCAAGCTGGAGCTCTTTTTGCCCGAGGACTACCCCATGGCCGCCCCCAAGGCGCGTCGCGCCTTCGCCCTGCCTCCGTCAAGCTCCGAGGCGGCAGCCGCGCACGCGGCGGAGCGAGGGCGCACGCGCCCGGCAAGCGGGGCCGCGCGAGGCGCACACGAGACTGCATGGCAGCAGTCTCGTGTGCGGCTGCCTCAGTGGTGGTTGCGTCTGCCTCAAGTGGGACGTGCGTCCGAGCGTCAGCTCATGCTGGCCGTTGGCTGCAGCGGTGCTGTGGGGCGCGCAGGTCCGCTTCCTGACAAAGATATACCACCCCAACATCGACAAGCTGGGCCGCATCTGCCTGGACATCCTGAAGGACAAGTGGAGCCCCGCCCTGCAGATCCGCACGGTCCTGATCAGGCGCGCCGCTTCAGCAACAGCGCTCCTCCACTTCCCTGTGCTGCAGCTGCCATGCATTCCTGCATCTGGCGAATCAGGAAAGGTGTACCATGACGCCTCTCAAGGCGTCATGGTAC
>JAABVA010005989.1_pt1 | contig 10857 bp, 9 predicted proteins | sample 5560331 | NCBI WGS metagenome assembly JAABVA01 (sample SAMN12812661, study PRJNA571458) | rock metagenome | isolation source: Antarctica rocks | place: Antarctica: Victoria Land, Mt New Zealand sud | collected 2016-01-07 | reverse complement strand
CCCGTCATCGCCACCGTCAGCGGCTCGGACCGGTACCCTGCGATCAGCTGGTGGACCGCGAGGTCGTCGGCGAGCTGACGGTGGCGAAACCGAAACATCTGCCGCAGCAACAGCGCAGGTACCGGCGTGTCCACCCGGTCGGTCACCCGGGTGCCGCCACCCGGTTCGGCCGCGAACTCGTGGGTGTGCCGCCAGCGCAGCGGCAGTGATATCAACTCATCGACGAAACGGTGCGGCGGGTCGTACCCGCTGTGCTGGGCCACCCACGAGATCCCGCCGGGCAATTTCAGCACCGCACGCCCGTTGCGCAGCGTCGGCGCTTCGGCAGCCACCCGCACCGGCGACCACGGCGGCGTCAAGCGCGCGATGGCACCGGAGCGTTCGTGCCACGCGAAGACGTCCGCGAGCGGTGCCGCTACCACGCTGGAGTGCGTCAATCCCATCCGGTGAGCCTAATCGGCGAGCAGCATGGTCGCTGCCTAACGAGACTCGCGGTGCAGCTTCCGTCCCAGGACGCCGTGGCCGCCCAGCCGGGCAGGCAACGGAGTATCGGTGGCGCGCCCCCAGTTCTCCGGTCCGGCGTGGGCGGGTGCGACGATCAGCGTGTCGTTAGCGGGCGCGGTTTCCGGGAGCAGCGGTGTCGCGCCGTCCAGCTCCGCGTGCACCAGCTTGCGCAGTCGACGTCCGCACGCGTGGTAAAAGCGATGCTGAGTCATCCGCCCGAACATGGTGAAACCCAGGCGAACGAGTGGGTTGGCAATCGGCGCCCGTCGGGAGTATCCGGTGATGACAAACTCGACGTTGCCGGTGCTGACGTGCTTGATCACCTCGTAGATCAGTTCGCCCTGCTCAAGGTGCCCTTGCAGGGTCTGGTAGCCCCAGCCCCACACCCGCTGCGCCGTGTCCCCCGCGCCGCGGGTCTCGTCGATGACGGAGGTGACGCGCACTCCCATGTCGAAGCGCAAACCGAAGAAGCGGCCTTCCAACAGCATATTTCGGCCGAGGAGTTGCTGCTCCCGGTGGTACAGCGCGCGGATGATGCCCGGCTCGGCGAACTGATAGTCGTGCACCAGCCGACAGGCCAATTCCCACGGTCCCCCCTCCACCGGCGAGCCCGGCGCTTCCGTGGCCAGCCCGTGGCGCACCGTGTCGACGTGCCAGCCTGCATCGCGCGTCGGCGAACGCCCCGCCATGGGGGCGTAGTTGATGTCACGGTCGGCCAGCGACGTCAACGCCCGGGCCGTATCACTGTCATAGAGTCGTTGCTCACGTACCACCAGCGTGCGTCCTTCCCGAACAGGACCGGACTGCGCTACTCGAGCTCACGCAGGGACTCGCCCAGCAGCCACAGGGTCGGTGGCCACAGGCCAACAAACAAGGCACGACGCTCGGCGTTCCCGCGCTCGTCCTGGTCGTAGCCCTTCGCGCGGCTCCAGAAGCCGACGCACAACGCCACCGCGCCCATGGAGGCAAATTTCAGGTGCGTGCTACGCACCCTGCACCGGTGCAGCAATTGTTCGATCAGCATGGTGACCTCCCTGTCCGACGGCGCTACAGCGATGCGCCAATCAATGAGCCGATGTCGCCGTCTCATGGTGTCATGGAATGTATGGCCGCACCTGTTAGCACAACACCCCGACCGGTCTCGCTGCGGCGCAAGCTAGGAACCCTTGTACGGCTACCGATCGGCGTGGCCTTGGTGTCCTGGCGCTACCTCTGGCGGGTCACCGCACTGCACCGCACCGAAGAAGCAGGAGACGACCGTGACCTCCCGCCACCGTTGCCCCCCGAACTCGTCGATGAACGCACCAAGGGCCTCGCCGACGGCGCCGGACCGATGTTCCACCGGCGCTTCAGCGTGCAGATCCAGGCCAGTTCCATGAACCCCACCGAGTTGCTCGACGTGGTGACGACCAACCTCAACGCAGCTGCACCCTCGGGGGCGGCGGTCTTTCACAAGACCCTGGGTTCCGAGGGGGTCGTACAGGTCGGCGACGAGTACCTGGTGCAGATGCCCGGCCCGTGGGACGGCCCCGTCCGGGTCGTGCACCGCGACGCAACATCGTTCCGGTTCAGCACGCTGCACGGACACTTGGAGGCCGGACAAATTCAGTTCAGCGCTCACAACGACGGTGGGTTGCTCGGCTTTCAGGTGGAAGCGTGGTCGCGAGCCGGTGATCGACTGGCAGACGTGCTCTACAGCCGACTGCGGCTGGCCAAGGAGGTCCAGCTAAACATGTGGGTGCACTTCTGTCTGCGCGCCGCCGCCATCGCCGGGGGGCGCACCCGCGGTGGTGTAACCATCAGCACTCGCAGCATCCCGGCGGAGGGTGGTCAGAACACGCCACCATTGGACGCCGCACAACTCGGTAGCTGACCAGCTGGCAGACGGTCACGTGTGGTGTGCGCCGTCATTGAGTGTGGCCATCGAACAGTGGGGGAAGATACCTCAGCATCAACGTCGACCACGTCAGGTGGCTCAAGATCGGCGCCTGAATGCCCCCGGAGGCTTGGCGCTGCAGCGCGAACACGGTGCCCATCACTCCAGATGCGAGGACCAACGCCGGGTTGCGGGTGGCGGTCGTCGCCAGCATGTACAGGGCGGTGGAGTGTGACACCGGGTGCCTGACGCCCAGGGCGGCGAACAACGCACCGCGGAAAAAGACTTCCTCGGCGGCACCATTGGCCAGTGTGGTGAGCAGGACGAGACGGTGCGCATCATCGTGCGCGTACTCCAGGATCGAGGTGAGCGCCCGGTTGAGAACTGGGATGCGCCTGGCCACCAGCGCCGCCGCATAGAAGGCGCCAAAGGCACCCGCGCCCACCAGGATCGGGGTGATCACCGGGCGGCGGTAGGTGTTCTCCGCGGTGCGAACCCAGCCCGCGTGCAACGGTCCGGAGTGCAGCCCGCCAGCGACCCAGGTCGTTGCCACGCCAAGGGACAGGGTGAAGAACTGCGGCGAATTCGGTCGCGTCGACAGCGACAGACCGAGCAGCCCGGCACCTGCCACGCCGACTCCGGCGACCACGTGGCGCCGGTGGCGAAACGCGCCGTCGGACTCGCGGTGGTCGCGCGGCACTTTCTCGACCGGCCAGGACGGCATCAACTGCGCTAGGCGCACCACTGAACTATGCACACGCATCATCCGCAGTCCGCCTTGGCGCGCTCGCTCAGTGCCTGGTTCACCGCGGCGTCGTAGTCCATCGGCTGGAACGGAACCAGCGCGCGGATGCTGTCGTCGCGGACGATCACTTCATTGCTCATCGAGTCGATCAGCGATCGCGCAGTGTGCGCATCGACATCGATTGCCAGCGGCAGCGCGCGTGCGGACAGCGACGGTGAGAGCAGCGGCACCGGTACCACCATGATCTTGCGCCCTTCGATGACGGCGACTCTGCGCATCATCTCTTTGTACTCGAGAGTGTCGGGTCCGCCGATGTCAAACGCGCGACCGACCGCTTCGGGTATCTCCAGCACCTCATGGCCTGCCTCCAACAGTGCCGGACAGAGTCGCCTGCCCACGAACCCCGAGGCGCCCGCCACAGACACCCGCATGACGTCACTCTTGCCCACTGTTGGCTGCGCCGCCCAGTGAACCTGCCGCTGCGAGCTCGAACCATCGCGCCCGCGACCTGGATGTGGCCTAAGTTCGGCGGATGAATGAGTTGGGGCTCGAACGTGAGCTGCGCCTGCCCGCGATGTTGCTGGAATCGGTGCTGCGCACCGTACATGACGTTGTACTGGTCACCGAGGCGGAGCCGATCACCCAGGAGGCGGGCGGGCCGCGGGTGGTCTATGTCAACGCAGCGTTCACGGCGATGACCGGCTATACCGCGGACGAGATAGTGGGCCGAACACCTCGGATCTTGCAGAGCGCGGACACCGATCGGGCCGAGCTGGACCGGCTGCGGGCAGCATTGGCGCGGTGGGAACCGGCCGAGGTAGAACTGCTCAACCAGCGCAAGGACGGCACTCTGTTCTGGGTGCAGCTGAGCGTCACTCCGTTGGCCGACAAGTCCGGCCGGTTCACACACTGGGTCTCGATACAGCGGGATACCACGGGCCGTAGAGAGCGTGAGCTCGGCCTCCTCTCACACCTGCACGAAGGCCAACGCGCCTTACACACCGCCGAGCAACGCTTCCGCAGCGCCTTCGACGATGCCCCGTTCGGCACCGCGATCACCACCCCGGTAGGGCGAATCGTGCAAGCCAACCCGGCCTTGTGCGCGCTGGTCGGGCGCGCTGCGGCCGAGTTGGCCGCAGGCAGCCTGTTCGACATCACCCACCGCGAGGACCTGGCGCGGGCGCGAGCAGCGTGCGAGCGACTTCGCAGCCGGGCCGCTGGGGACAGTGAGTGCGAAGTGCGGCTGCTTCATGCCGACGGACGCGTGCTGCACGCGCGGGTGTCGGCGTCACTGGTTCTGGCCCCCAACGAGACACCCAGCCACGTGATCATGCACATCGAGGACGTCACCGACCGCCGAGCGCTGCAGGCGCAGCTGACACACCAGGCACTGCACGACCCCCTGACCGGATTGCCTAACCGGGCGCTGTTCACCGACCGACTCGCTCAGGCCCTGGCCCGTACCGAACGCGACCCAGCAAAGCTGGCGGTGCTGTTTCTCGATCTGGACCGGTTTAAGGTCGTCAACGATTCCCTGGGCCACGCCGCCGGCGACCAGGCGCTGATGACTATCGCGCGTCGGCTTGACCAGCTGCTGCGTCCCGGAGATACCGCGGCCCGGTTCGGCGGAGACGAGTTCGTGCTGCTGTGCGTGGACGTCGACGCTGCAGACATCGCCAAACGGGTCGGGGCCGCGGTGGCCGAGCCCATTGCGCTTTCCGGTCCGGTCGTGCTCACCGCGTCAATTGGCGGTGTCGTGTCCGCGGGGGGAGAGCAGCCGGACCGATTGATCGCCGATGCCGACGCGGCGATGTACCAAGCGAAACAGGGCGGCCGGGCCCGCTATGAGGTGTTCGACGAGTCGCTGCGCTCCCGGGCGCTTGCCCGCCTGGCGACCGAGACCGCACTGCGTACCGGGATCGAGTGCGGGCAGCTGCGCCTGCACTTCCAGCCCGAAGTGGCCCTGGACGGCCGCCAAATAATCGGCATGGAGGCACTGGTGCGCTGGGAGCACCCCGAACGCGGCCTGCTCACTCCCGCCGCCTTCATCGACCTGGCCGAGGAAACCGGTCTCATCGAACCTCTGGGCCGCTGGGTGCTGCAGGAGGCGTGCCGCCAACAGGCACGCTGGCGGGATCAGGGGATCACCCGGGCCGTGATGTGGGTGAACCTCTCCGTCCACCAGCTCACCGACCCGACGCTGCCCGCGACCGTGGCCGAGGCGTTGCGCACCGCCGGACTCACCGGATCGGACCTAGGTCTGGAGATCACCGAGAGCGTGCTGATGCACAATCTCGAGCACACCACCACCGCACTCGATGCGCTGCACGAGCTGGGCGTTCACCTCGCCATCGACGATTTCGGCACCGGCTATTCCTCACTCGCCTACCTGCAGCGGTTTCCGATCGACACCCTCAAGATCGACCGGTCATTCGTCGCCGGCCTGGACGACGCACGACTCCGGCAGGAGAGCCACGCTATCGTCGCCGCCGTTATCGGGCTCGCCCACACCCTCAACCTGCGCGTGGTCGCCGAAGGGGTGGAGACCGAATCACAACTGCAACGACTTCACGACCTGCACTGTGACACTGCCCAAGGCTTCTACTTCTCCGCACCCCGACCCGCCGACGCCGCCCTGCGCCGCAATTCCACCACCGGTTTCCAGCCCAACTGGACAACCACCACCCCTGGCAACCGCCCCCGCCCTACGGCGTCCGCGCCGCGATTACCACTGTTGAGTTGACCGAGGGGCAGCCCTCCAGGTCGAGCCACGCCAACTCTGCGGAAAGCATCGTGCCACCGCAAACGAACGACGCACCTTTGGTCGGTGTACGTGGAATCCGGGCTAATTGGTCTCAGGCCTCGGCTCGCCGGGGCGGCCCGAGCCGTCGGCGTGGTCGTCGCCACACCCGGCCAAGCCGCAGCGCCCGAGGAATGCTGAACGGGGTGGTCACTTCCGACGCGCCAGCTGCCACTGTTGTGATGCACGATGAGTTGTGCGCGAGCTGAGTGTCTCTGAACTGGTCGAGCTGCACGAGGATGCGCGGCGCTGCGCCGAGGTTGCTGGTCTGATCTACGTCGCGGTGGATCAGCCAGGCATTCGCCGTCAACGGCGCGGCAAGGGCTTCAGCTACCAGGACGGCAAGCGGGCGGCAGTCGATGCTGCGGTCAAGGACCGCATCAGGGAGTTGGCTGTTCCGCCTGCGTGGCAGCAGGTCTGGATCTGTGCGGACCCAAATGGCCACATCTTGGCGACCGGGCTGGATGACCGTGGGCGCAAGCAGTACATGTACCACCCCGCATGGCGGGAGCTGCGCGACGTCATCAACTTCTACCGGCTGCTGGTCCTCGCCGAGGCGTTGCCGAAGATCCGCGCCCACGTGCAGACCCAGCTACGACGACGAACGTTGGACAGCGAGCGCGCCATCGCAGCAATGATCGGCATCCTCGATGCCACCTACATCCGGATCGGCAATGAGACGTACGCGGAGGAGAACGAAAGCTTCGGGCTGTCCACGCTCACCCAGCAGCACGTCACGGTGCGCAGCAGAAGCATCACGTTCGACTTCCCAGCCAAATCGGGCACCAACGTCGAGGTCCGGATCGACGACGCGCACATAGTCCGACTGGTTCGGGAGCTGATCGTCGAACCGCACGATCGACTGTTCACCGTCGATGGAGCGCCGATCGGCTCCGCCGAGCTCAACGCGACCTTGCTGTCGATTTGCGGCCAGCACATCACCGCCAAGGACTTTCGCACCTGGGGCGGCACCCTGGCTGCCTTCAGCTACCTCCGCGAGCAGGAGGCGAGCGATCGGGCAGCAACAAAGACCACAACGACGAAGGTTGCGGTGGAGGCCGTCGACGAGGCTGCGGACACGCTGCACAACACCCGCGCGGTGGCGCGAGCGCACTACGTCCACCCCCACCTGCTCCAGGCCTACGTGGAGGGCTCGTTCGAGGAGTACCTGCGCCGCAGCCCACCGACGCAGACACCGCACCTCACCGATGACGAGCGTGCACTGCAGGCGCTGCTGCAGTCGATGTTCGCCAAGGAGCTCAGCACCGCACAGGTGTGATAGATCGCTTCGATCTGCGGCGGATACTCCTCCATGGAATGTTCGAGCCATGCGAGTGCTCGGGGTCAACGCGATCTTCCACGATCCGGCTGCCGCCCTGGTGGTGGACGGCCAGGTGGTCGCTGCCGCGGAAGAAGAACGCTTCAGCCGGCGCAAGCACGGCAAACGGCCGGTGCCGTTCTCCGCGTGGGAGCTGCCTGAGCTGAGCATGCGCTGGTGCCTGGAGACGGCCGGGCTGCAGCCCGGTGACCTGGATGCGGTCACCTACTCCTTCGACCCAGCGTTGGCCAAGCCCATCGAGAGCGACCCGTGGGACCACCTGCGGCTGGACTACGCGCGGCGGGCACCGCAGTTCCTGGCCACGGCACTGCCGGGGCTCGACCCCGCGACGGTGCAGTTCGTCCCGCACCACGTCGCGCACGCCGCCTCGGCCGGACTGGCCTGCCCGCACCGGCGCAGCAGTGTGCTGGTGCTCGACGGCCGCGGCGAGAGCGCGTCGCACCTCGCGGGAACCTATCGCGAAGGATCGTTGGAAACCCTTGCTTCCCAGCAGCTTCCGCACTCACTGGGACTGTTGTACGAATCGCTCACCGAGCACCTGGGCTTCCTGCGCTCCAGCGACGAGTTCAAGGTGATGGCGCTGGCCTCCTACGGCAAGCCGCGTTACCTCGACGAGCTCCGCGAGCTGATCATGGCCACCGACGACGGAGGCTTCATCGCCGAGGAGCTGGACTGGTCGCGGTGGGCGCCTGCGCGCACCGACGACGGCAGCTGGGGTGGGCCACACGCCGACCTCGCCGCCTCGGTGCAGCAACGCTTGGAGGAAGTGCTCGTCGACCTGGCGAACTGGCTGCACGCCCAGACCGGCGACCGAGTACTCACCATGGCCGGGGGTACGGCACTGAACTGCGTCGCCAACTCACGCATCTGGCGGGAGACCCCCTTCGAGGAGGTGTGGGTGCAGCCGGCCGCCGGGGACGCCGGGACCGCGCTGGGGTCCGCCCTGCAGGCCAGCGCCGATGGTGGTCAGCTCCCCGAGCCGATGCCCTCAGCCGCGCTGGGCCGCGGCTGGACCGACGAGGAGCTGGCGGCGTGGCTGCGTCGGGCGAACGTGCCGTTCAGCACGCCCGCCGACCTCGCCGGGGAGGTCGCCGACGTACTTGTGGGCAACGGCGTCATCGCCTGGTTCGACGGCCGCAGCGAGTACGGGCCACGGGCCTTGGGCCATCGCTCGCTGCTGGCCAACCCCATGCATGCGGAAAATCTGGAGCGGCTCAACGACGTCAAGGGCCGCGAACAGTTCCGCCCGGTCGCGCCCATGGTGCTGACCGAGCGCGCCGCAGAGATCTTCACCAACGGTCCGATACCCAGCCCCTACATGCTGTTCGTGCACGACGTCCGTCCACAGTGGCGCGAGCGTATTCCGGCCGTGGTCCACGTGGACGGCACGGCACGAATTCAGACGGTGGACGACACCACCAACCCGGGCATAGCCGCCCTGCTCCGCGCTTTCGACGCACGCACCGGCGTCCCGGTGGTGGTGAACACCAGCTTGAACACCGCAGGACGCCCCATGGTGGATGATCCGCGCGATGCGCTAGAGCTATTCGGCTCGGCCCCCGTCGACGCACTGGTGCTGGGCCCGCACCTGGTCCGGCGGCGAGACATGTTCGACGGAGAACGGGCGTGACCGAGCTCGAGTACGCGGTCGTCATTCCCTCGCTCGGTCGTCCCAGCCTGCACGTGCTGCTGAAGACCCTTGCCCTGCAACGTTGTCCGCCGGCAGAGGTCGTGGTGGTGGACGACCGCCGCTCAGCGCCCACGCCCCTGGAGCTGACCATGCCGTTGGAGCTACGGACCGACTCAGGCTGGGCCCCGAGGGTGGTCCGTGGGTTCGGACGCGGCCCAGCGGCGGCGCGCAACCTCGGCTGGCAGCTGAGCTCGCCGGGTTGGGTGTGCTTCCTCGACGACGACGTCGAGCTGCCCCCAGAGTGGTCCCAACAACTGGTCGATGACCTCGTCCATTGTGATTCGAATGTCGGCGGCTGCCAGGCCCAGTTGTCCGTACCGCTACCTACCCACCGTCGCCCGACCGACTGGGAGCGTGGGACCTTCGGCCTGCAGCGCGCCGCCTGGGCCACCGCCGACATGGCCTACCGGCGGGAGGCGTTGCAGCAGGTACACGGCTTCGACGAACGCTTCCCGCGCGCCTACCGGGAGGACGCCGACCTCGCGCTGCGCGTGCAGGACGCAGGATGGCGTCTGGTGCGCGGGCAGCGCACCACCCGCCACCCGGTACGTCCGACCGATGACTTGGTGAGTCTGCGGGTCCAGCGGGGCAACGCCGACGATGCGCTCATGCAGCGGCTGCACGGTGCGGGGTGGCGGACGCGGGCGGACGCCCCAGCCGGCCGTCTTCGGTGGCACGCATTGATCACGGCTGCCGCTGCCGGGGCCGGCGTTTCGCTGCTCGCCGGGCGTCCGCGGACGGCCGCCGCCGCCACCGTCGTCTGGGTCGGGCTCACCGCCGAGTTCGCGTGGCGTCGTCTCGCGCCGGGCCCCCGACCGACGCAGGACCAATTCGTTCCCGAGCTACGCCGCATGCTGGTGACCAGTGCGGCGATTCCGCCTGCTGCTGTGTGGCACCGGCTGCGCAGCGAGTGGCGCCACCGCCGCGGCGTGTCTGCGTGGCCGCCGCCGCTGCGAGCGGTGCTGTTCGACCGCGACGGCACCCTGGTGCACGACGTGCCTTACAACGGGAGCCCCGCGGCGGTACGGGCGGTCGACGGTGCTGCCGCGGCAGTCGAGCGCGCACGGGCCGCCGGCCTGGCCGTCGGGGTGATCAGCAACCAATCCGGAATCGCCCGCGGCCTGCTGAGCCGCCACCAGGTTGACGCGGTCAACGCCCGGGTGGACGCCGAGCTCGGTCCGTTCGCGACGTGGCAGGTATGCCCGCACGGCCCTACCGACGGCTGTACCTGCCGCAAGCCGGCACCGGGCATGGTGCTGCGGGCTGCCCGCGCCCTCGGCGTCGCCCCTGAGGAGTGCGCAGTGGTCGGTGACATCGGCGCCGACGTGGAGGCGGCGCGCGCCGCGGGGGCGCGCTCGGTACTGGTCCCGACCTCGGCCACGCTGTCCGCCGAGATTCGAAACGCACCCGTTGTCGCGGTGGACCTTCCGTCCGCGGTGGCCACCTTGCTGCGAAGCGGGGCGCTGTGATGAGCGGGCGAAGCGACGTGGGGTTGCACCCATGAGCAAGGTACTGGCGGTCCGGCTGGACAGCGACGGTGACGTGCTGCTCACCGGCCCGGCGTTGCGCGCGCTGGCGGCACATAACGAGCAGGTCGACGTGCTGGTGTCCCCTGCCGGCGTGGCGGCGGCACACCTGCTGCCCGGGGTGCACGAGGTTCTTGTTTATGCCGCGCCGTGGAGCGGGTACCTGCCGCCACCGCTGGACCCGGAAGCCACGCAGCTGCTGGTGCGCGAGCTCGCCAAGCGCCACTACGACCTGGCCGTGGTGTTCACTTCTTTTCACCAGAGCCCGCTGCCGATGGCGTTGCTCGCGCGGCTCGCCGGCATCCCTCGCGTCGCGGCCACCAGTGCGGACTATCCGGGATCCCTGCTGGATCTGCGCCACCGTCGCACCGGCGGTC
>JAABVA010005988.1_pt1 | contig 10859 bp, 18 predicted proteins | sample 5560331 | NCBI WGS metagenome assembly JAABVA01 (sample SAMN12812661, study PRJNA571458) | rock metagenome | isolation source: Antarctica rocks | place: Antarctica: Victoria Land, Mt New Zealand sud | collected 2016-01-07 | reverse complement strand
CCCAAGGTGTGTACTCAGTGACAGTCTATATTGCTGAATTCGACCACGCTGATGTCTGCCACAGGGCCCTGTGCATCAACCTGGGTAGCCTGTGTTGGTACTCACAGTTTGTGAAGCACATTCCACAGAAACGATGAGCTTCCACAGGTCTTGATTGTCAGCCTTGCCTGGTCATGTCTGCACCCTCAGACTACCAGCAACAGTGTCTGCATTGGACCAGCTGAAGAAAACATCTGACACACTTTTGGTGTTTGCTGCAGGAAAACAATTTCAAGGCAGTGCTGGAAAGCATCCGTGACCTGATGAATGAAGACACTGTTATGCCTGCCTGGCTTCATGACATCTTCCTGGGCTATGGTGACCCTGCTCAGGCCAAGTATACCCACATGCCTGCTGATCAGCTGCTGCAGACCATTGACTTCAAGGTACAGCCCTGTTTCTGCTCGGCAGCCGTATTCTGGTGCACGCTAAACTTCGATTGCTTTCAGTTGTCGGGCGGTCGCTGCTACAGGAGATTGGCGGCCGCCGGCAGCGGCACCATGCTGCCAAGTAGTCGTGAGCTACTGTCGTCGGCGGCACCTTGCTGCCATCTGTTGCCAATGCCATGGCGTACGGCAAACGGCTGTCGAGCTTCTGTGTCTGCTGTCAAACCCGTCGATTGAGGCCTAAGGCAGGACTGCTGCACACCAGCAATTCATGCAAACTGGCAAATCCAGGATCCTTGCTGAGCAACTGTGTCTTTGCAGGACACCTTCTTGGACGCTGCTCATGTGAAGGAGAGCTTCCCAGGCAATGAGGTAGAGGTACAGAATGGTACTGAGCAGGCAGAGCCTCAAAGGCCCTTCAAGGTCACCTTTGCTCAACCCCTGGCAGAGGCTCAGCCAGACAGCAAGGTAAACCCTGTTTGCTGCTGCTTGTATCCTTGTCCAAGACATGCCTAGCCGATGCCATGTTCCCACCCACAGAAGCCGTCTACAGAAGCTGTCTTCTTGCTTGTGTGCTGTGCTAAAGCAGCCCCAACCCTCTGTAGACCCACAAACTTCTCCTGCCTGATGTAGCTTTCAAATCACCTGGTGAGGTGTAGCGCTCATCCAGTTCCACAGAAGTGCTTGAGACTGCAACAAGGCATTGTTGGCCTAAACTGAAATTCTACATTACTGTGCAGTCAGCCAAGAAGCGCAAGAAGAAGGATAGTGGAGCAGATGGAGCAGAAGATGGGTCAGCAACTGTTGCAGAAGTTGCACAGCCATCACAGACACTGATAGCAGAATCCTACACCCCGCCTGACCCTGGCCCATACCCTCAGGACAAGCCACCAGAGAACCCTGTACGCTTTACACCTGTACAGGTAAGCGTGGCACATGTCACAATCAGATTTCGTGACTGTGTCAGTGATCCACACCCTTTTTTGCCCCCTTCCACATATACAGATTGGCATGACCTGTCTGACCTGACATCAGGCTTGAGTCAGACCTGATGCACGTGTTGATACTGGCATGTCTGCTGTGATGGATGAGCTGCTCTGCCTATTGCTCCCAAGTCATAGTAATTATGTCTGCAGTTGCAGGACTGCTCAAGCAACTGATGTTCTGCTTTGCTGCTCCTCGTGCTTCTGCTGCTGCTGCTGCTGCTGCTGCTGCTGCGACTGAGGTGCTGCTGCTGATGTGAACTGCATTTGCTATTCACCAACGCTGCTGATATATTGCACATTGAGGAACAGCGTGATGCAAGCTTTGCCATATGTGTAGGTGGAAGCCATCAAGTCCGGGGTCCAGCCTGGGTTGACCATGGTGGTGGGCCCTCCTGGGACAGGCAAAACAGACACAGCAGTGCAGATCATGCATGTGCTGTACCACAACTGCCCAGGCCAGCGCACCTTGCTCATCACCCACTCCAACCAGGCTCTGAATGACCTGTTTGAGAAGATTCTGGAGCGTGACGTGCCTGCCAGGTATGTCACAGGCCCTACATCACGCTTTGCCCTGCTGCGGTCCTGGCTCAAATGTGGCACACACTGTTGCAGCATGACCACACTGCCCATGGTCAGGCATGATGATCAAAGCAACAAGTCTGCCACATGGGATATGTGTGGCAAGTGCTATGTCATTGATATCTTGACACCACGCTGGTCAACAGTAGCGAAAGTGCAACTGCAGGTGCAATTCCAAATGCAAACACAAGTGTGAGTGAACCACAAGTGTACTGCAGGTGTAACTTCAGATTTCTACAGTGCCTTGAATGTGTGCCTACAACATGTGCAGGTATCTGTTGCGGCTGGGTATGGGAGAGCAGGAGCTGGCCACAGAAATGGACTTCTCCCGAGTGGGTAGAGTCAACGCCATGCTGGCACGAAGGCTAGAGCTACTGGCAGAGGTAATGCAGCCCACCTACACAACAACATGTATGTGTGTCTGATCTATGGCTGACTTTGGTTCTGAGGGCCTTGACAGGGGGATGGGGGGGTGGGGGCCGGGTGTCAAGCATGCTGCATGTGCTTGACATCACCATCTGCTATATTTCACACACCGTTGTCAAATGCGCAGACGGAGTCAATCTAGCGGCTGTGGTATATACATTATATACATTATATACATTATATACATTATATACATTATATACATTGGTGTTGCACAGTCAAAGAACAATGTCTGCATAGACAGAGTGGGTGCATAGAGTTTGTGATCTTCCTGCTGCTGAGCCACTGCTCCACGGTTCAGGTTGAGAAGCTGGCTCGGCAGTTTGGAGTGGCTGAGGATGTAGCCTACACCTGTGAGACTGCTGCCCACTTCTGGCTGCTGCATGTTCTAAGCCGCTGGGAGAAGTTCCTGGCTCAAGCTCAGCAGAAGAAGACTCCGGAGTGCGTCAAGGTACTGTTGTGTATGTCTGCCCTGCCCTGCCCTACCTGCCCTGCCCTACCTGCCCTGCCCTGCCCTGCCCTGCCCTGCCCTGCTCCCCTCCTGTGTGTGTTTTTATGTCCCTGCACTAGCTGCCCTGCTGTAGAGCCTACCTTGCTTTGCAGGCTCTAGGCTGTCAGTGTGTTATAGTGGACTCTGTGTGTCACACAGTGCAATGCTTTCAGGGTATCTATTGTATGTTGGGGTCTGATTGCACCGTTTTGCAGGAGCTTTTGCCTTTAAGAACCAATTAGCCGCCGCCTCAGGGATGCTGTTAACATGCCGCACAGCTGAAGACCAATAAACTTTTTTTTGGCATCTCCAACTAACTCCCTATATCCGGATCCTGCGATGCAGGAGCTGTTTCCCTTCAAGACCTACTTTGCAGACGCTCCAGGCACACTGTTTGCCGGTGTGGACTATGAGGCAGACTTGGAGAAGGCGAGGGGGTGCTGGCGGCATCTCAGGACCATGTTCCAGGAGCTGGAAGAGTGCCGAGCCTTTGAGCTACTCAAGGTCAGCAGCCGCTTGTTTCTGTGCGTTTTGCTCAATGAGCTGAGGCTGTGGATCGCATGTGCATCAGTACTGATTCTGTGCAACAGGCTGCCTGAACGTGTTTCATGTCTCTCGTGAAACATGTGTGCATGACAGATCCACATGCTCTCACTTTATTTGGGTGAGGGCACTGCAAGCCATGGCGTATGCAACAATAGCAAGCCAATGATTGAACTGCTTGGACTGGTTGAGCATAGCCTCATACTTGTTGCCAGCTTGTCAACACTAGTTTTGATTGTATGTAATTCACTGCAGTTTGGTTTGTTGGCCAGGGCTGGCCCCTGCTGACCATGTAAAATCATATGAACAAATGAATGAGTGATCATTGTGGTTGGTTGTACAGGGTCAGGCAGACAGGGTGAACTACCTGATGACCAAGCAGGCCAAGATTGTGGCCATGACATGTACCCATGCTGCTCTGAAGCGGCGGGAGTTCCTGCAGCTGGGCCTCAAGTACGACAACCTGCTCATGGAGGAGAGTGCGCAGATCTTGGAGATTGAGACCTTCATACCCATGCTGCTACAGGTCAGTAACACCTTGTCATACCCATGCTGCTACAGATTAGTAACCCCTTGTCACTGCAAATTCTGTGAGTGTGTGCATTGCACTGGTCATCATTTGCTTGTGCAGGAGGGTGCTCAGATCTTGAATCGGTTTTTGCGTTACGCTGGGACATGTGTGCTTGTACAGGAGGGTGATCGGATCTTGAAGATTGCGACAGTCGTATTTGTGCCATTACTAACCAGTGAACGCAGTCATGCTTTGCCATATGTATGCGCATTTGCATGCCTCACAAGTCTGTGCATCTGCGAGATTCAGTTGCAGGAAATACATTGCTAGTATGAGCAACCATCAGCACTGGCCTGTACACAGGCTTTGGCAAACCAGGTTGACTCGTTCAGAGGATCCTCACTAATCAGCATGTCTTCAGTTCATGGGATTGGAGACAAGGCTGATCCTGGTTTGAGTCACCCCAGCTGCCTTCTGCCGGCAGTCAGCGCCGCAGCAGTGACTGACCAGTTGCCTTGTTGCCCTGCAGAGACAAGAGGATGGATACAGCCGACTAAAGCGCGTGATCCTCATAGGAGATCACCACCAGCTGCCGCCTGTGGTCAAGAACATGGCCTTCCAGAAATACAGCCATCTAGACCAGTCCCTCTTCACCAGATTCATACGCTTGGGCACACCATACATCCAGCTCAATGCACAGGTGTGCTTCCGGCCTTGGCCATTGTGCCCTGTCTTTGCCCTGCCCTTGCCCTGCTCCTGCCCTTGCCCTGTCCTTGCCCTGCCCTTGCCCTGTCCTTGCCACGATGCCTTGTCCTGGCGTTGCTTGCCTCTCTAGTTGTACTGGTGCCTTGCTTCTTCCTACCCTGCCCTGCTGTGCCCTGCCCTGTCCTGCGTTGCCCCTGCCCTGGCCACAATGTCCTGATCTGGCTGTCCTATTGCAGCTCTTGACGTCCTCACTACCTTGCTTTCTGCTGCCCCGCCATCCCCTGCAATACCCTTCCCTGCCCTGAGTTGTGCTTTGTGTTGATCTCAGTCAGTTTGCCTCTGTGAACACCCTTTTGATGGCTGCACTGAGGTGTGTGCATGGCTGGCTGCAGGGGCGGGCCCGGCCCAGCATGTCCAAGCTGTACAACTGGCGCTACCAAGCCCTGGGGGACCTGCCATCCGTCTCCCACCAGGAGCGCTTCAGGAAGGCAAATGCTGGCCTGGCTTATGACTATCAGTTCATAGGTATGCCGATTCACTGTCATCCTTGTTCTTCCGCACTCATCATGCTGTCGACACGGCAGTGATTGATGTGTGCACTTTTTGATGCAACGCACCTCCATGCAGTCAGCTACAGCGTGTATACAGATGTGTCTGTGTATCACAGCAGCTGGACAAGGGAGAGCCTCCTACGCCATGTCTGCAATTCACACACTCTGCTTGGCATCAGCAATGATTACAGTCCCACATCAGCAATGATCACAGTCCCACATCAGCAATGATCACAGTCCCACATCAGCAGCAGACTGTGACGGCTACATGTGCTTGCTTCAACACTTTGAATTTCCTGCTAACACTGGCGACATTAATACTGGGCAAAAACAGCTGCAGTGATGTTTCTTTGGCCCCTCAGACACCCTCTGTCCCCCTGCCCAGCTCGATATGTATCCATTCTTGAATCTTCAGAGGCAGGGTCCAACACCTTTCTGTAACATGGGAGTCATCCTCCACAATGCCCGTCGGCACCTCGTGCCCCAACTGTTGCTCCAGCAGTCATGTCCGTCTGTGCATACGTGCAGACACACCAGACTTTGAGGGCCGAGGGGAGACTGTGCCTGTACCGTACTTCTTCCAGAACCTGGCAGAGGCCGAGTACGTGGTCACGCTGTACCAATACATGCGCCTGCTTGGCTACCCTGCAGACAAGATCTCCATGCTCACCACCTACAATGGCCAGAAGGCCTTGCTCAAGGATGTGGTTGAGAGGAGGTGTGCGCACCATCCAGCCTTTGGCGTCCCACACAAGGTGAGTTACAGTTGCTGTGGTCATGTTTCAAGACCATGCATGGGCACACCATCTAGCATTTAGTTTCCCACACAAGGTGAGTCACACTTGCTGTGGTCATGTTTCAAGACCGTGCATGGGCACACCATCTAGCAATTAGTTTCCCATACAGCGTGAGTCACAGTTGCTGTGGTCATGTTTCAAGACCATGCATGGGCACACCATCTAGCATTTAGTTTCCCACACAATAAGGTGAGCCCACACAATAAGGTGAGTCACAACTGCTGTGGTTGTGGTTCAAGATCCTGCATGTGCACACCATCTGGAATTCAGCGTCCAACACCATAGTCCACAGTCTCGTCATGACTGCATCCAGCATGCATGCAGTGGGCAAGGAACACTTACACGTGCCTGCGAAGCATGCTATATACCATGTCGAGCTGCATTTGCTGCAGTCCTGTCTCTTTGGATGTGAGCACTGTGCAGAACTATGACTGTGCAGAGCCATGCTTGCCCTACCAGGGGGCCCTGCATGCAGTGCCAACATGCATGGGTGTATAGCATGCATACCTACCTGCTCTGCACCTGCTGAGCTCACACAGTGGGCTGCAGTTCTTCTTGTAGTGGTATATCACCATGAACACTGATGCAATGAGATGCAGTACTGTATCTTTTCTTCACGCCCTGTGTCTGTCAGTATCTGTATTGCAGCTCTCCCATGGCAGGTTTCTATGATCATTTCTATCCTGCTCATCTCTGTCCTGATGTCTATTCCCGATTGCAGATTGCCACAGTGGATAAGTATCAAGGCCAGCAGAATGACTACATCCTGCTGTCCCTGGTGCGCACACGTGCAGTGGGTCACATCAGGGATGTCAGGCGGCTGGTGGTGGCCTTGTCAAGAGCCAGGCTGGGACTGTACATCTTTGGCAGAGCTGAGCTGTTTGCCAACTGCTATGAGCTGAGGCCGGCCATGAAGCAGCTGCTGGCTCGCCCGCAGCAGCTGCACCTGCACCCATCCGAGCGCGTTGCGGTGAGCACTTGTCTGAGAACATGACTTGTCTGTCATCTTGCATGTTCCATCTTGCATGTTCTTCAGCTTGGGTCTCTCAGCTCACAAGCTCCAGCTTGCGCTGACATAGCTGTTGGCTTGGCAGCCTGCAAATGTCTGGGAATGTGACGCCGAGCAATCAGTCAGTTGTCCTGTGTGTGACCACAGGTGCAGTCAAACACTTTTGTGTGAAATGCTTTGTGCATGACTCCAGCACAGTGTACTGAGTTGATTTCACAATTCCCTATACTGGTCCAGGACCTGCTCAAGTGTCGCAGTGAGGCCAGTTCACCTGGTGCATCAGTGCTAGCTGACCAACTGACGGTTTGGCATCCTGTTGCATGACTCAAAAGGCTTTTGAATGGCACCTGCAGTCCTGCCGGCGGAACCTGAACACAGTGGGCAAGCCAACCATCATTCCAGGTCTACCTGAGTTAGCAGGCTTGGTGGGACAGATGGCAGCGCAGTGGGAGGCTCGTACCCAGCAACGGGCTATGCAGATGGACACAGATGGCGACACCACTGCTGTTGAGGAGACTGATGCCACTGCTGGTCCTACTGAGCCCTCAGCTGCTAATGCCTCTACCACAGCTGCAGGCGGCAATGCCACAGCTGTGGCAGCCACCATCAGCAGCAGTGTCAGTGACAGTGCCACAGCTGCAGCACAGGAGAGCATAGTCGTGCAAGCAGAGGCCAGGCCTTCTGGTGATGCGCAAGAAGCTGCAGTTGCTGATGGCGCAGAAGCAGGAATTTCAGGCAAGGTTGGAGCAGATGAAGGACCTTCTGTTGATGCAAATGCAGACCCAGCTGTACCTGACGTGGTTGTTGATGCTAAGGCCGCAGACACAGTTGCTGGTGTGAGCACTACGCCTGATGCTAGCAGCGCAGATGCTGTGGAGACCAGGCGACAGAAAAAGAAGAAAAAGCCTATGAAATGAATTGGCAATATGACTGCACTGTTCATGCAATGACATGTCCTAAAATGACAGGTCTGTGTAGATTTTGTAAGGGCTTTCGCTTGAATCAAACATGCACCTTCGAGCCCAAAACACGAGCAACAAGTCTTGCAAGCTTGTCTGTTCCTTGCATGTGCCAAATGACGCATTCAGGTCCAAGACTGCATCCAGCTTAGTTCAGACACTCGATCACACCATTTTCACCCAAGTGGCTGGACCAGGCCATCCCTTTACACTCTTTGGGCAATGTAGAACTTCCATAGATGATCCTGGCCAATGCATCTTCAGTTTGCATCACCCTGATCAACCGCAAACAACGCGTTGTACAATACAAGGGACTGGTTCAGAATGCCTGGCCACGTTAGCGCTGTCAACAGAGCCATTTGATCTCACCCCTGGTGCTTGTGTGAACTTGACAGCAGTACCAACTTCTGCATGCACAGTGCGGTGTAGCAAAACCGCAGTCATAGCCAAACAGTTTGATGACATTTCCATTGCAGAAGCTTGACAAGCACATTTTCGACAATATAGGCAGAGACCGCATGCATGCTGAATGACCACTGACCTTGCATAAACATGTGAGCGCTACACATGGACAATGTACATGCACATCTGAATGTGGTCAAATTATACTCAAATTGGCAACTAGTAATTGCATGTCATGATGGCTACAAAATCTGACGTCCAAACTCAACAATGCAAGACTTGGACTGCAAGTCTTTAGGTACAATATGGGCCATAAGTCCAGCACAGAACCTTTGCATTGCTCACCATTGCAACATTAATTTCCATCCCCAGTCATCACTGCAGTACAAGTCAGCATACCACTGGGGATTACACACCAGGGTATGAAATTCAAAGCTGTAGGGTAAATTTAAAGCTGTCAGGGGGGGTCTAAGCTTTTGCAAAAGTTCGGCGCTAGCCGAAGGCGCGTCTGCGTCTAAGTCAAGGGGCAAGGGGAGGGCAGATTTGTTTAAACTCTTGCATTTTTTTTGCACATGGCACAGGCACTGCAATATGCTCGGTAAGCCTTAGAAAGTGGTTGCAGTGAAAACAAAGCTTGGCTGACTTCTCAGGCTCTACCTCTATCAGAGGCAAGCGCGTGCAGGCAGCAAGCTTTTGCAGCTTCATGAGCAAACCGCTCTTGTTCCTAGGGCACTGCTTTGCTGCCAGAACTGGACACTACATTTGACAGCTGGCATATTTTGGCATAGAACATGGTCAATGCTGGGCATTGTTGCCTATAGATCTTGCGCACTGGCATGCTTCCAAGCGGGGACCCTGCTTTCACTGCTGGTATGCTGTAAGAGACCTGTGCACTTGACCGACGCTTTGCGGTCGCTGTGTTGGCTTTCCACGGCGGTGAACTCGAACCGAGAAAGGTGTGCTTGTTGACTTGCTGTGGTATGCCGCACCCGCCACGCGCTTTGTTCTCTGTGCTTACAGTAGCGCATTTCTGAGCAAATGTACACGTGCTGAAGCGAAATTTCAGGCTTTACTGAACTGTATAAGCAGAAAGAGGCTTCAACATTGCTTACATTCTGCGCCATGCTTGCACATACACACATGCCAACTTTGCTACATACAAACAAGCAGACTTCATGTGAGCTAACACTTGGGTTCATTCCCTACTGTAGCAAGTGACTTGGCATCCTCATGGTTTAGCATGACCTGAAAGAGATTGGGTACATCCCTCCTGTTGGGCCTTGTGCTTCCTTGTTGAGCATGGCTGGATCTGGCATTGGCTTGCTGCGATTGAGCGAGGCAGCACGACTGTACTTGTCAAATTCCTCTTGAAACTTCCTCTTATGGTCCTGGTGCAATTCGACTCGCCAAGCCCTTGCCTGCGCCACGCATGCTCCAATGTCAGCTCACCCATATGCTCACCCATGCATGTCACAAGTCATGTTACAAACAACATCAATAATAAGAACTTGGCCTACCAAAAGTGCAGCATCCTTGTTGTAGTGTAAATAACATGGCAACCTGACTATGAGCAACACCAACTGGGCACTTGCAGGAAATCAAGTGACGTTGCTTGACCAAAGGCATGAAAAAAGTGTTGTCACCTGCTGCTTCAAGTGTAGCCTGTCTTGCATGTGCTGCAACAGCAATGACCTCAATGTAAGACAAATGGCCTCCTTCTTGTTGGTTGCACATGGAATCAGCAGAAGCTTTGGGCTGCCCTTTTGGCTAGAATTGGTTGGATGGCCAAGGACGGCTTTCAAGGCGTTGTTCACAGTCGCCATAGCACCGTGAGGACCGCCTACACAGTTTAGCCATCATTACAACAAAGTCAAGGGTGTGCAGCAGAAAGTTTGAAACAACAATCGCCCATTGACGAATTTTTGAAGTATGCCAAGCGCTTCCCGCACCACAATCAAGAGCACATTCATGATCACACATTCATTCAATATTTTCACAATGCTTCTGTAATGCAACACCATGCACATTCATTGCATACCTGATATAGCCACACTAGCATGCAAAGGGCGTGGGCCCATGTTGACCACAAAGTCATTCAAGTCTGACATAACCCAGTTTGCTTGATCAGCCGACCGCATCTTGATGGTAGCATGCCCAGTAAAGTCTTGGGTGACAGGATCCTTGACCATCTTGACTACTTGTTGGCCTCCCGTCGACATGTCTACAGTAATCAAGTGTATGTCAATCAATTTGAGGTGCAGTCTTTCAAGACCAATGCAACCACATGTGAGATTGACCACAAGCGTGACCATTATACGTTCTTAGACGCAACGATGATGAGGCATTCTTTAGACGAAAAGTTGCTGACCATGCAACAACTTTACCACATGGAAGAAACCTTTGGTACAAAGCCATATATTTTGCCATTGTGCAATATGTGAAGTTGCACAATGGCACAAGCGTCCAGCTGAATTCA
>JAABVA010005986.1_pt1 | contig 10861 bp, 15 predicted proteins | sample 5560331 | NCBI WGS metagenome assembly JAABVA01 (sample SAMN12812661, study PRJNA571458) | rock metagenome | isolation source: Antarctica rocks | place: Antarctica: Victoria Land, Mt New Zealand sud | collected 2016-01-07 | reverse complement strand
CTCCCTCCCTCCTCCACCCCCATCCCATCAAAGCCCTCTACATCCCATACCCACACCCACGCCTTTGGTTTTTTATCTCACCACATATACATGTTGCTTTCATGAGCCGTTCCATTGAAATGCTAGATGAGGGTTTAGTGGACGTGTTTTGCGGTTTGTATTTTGTGGTTCGTGGGAAGGTGAGAGAGGAAGGCTAGAGGGGATTTTGCGGGGTGAGTTTTGCAGGGAGTGTAAGCATGAGTGAAGAAGAAGAAGAAAAAATCAGAACAGAAGAGAAAGTGTTTTACAGTAGCTGGATATGAAGCAACGGGGGCCGGGGGTAAAGATGGGGGGAAATCACAGGATTTGAGTGGTTTGACTGTCATGGTCTATGCCTTTTCATCCTCGAGCATTATCATACTCTGTTATGCACGTTCTTTTCGTGGGAAAAGTCTGTGAGGTTCGTTGCGTGCGGTTCTTGTGTGGGTTTTTTGGTTGCTAGGAAGTCCGGTTGGTGTGATGGGGATGGGGGATGAGGGGTGCCGGTGGGGTTTGTGGAAGAGGGGGGGGTTCTGGGTTGAGGTGGTTGAGTGGTTGGTAGTTGATGACCTTCCCCCTTCTTCTTCTTCCCTTTTTCCTGCTTCTTTCAATTACTCGTCCACTAGCTACTCTGCATTTATTTCTCTTTCTTCTTTCTTGCATCATCGTTTCCACTTGTTTGAAAGTTGAGAAACGATACTACCGTCGAACTCTTAGATAGTTGAGAATTTGAAGATTTGCAGATTCTGTTGAGGGTGAGGGTGAGGGGTTCAGTCGGGGGGAGGGAAGCGGGGTTCGAGGAATGAGGAAGAAGGAAGCGAATAGCGACAAAGAATGGAAAGGAGGGGAGTAACGCAGTGTGAGTGAGGATACCTACTTTTGCTCTGAGCTATTGTAGTTGGAATTATGTATTATAGAGTGTAGGAGAGTATTCAGGAGGGAGATGAAGAGGAAGGAGCATAGACTTTGGAGATGGAACAGCTGGGATTTGGGGTTGGATAGTGGGATGTGGAGGAGGATGAGTTGGTTTGAGGGTACGGGAGATGATGAAACCAAGAACGAGGATCTTTTGGCGGATGGGTAGGCAGTTACAAAGTTAGCATAGATGGGGTTCTTGAAGGGAGGTATCGGGGGTTAAAGTCGAGGAGAAAGGAGATGGCAATAGCTCGACTATATTTGCATATCGACGGAATATATAAAATACTAGCTGTTGAATTATACGGTGAATCGGATACACGTAACTAACTCTTCAAGATTGCCAACATTGAATCGTCTAACCAGTTATCGAACGGAGAGTCTTTTGCCTGGACAGAGCAGGAAAAGGAAAGAAGCCGAGCAGCTGAGCGATGTGAGCAAGTGAGAGACGGGAAGGATAGTATCAGTGCCCTGTATTCAAACGAAACTCAAGTCGAGAGAGTCATCCATCTCGCAAGCCCTTGTCATGAAGGTTCCAGACAAGCAAATATCGTAACTTCTAAAACAGTGAAGGATAAATCGAGCATCTCGAGAAAACTCTTAGCATGAAGGAGACCGTGAAACAAGGTCTGCCCGGAACAATGTGCCCCGGGAAAAACGAGAGAAGGACCAGGTAGTGCTCTGTGGGCCTGTCTCTGGTGGTACAGACGGGCTGGATGTAAGGGACGCACTGATATAGTCGGTTAGAAAGCCCCATGCTCTCTACTCGAGTAGCAATAAGCGCGGAATGGCGGAGTTGGTGAGATCTCAAGTGATCGTGTTTTGGATGAAAGAGATTGAATCCGTTCAAGAGATCCGTGTGCTGAGCTCGATTTGGATGGCTTGAATCGACCGCAGTGTGGCCACCTGGGCCGGACACGCCTGAGAGGAGGAGATAGAACGTGTGTTTCTGGTTGGTTGGTTGGTAGGTAAGCGAGGAGGTGTACCTGCTGTACCACAGTGGGGTATTGCGGTCCTGGATGCGGAGAAGCCAGGGAAAAGCTTTGGCCTCGGTTGTTAGTAAAATACCCGCGGTGCTAGTACTTTATTGGCCCTGACAAGCATCACTTTCAGCTTATGTTGATCTTCATATACATGAGAATGATGAGATGGGAAGGAAGGGAGTTAGTTCTCTTCGCCCCCCCGACATATCTACTACCCGTAGCAGTAAAGTTCACACTTACCAGTGGGCGGTTGACGAAGTGAGTGTTGAGGCTTTTGTTTGAGGCGAAACGCTCGGATAAGAAACCCGTTAGTTCGTCACCAATGGCTTGCCTAAGCGTGCATGTGGCTTGACCAGGTCATACCTTAGCTGAAGGTAAAGTACCTTACGGGCCAAATGCGGATCCTTGAACTGGAGTTACGACGGCTTCTAGCCTGGTTTAGACCCTGAAACGGTTTGTATTCAAATCGGCTGTAACTCATATCCAGATAGAAAACATGATTCAAATGAACGCGGGGTTAATGACTCAACGAAGCATTATGTAAAACTCGAGCTCGAGATTAAACCCAGTTTGAAGCCGGTTTCGGCGTTTCTTCTCGTCGGTATGATACAGTAGACTCAATACACGTCGACATGCACAGTAATGCATTAATATGCATAACAACACACCTTATCGACTCTGCTCGCCCTTTCGCATGAGCCTAATAATAAGCAATAACTCGCATGCGAAATTGAGATCAAATTCAGGCGTGATGCCCGCGCATAGAATTTCATTGAATCGCTCGATTATGTATCGATATCGCATGCAACGTTGACGATCGCAACAATAATTCATTAACGAATAATAACAGGGCTGAATCTATTATCTGATCAATTATACAACTCGATGTTGATGTTTAATCTAGTGTTCAGTTCAATCTCGTGTTCTGTATTAAAGCTGTTTGATTAAAAATACGAGTTAAGCGTGAAAGTAAAATTGACATGAAGTGAATGTTTAAAACAAATCGAATTATAACGAAACTCGGTATCAGATCGAAGTTTCTTACATAAACCTCGATTAGTTACTGATTTGAAGTCAAACCGGCTTCAAATCGACTTCAACTCCAATTTCAACTCTTGCATTCGGCCCTTGAGGTAAAGTAAGAATACATAAGGTAAAGTACCTAGTAAGGTAGTGCAGCGGGGTGGATGATTATTGCCGTAGTGGTGGGTGAAGACCCCACTCACTGGATCATTAATAACCCGGAGAAAAGTCGGGTTTTTGTTGGGATCCATACAGTCAGTAACTGCACTCCTACATTGGACTTTCATCAGGACGAAACCAATCTGTCCCAACGCCTTCAAATGCACCTGCAGTCTGCAGATTGTGGCTTCTGTTGTGTGACCATCGGTTACCCACTTGATGCAGGCCGCGCCTGTTGTTGCGTTTGTGTCAGCGTCTCAACCCGAAGAAGTGGACAAGTTTATCTCGATCACTCGCATGTTACCCGATGCCTCCAGCACGTCGCACATTCAACTGCGATGCGCTCCTCGCCTCCAACCTCCGCATTGGGTGCTCGGATAAGGCAGGGTCCAGACTTCATGCTGATAAACTCGTGCTTGAGACGGCGGACGCATGCAGGGCAAAAAGAGGGAGGCGCGACGTTTGACAGGTATGCGGATACGCTTGTCTTTGCTTTGCCCTGATGTTAAGCTTTGGGGTTCTCGTCATGCCGTTCTGCATGATTCGATATTCGATTACAGTGGCGATCGCCGACATCGCCGGCGTGCTTCTTTCTTACGGACTGCTGCAACTTGTTATGTAGAGCATGCAATCATCAACCGCAAAAGAATGCTTGGCCCGTTCCTCCAGCCATTTTGGTCACCGAGTGGCCCGTTCAGTCGATATCCGCCGATGTGGTGAATGGAGAGCCGTTAGCGAGACATCAGGCGCGGGTTTAGATTGCGTGTGGAGATTATAATAGAATGACCCACAACGTTTCGATATCAGAACGATAATGTACCTTATGCAGGGTAACGGATGGTGCTGAAGTTAAGAATGTTGCAACTGGGGACATCAAAAAGGTGAACTCTTCAGTGTTGCAGAAGCTGTAAATGATAAGAGATGTACTGCTTCGCGGTAATAGCACGTGAAACCGGCAGACGTCTGGCTTCACCTCTCAGATCATGATGCAGATACTCTCTCTCTAAAGTCCCACCCATGGCCAACATATTGGCGACCTTACCTTACCTTACTTAACTACAAAGATTCTTGATGAAGCGATGATGAGCGGGCGTCTGCACCCCACAAGTTCACAACGGCGAGGAAGTTCAAGACTGAACTCTTGGACCCTTGGACCCTGACACTTCGGACTGGACCATGAATTCCATGATATCGACATGCTTGTGTGGGGCCGCGTATAGATTGAGATTCCGGGTCGATCCGAAAGGTCATTGGCGGAGAGCATCGAGGAAGTTGATTAATCGACATTCAGTACTACCAGAACCCTTCTATAGGTAGACTTGAAGGCGCGGCGAAAGCGTTACGACTTCCCCAAGGAGAAGGATTGAGAGATGAGAGATGAGAGATGTAAGGAAGCGTACCTGGATCATTGTGAACGGGAAATTACATGATGACCATGGTCTGAAAGTCAAGAGTGGTCAAGAGTGAGGTGATGGTTCCTGAGATGTTGCCCTAGCCCCCAAAACAATGCAAACAAAACATAAAGTATTCCTCGCCAATGCGGGAGTGAGCGTTGTCATCACTTTCGCGGTAATTTAACGCCACTACCCAAGTGGAATTTCAAACATGGCAGCAAAGAGATGTATGTGGTGATAGTCCTATCTAGAAGAGCCCTTGATTGATAAAGCGTAAAACGTAGAGTGAGTGCTCGTTCAACGTCTATGATTGCATCGAGACATGACCTCTTTTCTTCCATTGTCCACAGAACAGTCAGCCACGGATTGCAGAATGCACAAAGTGACTACCAGGCGAATTGCCTGCAGGATTTGGGGACACGCGTAGGCCAGATGTTGCGCAGGCTCGCAGACATCGGGCGATCCGCGTTCGACCGCTAAAGGGATGAAACTCCATCCTGTCACTCCTGTACTTCGCAGCACGGTACAGCCACCTGCAGCCAGCAGGGCAGAGACATCTAACTCGAGATGCCATCCTGAACTCCTGATCCTGGGGTGGATTGTCGACAGAGGTAGCATCACGCAATCCTTTGCACCGTCGAAGCTCAGCACGGCGACCTAAAGTAGTGGCGACAGATTATTCATGCGGTCCGGTACACTCCGCGGTTAGCAGGCTGCAATTCAGGTATTATTGTTATGATTAATATTTACACTACGTTAGTAGGTACATAAAGTACTCACTCCATCAGATAAAGACCCGGGGACCATGTGGTGTCGCTCATCATCAACAGGTGCAAACTGCGGCCGGTGTCTGGACAATCACGAATATCACGAATGGAACCCAAGGTATTCTAACGTTGAGACTGGAGATGACTGAACAGCGTTTTATTGTTGCGCGTCGAGTCGCTAACAAGTGGCTTTTCACCAAGTCGGGATCAGCGTTCGCCGCTGATAAGGAAAGTTAGAATAGTGCACGGCCATCCTTGTTGCGTCAGATTCTGTCGAGGACTGCATCGACGATCCTGTACCGAGTACGCAGTACTACTGGGCAATGCCCCCGGTCTGTTGGGTTCGTCGTGGACACCATCGGAGCACATTCTGTTGCCGCCATCCAAAGTCCTGGTGTCTTGCATAACGGTAGTACCTTAGCACGACGATGCGATGATGATGCGATGATACCATTGGTGATGGAGTCCAGAGATGGATGTAAACACAGCGAGGGGATAGAGGGGACGAGGGGGGAACTATCATTTTTAGTTATCGCTCATTTACGCTCAAGTGCGAGAAAACTTCTTGACTCAACCAACGCTTGGTCCGCGCTTGGTCCAACGCTTGGAGTCTTCACTTCCGGCCCTTCCCTGAAAATGCCCTTCTCCTCCCCCACCATATTATTATTACTTCCGAAACGCTAACTGCATCCTTGCCCTGCAATGGGCCCTATTGAAAACGCTGATACTAACTACCACAGTACTTGGATATTCCTCCTTCCTCTCCACAAACCACCTACTCAACCCCGTGTTCTCTGGACACTTTTTCCTACAGAGGAATACGGAGAAATACCTGGGGTATCTCATATCAATCCACCAGGGTCGTTTCATGCTTGTCTGCCCTCGAGTACTTACTACGTAAAAGCTTTGTTGGTTTTCTTAGCGAGGACCCGCTTCCTCGGGGACAATAACGGGGGAAATTCTTGTTCACCAACAATTTCTGCTCATCCCACAAACACTCATAATCTTGAGAGGCATCATCTGTTGTCTCCCATTGCACTCTACGAAAACCTGCAAGCCTGTAGAAGCCGTTTGCCATATCCCATTCACGCTTCTAAAGCTTGTCATCGAGTCGTCTTCTGACGAACCCTTCACTGGGCACCTTGATTGTGAGTTGGGCTCTCAAACACAGTGAAGTCCCGGGCTGCTGAACACTCTTTTGTCTTGCCTTTATACCTACTGTTGCTGCCCCATTGAAGCTGTGCTGTTGCTAACCCTGTTATCTTTAGTATTCCGTTGCGTCATTGTGACAATATTCAGATTATCTCGGAGGAAGACGCGGAGGAAGACGTGCAGACCACAACAACCCATTCCGACAATCACAACCTAACCTTGACTTACACTGCACCATCCCCGTCACCTCATCACCGGCCGGATGCCGTACACTCCACCAACCGCACGTTCCCCAGTATCCACAGGACCCGCTTCACCTACCTTTGGCCGCTCTTACAGTCAAAACAAAGGCCAGCAACATGGCAAGGCAATTCCAGGCCCTGCTTCTCGACCTGGAATGCCCCGCTCGGTATCATCAGCATCCTACCTGCACATGCATCGCCGAAGTCCCAGCACGTCAAAGTCAATATCTTTTACTGCCGGACACCCTACACCTGATGCTTCTCCGTTGAATGACACTTCCCCAGAGGACGCAAATGTTCAGCCTCGTGCGAATGAATCTTCTCAGAAACACTACAGTCAACGGTCGGCCGACAACGCTCGGTCGGTTAGTTCGCCTCCGGATTCGGCCCAGAATTCAAGCGACGATGACGATGGTATCAAACGGGGTAGGGTTCGTAGTTTGGAGAATTTGGCTGAACTGCAAGCGGCTATCAGGACAATCGAGCAGCATCGAAGGCAATCTCCGGACAGAATAAGCGAGGAGACAAAGAAAGCAAGGACAGCCTTGGGACATGACGTTCCTCGTCTGGATACTTCCGTGAAAGAACACGCGGAACATGCCACGTTCTCGCCGCGTCCCCCTTTGTCTGACGGAGCTCGGAAAATCTCCCACTCAAGGTCCAGCACCGACGGAAGCGCGTTTTTAGACTTCCCTCGCAACAAGTTCGACTGTCCAACGAGAAGCACTTCGGGAAGCGACGTTGATGAGGATGAAGAGAACGACCTTCGGGTGAAGCCCCCGATGGTCCGGAAGAAATCTGGGGAGCTGGTCAGACCTGCCCTACGAGCTTCCTCTATGAAGCGGAGACCTTCGAGCATGCCGGGTACGCCAACATACGGGAAGGCCGTCCACTTTGACTCGCGTCTTGAACATGTTCGTCACTTTTTACAGGTGGACCGACCTGTTGCTGTGAGCGCTGGAACATCCCCTGTTGATTCCCAAGACGAGGACTCCGAGTTTCCATTCAACCACGAGATGGGTTCAGATTCTCCACCTTTCGAATGGGACCTCCGCCTCACAAACTTTCCCATCGATACTCTGGAAAGGAGGTCCGCCGCGGTCAAAGTAGAAAGAGTGTTTCTGTCAGCCGACAAAAAGAATCTGATGGGTGCGGTGTCGGTTCGCAATCTTGCATTCCACAAACTTGTAGTGGCGCGTTTCACTCTCGACTACTGGAAAACAACATCCGAGGTCGTCGCCGACTTTAACAACGATGTTCGACGAAAGCAAACCGATGATGGTTACGACCCGTTCATCTTCAGCATCAAACTTGAGGATCAGAATAACCTAGAGTACAAGACTTTGTTCTTTTGTGTTAAATACACCGTCAACGGGCAGGAGTACTGGGACAACAACAATTCGGTCAATTATCAAATTGACTTTTCCAAGGTTAAGCCTCAAAGTGGCAAGCAAGCAAGCGCGAGGAACGTGTCTCTTCGGAGCAAACCAGCGTCGTCCCTACTATCTGGCAGGCCTCGCAGCATGCCCATCTCAGTCGATGATTTCAGCTACGGCTTTGGGTCTCAATCAGAATTCCTTTCCCGCCCGCAGCCACCGGCCCAGGTCATCGGCGACTCTCCGATCCGTTTCCGAAACTCGAAAGCTGCTAGCGATATCGTCCCGGACCAGCCAGGTCTACGTACCAGTGCAGTGAACCAAGCGTTTGGGAATCGCTATGATTTTGGTGCTTCCCTGTCAGCAGCTATCAATGCTGCTAGCAATACCTCCGGGGACCGTGGTGGGATTCAGATGAGAGAGGAGGTCAATTCGGCCTCTACAAAGCTGAGCTCCAAAAAAGGAGATGGAGGCACATCTGGGAGCGGCAATTCAAGATCCGGGGCAGAAAAGCCAGCAAAGGATTCTGGGGCCACAAAACCTAATTCCAGCAAACCGGTAGTCTTGGGTGCAGAGAAGCCCCCGATGCAGTCTTCATCCTACAGCGAGCTCATCGATAAATACTGTTTTGTACGTACCAGAGCCGACAAGGGCGGCCAGGAAGCAGTTCGCTAATATCTACATCAGTTTGGATCTACGAAAGCTACGTCACCGCTCAAGAAGCCACTTCAAGGCCAATTGGGCGGCGCCTCTACTGAACAGGCCGCAGTGGAGCAGGAATCGACGAAGACCTCCGGAATGGTTAGTCCTTTGCCTTCTCAGCAGAGCCCGCCACCTCGGGAACAAAGTAGGCCCATATCAAAAGCTGTTACACCGCGTATGTCGCGGGCGTCCTCGCCCGTGCTGGGACCTGCCACGAGCCCCAGGACCGCTTCACCAGTCTCATTTGGTTATCCGTACCATCAGTCGATGCAGAACTCCTTTTTTACAGAGGCACATGCACCCACTGCTATACGCGGATAAAGGAATATCAAACCTTTTGGCCGTATACATTGATACTCGAAAGTTGCTATGCTGTGCTTTGTAGTTTACTATCCACAACCATGCGGAGCATACTATCTCATCCAGCATCCACCGATCCTAGGATGCATTATACGAGAGATGCAGCCCTTGTCCCTGACATTGAAGAATATGAAACCACGACTATGGAAACAGAAAGTCATGATACATACTCAATCATGCTTCAGACGACTTACTCATTCCATTTCTTGCACCTTTTGGCGGCATTCCGAGATTTCGGCATTCTGGCGTCTGTCCTTACGGTGGAGGGAAACCTCCGCCCATAGATTTTTTAATTGCTTGCGAGCGTCTCTTCAGAACAGGTTTATGGTGCCTTTCGACTCTCTCTTTTAGGGGTCTAAGGGAGTGCAAGGAAAAGTCACGGTACATGCTTTTGGGAGCGATGGCGTTTCGGGATCAAGCAGCAAAGTAAGGGGATCTTACCAAACCGGGATATGCTGCGTGCTGTTGCTATAGGAAGATTGCTCGATATATTTCCAGGCGATGAATTTGTGGAAGAGATTGTTGGGGGATAGCTGTGATACGGTACAACTAGCTGGATGGCTTAATGCTGGATAGCTGGATATGATGCAGTTTGCTGAGATGATAGCAGATGAGCGTTGATAGAAATTTTCAAGTTGCTTGAGATGCTTGTTCAGGTCCCTCCCAAGATGGGATTTCTGGGATCGTGACGCTCTAACTCGATTGACTTGAGTGATTGAATCTCTTCTATCCCATTCGCTTCTGTTCTTTGACTCACTCTTAACTCGTGTAGTCTCAACTCTTCACTTTCAATTCCCCGTTATTTTCTTTTCATTTACTATTCTAGTACAGAAAGACTTCGAAGTAAAAAAAAAAAAAAGGTAAAAAAAAGAGACGAAAGTAAAAGATTGAAGAAACGAAACTAGACCGTGCAAAGAACGAGGTTAAACCATGTTTTTTTCTTATGATCTTTCTATCATTTAAGAATTTTACAAAATTATGTGTCAGAAACAAGACATGTGAAAAGGATTTTAAATGAAAATCACATATGTTAAAGAAAAGAATTGTGTGTACTGTAAAGATGTGCGCTGGTCGGTATAATGGATGTCGTGTTTTCATCGTTTCAATCCTCCTTGTTCAATTTTAATCATCTACATTCCTCTCCTTCTCAACTCCATTTCTTCTCCTCCTTTCTCTCTTCTTCTCACTCCCCTCCTCACCCACCCCTCCTCATCCCATCTCCACCCCCTTAATTTCCACCCCCTGAATCTGCACTCCCATATTCTCAACCCTACGCATACCGCAACCCTTTCACAAAAACCCCGTACATTCTTCCGTGTTTAGAGAAGTGAAAAGAATGAAGGAGGCGAGAGGATGTGAAGGGGGTTGGTTTTTGAGGTGCGGGGCGGAAGAAGGGGGGGGGGAGGATGAAAGGGTTTGTTTTGGTACGTGGGGGTTGGGTGTTTTTGGGATTGGCGGGAGAGGAGGAAGAAGAAGGAGGAGGAGGAGGAGAAGAAGAAGAAGAAGAAGAAGAAGAAGAAGAGTGGAAATAAAGACGGGAAAGAAGAAGAAAGAATATGATAGAGATGATTGCCAGTTTTTTTTTCTCCCACAGTCCCCCAGTTTTCTTCTTAGATGAATATGGAAAAAATGGGTGGATATATGGTATGCATATCTGACGAGAGGCGTGGTTGAGTGTGTATTTTATCTTCCATCCCCTTCCCCTTCCCCTCCCCCCCTTCTCCCCTCCTCATCCCCCCCCCCCCTCTTCCCCCTTCCTTCCTCATCAAA
>JAABVA010005983.1_pt1 | contig 10866 bp, 13 predicted proteins | sample 5560331 | NCBI WGS metagenome assembly JAABVA01 (sample SAMN12812661, study PRJNA571458) | rock metagenome | isolation source: Antarctica rocks | place: Antarctica: Victoria Land, Mt New Zealand sud | collected 2016-01-07 | reverse complement strand
TCAAGCTCCTGCTCAGCTGCTTGCAGCTCAGCAGCTGCTGTCTGAGTGTCAAGGGAGCAGAGTGCAGCCTTGCCCAGGCACATGCGGCCACCTCTGGGCTTGCCGCCACCACCGCTCATGGTACCAGACTCGTTTATCATCTCACCCTATGCGAATGTACAGTAAGCTCAGGGTACTAAAGGTCACCATGGTCATGGGCCAGCAGGCAGTGAACCAGTTGGCCACATGCAGCTGCCTCTAGACTTACCGCCGCCACCACTCATGGTGCCAGACTCGTGTATCATTTCACCCTATGCATCAGATAGATGCTTAGGGTGCTGCAACACACCACGCATCACCAAAGTATGCAACACACCACGCGTCACCAAAGTATGCAGCCAAGCAGCTGAGCACATGCAGCCACCTCTGGGCTAACTACTGCCGCTGCTCTTGGTACCAGACTCATTGTTCACTTTACCCTGCGCACGTTCAGATGCTGTTTTGAAACCAGGGCACGGCAGAGGTCCCAACCCATGACACTAAGAGCAGTTTGATGCAACCAGTCAAGAAGACTGGGTCACATCAAGGCCGACGCCTTTGTGATGTGAACATCCAGATCTGCAAAGCAATGCAGGTACCTTGGTGGTGACAACTCTGCCCCATCTCCTGTCCTTGCCATATGCAATGCGGGAGGCCTGGTCCAGGCTATCTGCCACTACAGTGTCCCTCAGGGCAAAGTAGAAGGCCAGCTTGACTCGCTCCTCCCTCACTCGTACCAAATCAAATAGTCGCGGCACACCTGCCGGTAAGCACAGCATGCATAGCACGCATAGCACGCACAGCATGCATAGCACGCACAGCATGGCACACAACACAATCTGTTGCGACACAGAGGCAAACCACCAGCTTAGTCTGACATGACACTTGAGGTGTTTAAAGAAGAAGATCTATGCATGCATGCAGCATTTGACCCTACTATAGTCTGGTCATGTAAACAGATAAGTCCAAAAGTCTGCACATCACAATGCAGGAAGCAAGCTTAACATGAAGACTGCTTGCGACAGCCAGTATATCCATAACACAATCGCCAGCAGCAAAACACATCAACAGTGATGTGCTATGTGTGCACCTTCTGGTGGAGAAGGCTTCTCTTGTAAGGCCTTGGCGAGGTGCTGCTGCTTGTCCAGGATCAGGAAGGTGGCCACCCCTAGCCCCTTACGCCGCAGCATCTCCACGCAGCACTGTGCAGTGCCTGTGTTGTCTACCACTACATAGTCCAGGGCTCCACAGCTGGTAGACACTGCTATGTCATACTTGGCATCAATAGCACCCAAGTCACCTGCATGTGCATGCAATGAAGGCCTTTGCAGCTGCCCCTCTGAGAGGTCTGGGCCTGACTAACCATTGCAAGAAGTTGAACACAACGTTGTACACTGCAGGCCAACCCTAAGGGCATGCAATGTGCGCTGTGTTCTGCACCTAGTCTCCCTAGAATACCAGGGATCTCCTTGCAGGACTTTGCCGCCATGAGGGCCTTCACGACTGCCCCTTGAGAGGTCTGAGCCTGTGAGTCAGCACGCCGCTGCTGCACCTTGCCCCTCACATCCTGCAAAGCCTTGTTCAGCACTTCCACCTCTGCTCCTGCACCTGCCTCCTCCTGCTGTGCTGCTCCCACTGCTTGCCTGCGGCACAGCCAATACTGTCACCACATGCCTGAAATAACACCCTGAGGGTCCTGAGCCCATGAGTCAGCACGCTGCTGCTGCACTTTGGTGCCCACATCTTGCAGAGCCTTCTTCAGCCTCTCCACTCTTGTTACTGCAGCTGTGTCCTCCTGCTGTGCTGCATCCACTGCTTGTCTGCACCACCACCAGATTAGGAGTTTTGTTGAGACCAAGTGTGCGGCGTGCAAACCCTATCAATTGTCCTACAGATGTAGCAAGTTGCCTTTCGCAATCTGTAGCAGGGCCTTGCTGGACATTTGCACCTTGGCTGCTGCAGCTGTCTCCTCCTGCTGTGCTGCGCCAACTGCTTGCCTGCAACGCAGCCAATGTTGTGAGATCAGCATGCTTGCATGGCAGCTTCACTACTGTAGGCTATGTACCAGTCGTGTCACCAGCTGCTTGCTGCAGCACGCCGTCTATGTCAACACTATGCCACAGACGCACAGCCTGACAGATCCAGGCGCCTGCTGTAGCATCTGAAGCCTACATGCTGTCAGGGGTTTGCAGTGCTGCTGCGCCTTGGTCCTTCCTGTTGACAGGCAATGTGCACCAGATCCTCAGAATGCCACTGTCATGGCCTGCTTGCGTGCTGACGTATCTCATGTAGCTGGCAAACAGTAGGCAAATAGTAGGCAAAGGACAGAAAGCCAAAGGCAGACTTGCATGGGCAGTCTACAGGAGGCAGAAGGCAGAGCGCCATGTGTCTAGCATGATTGCATATCCTGGCAGGTCAATAGCTTCTGACACATGTCACAAGCCTTGACAGAAGAAGGCTTTACACAGAGACGCATCAGTGTGATGTGTCATGAATGTCGCAGTAATGCCAGGTGCAATGGCTTGTATGCATTAGGCAATTGCCAGGCAGTTGGACTGCTTGCACAGAGCCCCGAGGCAGCTTGTGTAAAGTCTTGCATGTGTGCTAGCATGACCTTGCTGCCAGATAGAGCTGGAAGAAACGCAGGGTGCCTGTACTGCTGCAGCTGCGTCTCATTCTGCAGAGCTTTTGGTCTTTGCTGCTGACGCGTGTCACATGTCTATGTTAGACAACAGTACACATATACAAGCAGAGACCACATTGATATATAGCACGTGATGAGTAATGAAACAGTTCTAGGTGCAGTGTGTTTTGTATACATCAGCAGCATACCGGTGCTGCTGCAGCTGAGCCTCCATCTGCACAATCTCTTTGTCTTTGCTGCTGGCACTGCTGGATGCAGCCTTGGCTCCCTCCTCTGCATCCTGCAAGTCACCAGGCCTGTTGCTTTTGTTTAATCAATTGCTTGTTCATTCATGCATTGATTCTCACTCATTCTCATTCCTTCATACATTCGATGCTGCATTCAGCACTCCCGGCTGCAGGGCAGGGCAGAGCAGGGCTGAGATTGATGCCTTGCAGGGCAAGGTCATGATGGGGTCATGTTGGCTCAACCAAGCTGAGCCCAAGTGAGGTTGATCACATGTTGCATACACCCGCACCATGGTAACTCACTGCAGAACAGCATAACCAGTACAGCAGTCAGCTCACCTGGAACCTCTGCTTGGCCTCTGAATGGCTCTTCTGCAGCATGTCCTGCTCAGCGGTGGCCACAGCTAGCCTGGACTGGACCTGACTGATCTGCTGCTTCCAGGGCGCCAGCTGGCGCCTAACCTCCTGCAGAGCCTGGGTATGCTGCTCCACCTCACCTCTAACCCCCTCCTGAAGCTGCTGCAGCACCTGCTCCTGGGCTTGCAGCTGCTGCTCCAGCTGCTGTGCTTGGGTAGTCAAGGCTGGGATGCCGGCCTCAAGCTGCTCAGCCTCAGAACTTCCAGCCTACAGACAGACATCCTGTCACATGAGAACCAGCCTGCTGGTCTGATGGTGTCCCCTGCCGCTAGCCAGCAATGGTCTACAGCCAAGGTGGGGGGTGCATAGTGTCCACTGTGCCTGAGCAGGGCCCTGGGACCCAAGGTGAGCTTGCTGGTAGCAAGTGCTGAAGTTGCTGTTGCCTATATGACTGTGCAGGCGCCCGAACTCACCAGAAGCTGTGCACCTGCCATTACGGTAGACAGCATGGCAGGCATGGCCACAAGGGTGAGCCGAAACTTCTGTGCAGAACATCAAGCATGACTCACTCATGTTTCTGACAGATGCAGCTGCAGCAGCAACAGTTACAGTGTAAGTGACAGCAACAGTGCACAGTTCAGTATCAGCAGTGACAGAGACCATACCAGCAGCAATAGCGACAAGAGCAGCAATCACATGAAAAGCAGTGCACACAGCGTCATATGAAGACAGCAGACCTGCATCTTGGCAGAGTCCTTGGCCAGCTTGTCCTGCAGCTTCTTGAGCTTGGCCTTGAGGTGCTTGAGGTCCTCCCTGTACTTGATGTCCTTGCGCTCAAACTCCTTGAACTCTTCGTTGGCCCTGTCCAGCTCCTTGGCGACACCGCCATGGTCGGCGCTCATGTCCTTGAACCTGGAAAACCAGACATGGCTAGTAGTTTATATCACAAAAGACTGCAGACATGACTGTATCCAAAGTGTGAAACTCTCTCGTTGCCTGGATTTGACTGCTTGGCAATACCACCATGGTCAGCGCTCATGACCTCAACCTTGTCTAGGGACTCATCAGACTTCACATTGTAGACATGACTGTATTAAAAGTCTTGAACTCTCTCATTGCCTGGATACATCTGCTTGGCAACACCACTATGGCCAGTCACAATACAGCTAGTTGCACAGGCTGCTTCGACGTCATAGATGCATGCTGTACAAACATCACTTGCTGATTGACACTCGCTTATAGCACCAGGCTGCTCATGATGCGTTCAAACACCAAGCATGCCCACCAAGCATGCTGTACATTGGGTGTCACATAGCAGGCACACCTCTTCTCAGCCTCCTTGAGGTCCTTGTTGTACATCTTGAACTTGTCCTGCTCATGCTTCAGCTTGGCCTCAAGCTCAGTCACATTGCCCTCAATCTTAGTCAGGTTCCTCTGCAGCATGCAAGCAGTCAGAATGGGCTTGTCAGCAACAGGGTCAGTAATGCTTCACAAGTAGTGTCAGATCTGCCATGACTGACGGGAAAGAAGAAGAAGAGGCTATGCCGATGGGCGATCATGATGGGAGCCTCTGCTTGTAAGCACTGGCAGTTCAGGGCTTGCCATGACTGCTATGTACAACCGAGTACAGCAGCACGTCTGCAGTCTCTGCACCAGCTTGATGAGCAGTTGCTTTGTATGGCATGCAGCAAAGGCACCTCTGCAGCCTGGAAGCTTTGCACTGCCAAGTGCAAGTGGTGCACACCATGAGCAAACTTGGGTACAGTGGTGCGACTGCTTACATGCTGGGAGTTGTGCAAAACATGGTCAGGTTGCTAGTCACAAACAAACGAGTTGCCGCCGGCCATAGCTTGGCATGTAATTCAAAGGATTCCGGGCTCCTGACCTTAGCACGACGCAGCCGCACAATCACATGTACAGTATGGTATGCACCAAGCCAGCTGATCCATTGACAAACCTGGCCATCATGCATGAAACGCTGAAAGATCTTGCTCTGAGTGCCCAGCCTCTCAGCGTCCTTGTACAGGTAGGCTTCTGCAGCAATCTTCTCGCCCTCCAGACCCTCGCGCTCCTTCTCCGCTATCTTCACTCGGTTCACCTGTCCCTGCCGAGCCTCATTCAGAGTCTCCAGCCTGCATGTGTCATCATCATCAACACTAGCATCCTGATGCTGATGGCTGAGTCATAGCTGTAGTCATAGCTCGAGCTGTGACTGACTTGATGGCTGACTTGTCTGCACTGCTGCATGTGACTGGTGTTGACCCAGTGATGTGCTCTTTGACCCATGATCAGCTGCTTGCAATGCCTGTCGACATGTCTGCCACTGCTTTGTAAACACCTTGTCAGGCAGGACGGGTGCACTGTAGATTGACATGGTGTGGAAGTTAATTCGTGTGGACACGTTGGGTCCATGCAGAATAACAAGCTGGCGCATGGTGCAAGCATCTCAGCAGTACGTCAGCTATTGGCAAGGAGGCCAGCCTCACGCTCGCTGAAGTTGTCACAAATCTTGATGAACAGATGTGGAATACATACCCCAATGCCAAGATGATGAGGAAGACATGCGGAAAAGCTTTTTCGTCTGGAGAATCAATAGAAGAAGTACAGATTGGGAGAGAACTTACTGTTTTGCGCATTCCTCGATCCTTTCCACATACTTGTCAGTGCCGATGATGTCCTCAAGGTACTCCAGCAGGCCTGTGTCATGCGGCGTCTGAGAGTTGGGCTTCATCATGGAGATCTGCTCAACCTCACCCTATGCCATGGCAACAAGCATTTTGGCAGGAAAGGCTGTGACAGTGTATGCTGTCGTGAGTAAACATTGGGGTGATCAACAAAGCAAGCTGCCGTATGATCAATGATCTGCCCTATGCCGGCAGTACAAGTCTCTAAAAAGTTTCCACACCTGGAGATGTTGGGTGTTGTGTTTGACATGGACGAACTGCTCCTGGGATGAGTAACCGTATGAAGCAGCGGCGCATACATGCTGCTTGGTAACAGTCACTTTGGTGGCTGACATGAGCTGTCCAGTGCCCTGATGTGTCGGGTTGAACTCTTCAACCGCCAAAACATGCGTATGAAAAAGGGTATTGCTTGTGCACTGAGCACATGCTCTGATGTGGTGCTTGATGCCGACATTGTGATGTGCGCAGGAGTCCAGCCCATTGACAGCATAGTTTTTTTTGGTGAGCTAGTGACTGGGCAGGAAAGAGGCAAGGGCAGGGCAAGGGCAAGGGCAAGGCCAAAGGCAAGTCAAGAGCAAGGAGCAGGCCAGTGGCAAGCAGCCAACCTGAAGGATCAGGAACCGGTTGTTGTCAAGGTCAATGCCTTTGCTCTTCAGCAGCTTAGTGACCTCTGTGAAGTTGCTCTTCTTGTCATTGATGTAGTAGTCAGAGTTGTTGTTGCGGTGTGCCGTGCGTGACACTGTAAAGTGGGAGTTTGGAATGACATCAAATGTCTCATCACCCTGCAGCAGTGGGGTGCATTTTGGAGTGCCCGTGAAGGTGTACTGTTACACGATCTTGCATATTGGTTGCAAGCTACTCGCCATTCAGTGATGCCATGCACAGCGCACGGCAAGCTTACGGTGTCAAGAATTTCCTGAAAATGGACAATGACTCTTGCCATTGCCAGATTTTTGTGGTTGGTTGAGTTGTGGATTAGCTCAGAGACTTTGTTCAGTCTCAGCTGCGTGACAACAATCAGTATGTCAGCATGCATCATGGCTGTTGCATGCAAGCTCTGGCTGATGCTTGTCATAAACATACCTGTTTGGCTCTCTTTCCAAAAACAAAGAGCATAGCGTCTATGACGTTCGACTTGCCACTGCCGTTGGGGCCCACAACAGAGGTGAAGGACTGCAAGGCAACTCATCTTGGTGACAGCAGGGGCTCCAGTGAGGCGATTGATGAAGTGTCCACAAAAGCACAACTGACATGGTGCCGTTAGCGGTGAGCCTTACCTTGTGAAAGGGTCCAACACGCTGAGCACCTGCATATGACTTGAAGTTTTCCAATACCATCTGGCTGATCACCAAACGAGGGTTCAGGTCCGGCCCAGCCATAGCGACAGCTGCTTGGTATGCTATACCAAGCTGTGCTGGCCTTGGTTTGCAAGCTGAAACCAAAGATCAAGATCACTATCAGTCGTTGAAATAGATCGCAGCCCGCAAAGCGTCACGCTGACACTAATCGTGTCAGACTACATCAGCAGCATAACCTCTGCGCAAGAGGGCGATCAATGGTGCGGCACCGTTCTGCGGCCGGGAGGTGACATTGCGCTCAGCCAGATGCAAATGTTCGGTGTGGGGAATCTCAAGCCAAGCTTTTGACTAAGCTTGCTGCTGCTTATGCCTTCACTGTGGTGCTGTCTAGACCCTTCTCTGATGAAATGATGCAGGTTAACGGGAGAATGATCGTCAGAGCATAAGGCTTGCGTCTTGCAGCAGCACTCCACAAGTAGTGTACACATGTGAAGTAAGTATGTATACATGTACAGACACTGTGTACAGACACCTGTGCACGTGCCGCCATGACTGGGATCAACATATGAAACATGCAAAAATGTACCTGTTGTGTAACAGCCAAAGGACATTGTAGCAAGGTTATCATTTGGAATGACAGCTGTGGGAACAGGGGGTCAACCTGTTTGACTGCTATGGGCTGCACAAAGCAACCTCAAACACCCCTCAAGGATCTTATACAACATAATGTACAGAAGTCATATGTACAAAAGAAAACAGGAAACGACCACACTACCAGTTCAGCCCTCAAGAAGGTGTATAGGATAGCCACGAAACTTGAAGCTGGTTTCTTGTGGTAAGAAACATAAAGAAGCCATTACGCTTCTTGAGTTTGTTCTCAGCATGCACACCGTTCACCCTAGTATGAAGCTGCAGGATTCATTTGTGCTGTCATTCTTTGCCATGACTGCTTATACAAACTTTGTCACTCTGAACACCCCTTCTTGCAACTTGCCAGCTGCTAAGCTTGGCCAACTTTTGTCATACGTTTGCCTCATACCTATACGGTGACAGTATCACGACATCTGCTAGCTGCCAAGGCTTAGTGCCTACAGCAGACTTCAGGGTTTAGAGCGACTTCCCAAACCCTCAGCCCATGTGTCACGAATCTGTCAAGTCCACAATGTCATGTGTCGTGTGGAAGAAGTCGTGCTGCAAGGCCTGCCGCGCTGTGATGCGCTGCTGGGGCTGGTACTGCAGAAGCTTTTGGAGCAGGTTGCAGAGGGCATCTAAATGCGGTCGCACCGAGGGCTCCCCAGAGTCCTTCAGAAGCTGCCTCAAGCCAGTCATCTTGTCTACTGCTCTGCACCATGCAAGCATCTTGTTGAGCAACACACATGGCAGGCACAAGAGGTCACATCAACAAAAGAGTGTGCTAGAACAATTGCTGTTCCAGGTTAGTCATTTAGTCTGCTCTACTGCACTTACAAAACTACAGCATCGCACACATAGCAAGAGTGGTGAGCCATGTACGTGTGCTGACTGCTGTGCCAAGTTTCAAAGCAGCAGTGGCTGAGCATTCAGGTAGCTTTGACGCTTGCTGCTTTGCAAACAGACACAGTATGTGCAGCACAAAGTGAAAGCTCCTACTGCAGATATGACAGGCCCAATCTCATAGGGTGGTTTGAGTCCAGTTCAAGCTTCTCTTCATAGAATGCGTAACGGTATACTGTTTTCTGTTCATTTCTTTCTTTTCATTTCTACAGCCCAAACCACAACTGATGGTGTTCCTAGATGCATCAGCAGGTCCCTTTGAACGCACATTTTGAGTGCGGATCTGTCGCAACAGGCAGCCTAGATATGTATGATGGCCTCCATGTAGCTGCAGAGTGTCATTGGGATCACACCTGGTCCCATGCTTAAATGCATCAGCAGGCCTTTTGCAAGCACACGGTAGGACGTTGAGCCTGGCCCATGACAACATGCAGATGTAGAGCATAGACTGCTCTCTCGATGTAGCTGCAGAGTGTCATTGGGATCACACCTGATGCTGCGTTTGGATGCGTCAGCAGGCCAGTTGAGGCGGCTGTCCCTGCCCACAAAACAGTTGTGTGTCCCCTTTGAGGCCTGAGCCATTGCCTTTGGGATGGCCCCCAACACCGCCTCCATCATAGCCAGGTGCTCCATGTTCTCATGCGTCTGGAACAGAGCATCCCCTGCACAAGAACAGGTGAAAGCATGAGCTGAGCTTGACAGCAGTGTGGGCAAGGATCCTTGCAGGGTCTAGTTGTGTTTGAGCCATTGTTTTGGAATGCGCCCAAGGAATACCTTCATCATGGCCAGGTGCTCTGTGTTCTTATGCATCTGAAACAGAATAAGGGAGCATTCAGGGTTGAGTCAGCTATACAAGCATGAGCACAGCCATACAAAGTGCCTCTGCAACCATTCCCCAGAACCGCCTGCTCACGAGGATCACAATAGAGACTGTTGAAATGTCACTGTGTGTGAAAATTGGGCAGGTTGCATGGCCCAAGTACAGCCTCCATCATGATCAGCTTATGAACCCATGTTGTCATATGCCTGGAACAGCGCATCCCCTGTATGCAATCCAGCATCATGAACAGGGTGGATTCAGCTTGACAGCAGTGAAAGTAAGCACCTATGCAGAGCGTTGTCCCGCCTGAGCCATGGACTTTAAAGAAGGATCCCGATGCTGCGTTTGATGGCTTATAGTCAGATTGATAGTCAGTTGCTGGCTCAATTGTAAGTCAGTAGCTGCATGCAAACAGTGGACAAGACACAACAGCAATGCTCGCAGTAGTGCATCCTTGATAGAGGGTAGAGTTTTTGTGGTTTGAAGTGCTGGATCCATGGAAGACAACCTCACATGTTGCAAGGGGGTTACAGCACTGAGACTGAAGTAGGCTGTAAAGTAAACAGACTGCCTTGCCTTTGACAAGAGGTTCAGGGGTAGAGGGCTAAGGGTTAGAGGATAGAGAACTCGACACAATGAAGACTGGCCGACCTGTGACAAGCTCCACCAGTATGCAGCCTATGCTCCAGATGTCGGCTTCAAAGCTCCAGCCCAGCCCTAGTATCACCTCTGGCGCCCGGTAATGCCGGGTGGACACGATGGTGCTGTGGTACTGGTCTGAGAAGGTGGCACTGCCAAAGTCAATGACCTTGATGTCACTTGTGGCTGGCTGCCGGGGCGCTGACTTCCTGCAGACAGACAGAAACATGATGAGGTACATAGGTGCAAAATGTGAGTACAGAAACCAGTCTGGGAAAGCAGCACTGCCCAAGTTAATGACTTGGGCAGTGCCGCAAGTCATCGACTTGTGGCTGATTGGCTGGATGCTGACTTCCTGCATGGTACAACAGCATGGGGGGCCACAGCTTAAAATTGGCTTTATTCGGCTCACATCATTGGCGCATGCTATCTGCTGCACTTGTGCAAGCCATTAGTCTTGATATTGGTGGTGGCTGGCTGCCTGGTCGCTGACTTTCAGCAATATAATGCAGTGTGGCTTGCTAGATATTCAGAAGTTGAGCATGCAATGCAGGGCTAATGCCTTGTGCATGTTACGCTGCACTACAGGACGACACAACGGTCAGCCAACCAGGGTAAAGCTTTGGGGGCATGTGTGCCATGGACT